>JGI20214J51088_10003615_pt1 | contig 10180 bp, 8 predicted proteins | sample WetSurMetagenome_FD_51088 | JGI IMG/M metagenome (IMG submission 51088) | reverse complement strand
GCAATCCTGTAAATCCAGGTCGAGAATTTTGATTCGCTTCTAAACATATTTATTGATCTGTAGACTTCAATAAAAACTTCTTGTGTTAAATCCTCGGCGGTTTCTTTATTAAGAACAAATCTGTAACAAGTGTTTAAAACCATCTTTTGGTATTTATCAACAACAATTCGAAAAGACTCCTCATTCTTTTCTTTAAGTTTATTTAGTAGCTCTCTCTTCCATTCAATACATTTTCATAATTATTTGACGATTAAAATTAATAAAACTTGCTCTATGCCAGTTTAGACACATCCAAAAACTGAAAAGTAAAATATCCACCGTGGATTGAAAAAATTCATTGTCAATATTAATTTTTAACAACCAAGCCTTACTCGTGTTTAGGAAAATAATTTTTATTTGATAACAAGTTTATTAAATACTTATCGTCATATCTTTTATGTCATTTTTTTAGTTGATATAAAATATTTTCTCTCTCCCCCAAAATGAAAAGCCCTGTAATGGTGAGCAGGGCTTTTCTTTCACTGATTTTTTAACACGAAATAAATATTAAAACTTGTTGCAGTTTCTCTGAATTAACTTTCATTTTTTGAAAAATTTTGTTATTTACAAAATCAATAAGAATGTGTTAATTAAGTAGAAAATGAAAAAGTCGAATAATGAATAAAATAGCAGTTTTTGGTGAGATTTTGTTTGATATTTACGCAAATTCAAAAAGTCTGGGTGGTGCACCTTTTAACTTCTTATACCATATTAATAGGCTGACCGGAAGCGGAGGAATAATAAGTCGTGTTGGCAAGGATGAGCTTGGTAATGAGGCGTTAAACTTTCTGACATCAAAAGGACTAATTACCGATACAATTCAAATTGATAATGAACACGAAACCGGAATTGCAAATGTAACTCTGGACGAAAAAGGTGTGCCCACATTTATGATTGAAGAGGACAAAGCTTACGATTTTATTAATATTGATGAAAAAAGAAGTGTCGAGATTTTAAAAGATGTTGCTTGTCTTTACTTCGGTACACTTGCACAAAGGAATGATGTCAGTCGGAAATCCTTGCAGACACTTTTTAATAAACCAATAAAATATTTTTGTGATATAAATATTCGTCAAAAGTTTTACACAAAAGAAATTTTATCAGATTCTTTAAAATCAGCAGATGTTGTTAAGCTGAACCTGGATGAACTAAGGTTGCTGGATGAACTTTTTATAGGTGGGCAGTTTGACGTTTATTCCGGTTCAAAAAAGCTAATGGAAAAATTCGGCATTGAAATGCTTGCCGTTACAAAAGGAATGGAGGGCTCTTCCCTGTTCAGGGGGAATGAAACAGTTAATAATAGACAGAAACGAGGTAGTGTGGTTGATACCGTAGGCGCAGGTGATGCATTTGCCGCAATTTTATGTTTGGGTTTTCTAAACAATTGGGAACTGAGTAAAATCAGTTTGCTGGCAAATGAATTTGCAGGACAAATTTGCATGATAAACGGCGCACTCCCAAAAGACAATAAAATTTATATTCACTTCAGGCAGGAAGTTCAGAAGTGAATAATAAAAATCCTGAACACAGACTCTACATTCAGCTTTACAGTATTCACGGATTAATACGTGGACACAATCTTGAACTTGGTCGTGATGCAGACACAGGCGGACAAACAAAATATGTTTTAGAGCTGGCAAAAACTTTAAGTGAAGATGAACGCGTTGAAAGAGTTGAACTTGTTACAAGAGAGATTAAGGACAAAACTGTTTCATCGGACTATTCTATGCCTGAAGAAAAAATAAATGACAAGTTCAGTATAATAAGGATAAGATGCGGCGGCGGGAAGTATATTCGTAAAGAACTTTTATGGAACCACCTTGAAGAATTTGTAGACAAAAGTATAAAGTACATTAAATACCGTGGAAGGCTTCCGGATATAATTCACAGCCATTATGCAGATGCCGGATATGTCTGCACGGAGCTCACACAGTTTTTTGGAATTCCTTTCGTTCATACGGGTCACTCGCTTGGAAGAGATAAGCTTAGAAAACTTTTAAGCGATGGAATGACTCAGGAAGATGTGGAAAAGAAATATAAAATATCTCACCGCATTGAAGTTGAAGAGAATATTATCTACTTCGCAAACCTGATTATCACCAGCACAAAACAGGAAATACAAAATCAATACGGAGATTATAAAAACACTTCCACAGAAAAGTTCAGAGTAATTCCGCCAGGAGTTGATATAGAAAAATTTTATCCATACAATAGAAGAATACCACTTGACGAAGAAACAGAAGAAATAATAAGAACAATAAGCACAAAGCTTCTGAATTTTTTTGTTCACATTGATAAGCCATTGATCCTGACTGTCTGCAGACCGGACAAAAGAAAAAACATTTCAGGACTTATCACTGCTTATGGTGAAGATAAAGAGTTACAGAAAAAAGCAAACCTCGCGATATTCGCAGGAATAAGAACAGACATTCAAACAATGCCAGATAATGAAAGAGAAGTTCTCACTGATATTCTACTGCTGATGGATAAATACAATCTTTACGGCAAGATGGCAATCCCAAAGAGGCACGATACACATACAGAAGTGCCTGAGCTTTACAGGATTGCCGCTGATACAAAAGGTGTTTTTGTAAATGCTGCTCTCACAGAGCCTTTTGGACTTACATTAATTGAAGCTGCCGCTTGCGGCGTTCCCATTGTTGCGACTGATGACGGCGGACCCAGAGACATTATTCAGAATTGTAAAAACGGAATACTCGTTAATGTATCTGAAACAAAAAATATATCAGAAGCAGTAAATAGAATTATTGACGACGAAAATTTATGGAAACAATTTTCAGAAAACGGAATGAGAGAAGTCAAAAAGTATTATACGTGGAAAGCACACGCCGAATCATATCTGAACGAAATAGAAAAAATAGCCGGCACAAGAAAAGATGAAGAAAAAGTTTTTACAAAAGTCGGAAGAAAGCTGCTTGATGCAGAAAAATTAATTGTGTCGGATATTGACAACACACTACTTGGGGATGATCTTGAACTTAAAAAATTTATTATGCTAATCAACAATCCGGATTCAAAAGTCAGCTTTGCTGTTGCAACCGGCAGAACAGTTGATTCGGCCATATCAATACTAAAAGAAAAAGGCGTCCCCTATCCCGACATTATTATTTCATCAGTGGGTGCTGAGATTTATTACAATTATCAAAGCAAAATAATTTATTCTGCCGGCTGGAGCGCACACATCCGGCACCAGTGGGACCGTGAGAAAATTGTTCGGGCCCTTGCCGGATTTAATTTTCTTAAATACCAGGAAGAATCAACACAAAGAAAGTATAAGGTAAGTTATTACACTTCCGATGTGCCGGAAAATATTGAGAAGGTTAAATCCACATTGATAAAGAATAAAATAAAAGCCAATGTGATTTTTAGCCACGGACAGTATCTCGACATTCTTCCTTACCGTGCCTCGAAAGGAAAAGCAATAAGATATCTCGCTTACAGGTGGAACATTCCATATGAAAAAATTCTTGTTGCCGGTGATTCGGGAAATGACAGCGAAATGCTTAAAGGCGATCTGCTCGGAGTCGTTGTTGCTAATTACAGTCCCGAACTTGAAGAATTGAAAGGACAAAGCAGAATTTATTTTGCCAAGAGAAATTATGCGGGCGGTATTATCGATGGAATCGAACACTATCATTTTTTAATGTTAAACAGGAAAGAGCAATGAGTAAAAAATTAGAAGCGCTGTTGAAAGAAAAGAAAAAAGTATTCTGCAGGTATTTAGCAAACGTTGCATCTGTTGAAAGAAAACTTCTGGTCAAAGGAGACCTTCTTGAAATTCTACATAAGATGGAAAAAAAGAACGGTAAAGGTCTTGATGAAATAAGAGAAGTTGTGAGTAAAATTATGGAATCTGTTTGTGTAGGAAGTTCTTTGTTTTTTGAGATGAGGGAGAAAATCGGGTTGTCAAGTTTTCACCAGTTCAATACAGAAGACTGCAGCTATGAAAGAGTCGGATCAGTAGAATATCTTAAAGCAAAAGAAAGAGCAAAGGATCCTCACCATACAAACGATCTCCTTACTCTGAACTTTCTCGCTTTCTATGAGCAGTTCCCCAGCATACGAGAGCCAAAAAATATCGGCAGAGGTGTGGAATTCCTGAACAGGTATCTTTCAAGCAAACTTTTTACAAACACTGAAAAGATGAGTGAGGCATTGTTCGATTTTCTTTTTGTGCACAAGCATAACTCGGAACAACTGGTTCTGAATGACAGGATAAAAGATACCGATGACCTGCTTACTGCTATTGGCAGAGCATTATTACTTCTTTCTGATTTTGAGTCGGATGATCCTTATACGAAATTCAAACATAAATTGCAGGAGCTTGGTTTTGAGCCGGGACTTGGAAATACAGCCGGAAAAATAAAAGAAGCACTTGAGCAGCTTGACGCACTTATAAACACACCCGATCACGGAGTACTTAAAAGTTTTCTCTCACGCATTCCTATGATTTTTAATATAGCCATCATATCACCACACGGATACTTTGCACAGGAAAATGTTCTAGGCAAGCCGGATACAGGAGGACAAATAGTTTACATTCTCGACCAGGTTAAAGCGCTTGAAAAATATATGCACAAATCTTTGAAGGAAGCCGGAATAAAAACAAACCCGAAAATAATTATTCTCACAAGATTAATCCCGAATGCTGATGGAACGCCGTGCAATATTCGGATGGAAAAAATTCACAACACACAAAATGTGTGGATACTCCGCGTACCTTTCCGTGAGCATAACAAAAAAATAACCGACAACTGGATTTCAAGATTCGAAGTGTGGCCGTATCTCGAAGAGTTTGCAGAAGATTCATACAAAGAATTATTGGTGGAATTTGGAACGAGACCTGATCTTGTAATCGGGAATTATTCTGATGGAAATCTTGTTGCATCTATCCTTGCAAAAAGATTTGGAGTAACTCAGTGCAACGTTGCTCACGCACTTGAGAAAAGTAAATATCTTTACAGCGCACTTTACTGGAACGAGCTGGAAGGCCAATATAATTTTTCAACGCAGTTTACTGCCGACCTGCTTGCAATGAATGCCGCTGATTTTATTATCACTTCAACTTACCAGGAAATTGCAGGACGCGAAGACAGTATCGGGCAGTATGAATCCTATGTTAACTTTACAATGCCCGGACTTTACCGCGTTTCCGGAGGAGTGAATATTTTTCATCCGAAGTTCAACATACTTCCTCCCGGTGTTAATGCGGAAGTTTTCTTTCCGTATTCGCAAACAGAAAACAGAATTAAGGAAATGACGGAGGAAGTAACCCAAAAGCTTTTTAAAACATCTTCGGATAGAATTGTTGGTGAGCTGAAGAATCCCAACTTGCCGCCGATATTTTCTATGGCAAGACTGGATAAAATTAAAAACCTCACCTCGCTAGTAAAATGGTTTGGTGAAAGCGAAGAGCTTCAGTCACTTGCAAACCTTGTTATCGTTGCGGGAAAGATTAATGCTGAGCATTCAACAGACTCGGAAGAGAAAGAGCAGGTACGCCTGATGCACGAATACATTAATAAGTATAATCTTAAGGATAAATTAAGATGGATACAGGGCGACCCCGACAGGCTTCGTGTACCGGAGTATTACAGGGTGATTGCAGATAAGCGTGGTGTGTTTGTTCAGCCGGCTTTATTTGAAGGTTTTGGTTTGACTGTTATTGAAGCAATGCGATCCGGGCTGCCGACCTTTGCAACCCAGTACGGCGGACCGCTTGAAATAATTGAGAACAAAGTTTCTGGCTTCCATATCGACCCGATTAACGGTAAAGAAACAACTGAAAAGCTGTTAAACTTTTTTAAGCGCTGCAAGGAAGATGAAAATTACTGGAAGAAAATCTCCGGTGCGGGAGTTACACGCGTGGACAGATCTTTTAACTGGGAACTTTACTCGCAGAACCTTCTCTCGCTGGCAAAGATCTACGGCTTCTGGAGATACACGACAAATCTTGAGATGACAGAATTGAATGCATATCTCGATTTAATGTATCACACACTGTATAAACCGAGAGCGGATAAAATTCTTGAAATGCACGAAAGAAAAGAGTAGAACAGATCTTTATAATTAATAATAAAAAAACCGTGAGAGGTAAATTTTTCCGAAAACATTTTTTTTCATAAATAAGAATTTGAAGCGATTACAGCGCAAATAGCAGCATTATTAATTGGTCAAAAAGATTTGGTGACAAAACCAATGACCTTTTGGATTTTGGAGTTGACACAAGTAGATATAAAGTCTATAATGTCAACTGAATATCTGATGTGCTGTGTCATAATTTAGAATAAACCAAATCATCAACAAACTAAAGGAGCAGAACAATGTTAAAGCAAATCTTAATCGGTTTTTGTGTTCTTGTTTTTTGCGGTGCGTTTGCATTAGCCCAGGAGAAGCCGAATAATAATAATGTAGATGAAATGAAAGTGTTAAAGAAAGAAACTTTAGCCTGGAATAAGGTTTGTCCTGTGGACGGAAAACCAGTAAATCAAAATGTTGCCAAAATTGTATTCAATGAGAAAAGTTATGGATTCTGCAGTGAGAAATGTTCTGAGAGCTTCAAGAGTAATCCCAAACTTTACTCCCAAAACCTAAGTGATGACGGCACCAAGTTTATTAATAAAGAAAAAGAGAAAAGTAAAACAGAATAAAAAAATATCAGAAAAAATTTAAGGGGCGTTACAGCGCCCCTTTTTTGTTTTGAGTGAATTAAGACAAAAGATAATTGGATAGAAAATAATTATCATTAACTGAAGCATAAAAACAAAAGACATTCAAATAACAATAAGGTGATTTATCTGAGAAAAGCATTACGAACATAGATTTAACCTGGGGTATAGTTAATAACATATACTAACATAAAATAAGGAGAAAGCTATGTTATCGAAAGTGATGCTCATATTCACAATGATGATGCTGTTAACTGTAATAGCAAATGCACAGGAGATCAGGAATCCCACATCGATAGGGCCGCATATAGGCTGGTACAAATCCGCTGATGCGGATGATGGGAATGTAATGTTTGGTGGTGCAGTAAGAATGAAACTAACCAACGCTCTGGGTGCTGAAGGTTCAGTTGATTACCGGGCTGAAGATTACAAAAATGGATCTATAGTTGTTCGAAGCTGGCCGGTTATGCTGACCGGATTATTCTATCCTGTAGAAAACATTTACGGAGCCATCGGTGTTGGTTGGTATAATTCTGAAGTAGACTATGAAAAAGAACTTGATAACCTGCCCAGTGAAAATATGCAGGATTTCGGCTGGCATTTCGGAGCCGGAATTGAAATACCATTGAACGAAAGCTTAATACTTAATGGCGATTTCAGATATACATTTTTGAATTACAATTTCGAAGAAGTGCCCGGCTCTGATGAAATAAACAGCGATATATTCGCAATTACTGCCGGACTTTTATTTATAATAAACTAATCAGAACAATTTAGATTAAACTGAGATATTGAAACGAATAAAATTTTGTGAAAATAAATCTGATATGTATTAAAGAATTGAAAATGAAACCCATAAATATTAGATCGGCAGTTTAGAATTCTTTTCATCTCTTCTCCCGTTTAACGTTAGGGAGAGAACATAAGAAATGCTTACGCTTACTCCCGGGCGTAAGCATTTTTATTTAATATATCACACGTTGTATAAGCCGAGAGCGAAGGAGATATTAGAAGCACATAAGTGAAGAATATTAAAATAATGACTAAGGATTGATTTTATTTTTAGTTAAAAAAACGATGAGATCTGTAGATGTAACAGCATGGCCCAATACTAGTTGTGTCTGACTCCTTAAATATTTTAAGACTTCTGCAATTACTTGTCCTTCGGAAACGGTTTCCGTTGTTCCATCAGATAAAGTTTTCGTATAAGTAAAACCAGATCGCTGTTCTGATAATGCTTCAAGCGCACTCTCAATTATTTCAGGAATTGGAGCCAACTTGCTGGAAACCACACCAATAACTTCACCCGTTTCAATATCCAAAACTGGTCCACCGGAATTTCCACCGTTAAAAGCTGCATTAACAACCCACCTTGCAGGAGAAAGTCCACTCGAAGTCATGATTTTATCAACACCTGCTAAGTAGCCAACAGTTAATAATGGGACAAAATTACTATAGCCCGAAGGGAATCCCCATGTTGTTACTAATGAGCCAGTTATTATTTCACTTTTATTACTTAGCTCAAGAGATGGAGCTTCAATTTTTCTTGATGGCTTCAGAATAGCCAAATCGAAATGTGTATCGGAAATTACCGAATCAATTTTTAATTGTTGACCATCAGATGTAATAATAAGCAAATCGGCCGTGGGACAATTAGCCACTACATGAGCAGCAGTAATAATCCACCCACTCTTATGTAAAAATGCTGTACCACCCATGTTTGTTTTAGTACATATAAGACGCATAACGGATTGTGCAGCAATTGTTCCCATTTTCCCCGGAGAATCATTGTTAATTAATGATGATACAGGGATAGAATTGTTTTGTTGGCATATAGTACTGTTTGAAAATAAAAAGAAGGAGATAAAGAATAAAGTTATTACAATTTGTTTCATAATACTCTCCAGAAATTTTATTATTCTAAACATTACTACTGACATCTCATCCTCTCCTTCCCTGTTAATCGGTTAACATTTTTCCCCAAAGGACAATTGCAGTAAGCGGGGCACGCAAATAAAGACAAAGTAAACTTATGCACGGTTTGTTTTAATTTCAATTCAAAACTATTAAAAAATTAATTACCGGGATTCCAGCCTCTAATTTTTGTTAAAAATTTAGAAATTGCCGGAGCCCGAATAATTAATAAAATTCCAACTAACATTTGTAATCCATTCGCAATAAAATCGAACCATCTGTCTCTAATATATTTATCAGGATATAATGAGTTGGAAATATCTACTATTGAAATAACACTTCGGATAAATTGCCCAATTGTAAACAACACCACTAATATTCCTGCAACTGAAAATAGAACCGCCTGGATTTCTTTAAAATTTTCCATTACCGGTAAATTCTCATTTGCTTCTGAAGATAATTTCAAACCAATTGACTTGCTAAATATTAGAAGTAATAATCCACTAACTAAATAAACTAATGAAGGGCCGAAGATTGTAAAAATATTTGTTAACCAGGTTGCATATTCTGTAGAATTGTTCATTTCATTTATTGTAAAAAACCATCCCAGATTACTTAATGAAGAAATAGATTGGACTAAAAAATATATCCCAAGTAACCTAATAAGAATAAAACTCAATTCATTTTTTTTCATAATACCCCCTCCCTATATAATTCCTAATATTTTTTATTCAGGTTTTATGACTAGTCTCTCATCCATTCCTTCCCTGTTAATCGGTTAACATTTTTCCCCAAAGGACAATTGCAGTAAGCGGAGCGAGCAAATAAAGTCAAAGCAAACTTATGCAGTGTTTGTTTTAATTTCAATTAATTATTCTCAAAATCTAAATTAACTGGCTGCGATGGTAACTTGTTCTCTTTCGTTAGATTTGTTACCGGAACGTTTTTATCAACTTCTTTCAACTCAAAATTATCAAACCAAACCTCACCATCACCGCCCAGCAAAACTCCGTAATTAATCGTTGTGCTGTTTTCGGGAATGTCCAGGACAATTTCATACTTCTTCCAATCAGTTGTTCCTTTTATTGCCCTGTCCTGCATATTGTCAAAACCCAATTGCTGGTTGTTTTCCCCGTCTATTCTCATCCACATTCCGCTCCATCCATCTACATCCTCACTCTTTATATATCCGGATAACTGCAATCTTTTACCCAAATAATATTCTGCACTTATTGTCTGCATCAATGTTCCAAACTGTTTTTCTTTTGGAGATTTAGATTTTATGTACGCACATGCCTGTCCATTTTGAAAGATTGAATTATCTGTTCCCATTTCATATTCAGAAGGATTACTACCGGCAGGATACCATCCATTTGGAATTTTATTATTGTCGTTTGCGATTAAAAAAACAATAATGAGAACGGCGATTACTAATAAAATGGCAATTATTTTTTTCATAACTGTCTCCCTTTAATTTTTTTATTTAGCATTTTTATTGCTAACTCACACTTTTCTTCCCCAAAGAACGGTTGCAGTAA
>JGI20214J51088_10003614_pt1 | contig 10180 bp, 10 predicted proteins | sample WetSurMetagenome_FD_51088 | JGI IMG/M metagenome (IMG submission 51088) | reverse complement strand
TGCCTTCTTGCCTTCTTGCCTTCCTGCCTTCTTGCCTTCCTGACTTCTTAACTTCTTAGCTTCCTAACTTCTCTTCTGTTAAGGGCGGCACGCCCGTCTGCGGATCCCAGCCGAACTGGCGCCAGTAGTCGCTCATCATCCGGTCGACGTCCACGGTCCTTCCCCGGTTGGCGCCTTCAGCCTGCGGGGGGGCCCCCGCCGCGCGCTCACAGACTCGCTTCATGCGGGGGTCGATGCCCTGCCTGACGTTGAAGGCCTGCTTGAGGGTCTGGATGCGCTCNCCCGCGGCCATGTAGTCTTCGGGCGTCCGGTTCCAGCCCGTGGCTGCGTTGAGCCACTCGAAGGCGGGAATCCTTGTTGCGCCCAGGAAGAGCCCGAACATGCAGAGCCCGGCCCCGTTGGCAAGGCTCATGAACTTGCTGCAGGCTGCCGCCGTGACGGCCTTCTCCTCGTCTGCCCGGTACTTGCGGCCCTTGAAGTAGAAAAGCGGCGGCCGTGGGAGGTGCTTCACTTTTTTCCACAGCTGGAACATCTCGTAGTACATCTGGGCGCCGAGTGTGTGCCTGCCGGGGGTCGGTTCCACGGAGTAGTGGACGGCAAATCCCGGGTCGTTGCGTCCGTCGTGCTGGGGCAGTTCCTGGCCGCCCGCGTGCATCGCGTATTGCGCGGCGCCCTTGCCGATCTGCTCCGCCGCTATCCGCACACCGTCGGCCAGGACATCGCCGATGCCCTCCCGCCGGATCATCTTTTCCACGAGGGCAATCATGGCCGACGAGTTTCCCCAGGTGAGATCGATCCCGCCCATGTCCTCCTTCGTGAGGATCCCCTTCTCGTAACACTCCATCGCAAAGGAGATGGCTCCGCCCGCCGAGATCGTGTCCATCCCGGCGCGGTTCAGCATCTCGTTCATCTGGAATATGCTGTCGAGATCCGCGTTCATGCACTGTCCGCCAAGCGACAGGACCGACTCGTACTCGGGCTTGTGGACTTCCGGAGCGCCGGGCTTCGGGACGCAGATGCCGCCGCAGCCCAGGGGGCATGCGTAGCAGTGATACTTCGCCTTCTCGAGGGCCTTGATGTTGTCGGGGTTGACCGTGGCGGATTTCCCCATGCCCCAGTCGACGTTCGAGCCCTTCCAGTTCCTGACGGGGGCGTCTCCCATCTCGAGGGACATCTGGTTCATGCTGGTCGTGCCCCACTTCTTGAGGAAGATCTTGTACAGCATGCCGTCGAGGGCCATCTGCGTGGGAAGCATGCGCATGAGCGCCCCCAGACAGGCCATGGCCTTTCCCGAGAGGAAGGGCGGCTGGAGCTGGACCCACCTGTTGCAGGCCTGGCTCAGACGCTTCATCGTATCGGCGTCGTGCACGGGGATGCGAAGCTTGCCGTCGAGGACGATTGCCTTGAGGCGCTTGGCGCCCATGACGGCGCCCAGCCCGGAGCGGGCGGCCATGCGGCCCCCGTCGTTGAAGACCCCGGAGATGAGCGAGAGCTTCTCGCCGGCCGGTCCGATGACGGCCACGCGGGCAGCCGCGCCGTGCTCCTGGATCAGTGCCGCTTCGGCGTCGGTCGTGTCCCTGCCCCAGAGATGAGAGGCGTCGCGAAGTTCTGCCTTTCCGTTTTTCACATAGAGGTAGACCGGTTTTACGCCGATCCCGCGGAAGAAGATGCCGTCGAAGCCGTTTCGCTTGATGGCCGGCGAGAGGTTCCCGCCGCAGTTGGCGTCGCCCCAGGTCCCCGTGAGGGGGGATTTGCCCACGACACTCCAGCGACCCGTGAAGTAGCTGGGGGTCCCCGTCAGCAGCCCGGAAACGAAACCGAGGATGTTGTCCGGGCCGAGAGGATCGGCGCCGGCGGGAATGCGCTGGTGGAGAAGCCAGGCGGCCAGTCCCGTTCCGGAGAGGTATTTCCTGTAGATGTCATCGGGAATGGACTCCTCGCGGATCTCGCCCGTCGAGAGGTCTACATTCAGGATCTTTCCCATGTAAGCAAACGCCATGTTCGCGCCCTTTCCCGGTTGTCCTTAGATGACTGATTCGGGGTTTGTCCGCAACACCTGCGACGAGGTCGGGTGAATGAATCACCGCGAATTATTAATAGCAGAAGATAGGGGAAATGGCGATCGATGTTTGACGGGTTCTCGATAACGGATATGACATATAGACTGGTCAAAACCGGTTAGATGCAAGGCATCCGATGAGGCAGAGGGTAAGAAGGTCTGAAGGTGAGAAGGTTGGAGAAGCAGGGGCAGGAATTTGGCTACCGACTCATCCAACTTTCTTACCCTCTCACCCTCTCACCCTCTCACCTTCTTACCTTCTCTGATTGGCCGGATGCGCCCCCGGTCACCAGTCTCTCATTCATGAAGGCGATGCCATCGGATCTTTCCCGTCAACCAGTTCGGGATCCCGATTTTGTCTTTGGCGGCATTGTAGTAGTACGCACTGCCGCGGAAGGGGTCGAAGACCTGAACGACGGGAAACTCGATGACGCTTGTATTCTGCAGCGCAATGCCGTTCATCACGGCGGTGTTCTTCACGATCTCCCAGCAGGCGGCGGCGTTGACCATGGAGACGAAGATCTTGCAGTTGCGCGGGGGGATCTCCCCGCGCTGGACCTTCTGGAGCGTCTCCGGGTAGAGCCTCTCGGCGCGCCCGGGGAACATGTAAATCCGCATGAACTTCGGCAGGATGGCCTTGTAGTCGATCTCGCGGGCATCGGTGCCCTCCGTGCCGAAACCGCCGACGCTCTCCAGAGAGACCTTGCCCTCGTGGGTGAGGGTGCTCACGGCCCAGCAGTTCGACGTGCCGGGTCCCACGACCATGCGCTTGCGAAGCCGGTGGCAGACGCGGGGGATCAGGAAGTTGGCCTCGATGTCCGTCATCCCCAGGGCCACGATGTCCACGCCGGAGATGATGTCCTCGAGCCAGGCCTCGTCGTTCTTCGTGACCCTCCGGCAGTGGACGGTCACGTCGCAGGCCGGGTTGAGTCCCTGCAGGTATTCTTTCCAGGCCTCGGGCTTTGTCCTGCCGACGGCATCCGGCATGAAGGGCAGGCGGTTGAGGTTGGTCGGCTCGACGACGTCGAAGTCGACGACGACGAAGCGCTGGAAGCCCGTGCGTACGAGGAAGTCGAGAACGGCCCCGTTTCCGCCGGCGCCCGCCACGAGGACGCGGGTCCTTCCGATGGCTTCGATCAGCTCGTCGGTGAAGTTGACGATGCCCCGCTGGCGGTCAACAATGTCTTTCCACATGATTCCGCAATCCTTGCCAGGAGATTGAATTCCCTCTTCCTTCCTTCTGCTCTTCCTGACTTCCGCTCTTCCGCTCTTCATGCGCAAGTGCCGCTCGGTACCCCGGGCACCTTCCCTGCCCTCGCGAGGCTCGGGAAGTCAACTCCCGGAAGCGCCCGCCTGCCTGTAGTCCTCTTCCAGCAGGGAGATCGCGGCATCGCCGGCCTTGGCCAGGATGTTTGTCCTCTTCGCGCCGAAATAGTACAGCTCCTCCGTGGTCATGGGAAGGCGGCTGCGGCGAAGCCACTCGACGGTGGCCGGCTCGTCCTCGTTCTGGAAGAACCACCGGTAAAGATTCCGCCGGCCCGTGGCCCTCGCGTACCGCTGCTCGTAGCGGTCTTTCATCGTTTCGAGATTGAGGCGCGCGTAGCAGACCTGCTGGCTCGTCTTCGGGCTCAGGCGGGGTGCCGGGGAAATATCGTCGAACAGAAGGAAGCGGGAGTAGAAGTCCGCGTGATGCGCCATGACGGAGGCGATGATGTCGGTGCCGTTATTCAGGTGCAGGCTCGTCAGGTGAGTCAGGCGGTACAGGTGCATGGCCAGTTCGGGGGGGATGCCCCCGGTTTCCTCTGTCACCACGAGCGACGAGATCTCGCTGAGGCGGTGCCCCGCCTTCCGGAGATCGGTCAACGGCTCCGGGAAGATGCGGTCCGTGGGAAGCCCCAGACGCGAATCGGGGATCACGGTCACCGACCCCGCGAGCCCTCCGTCCTTCTCGACAAGAAAGGTCATCGTGCCGGGGTGAAGGTGATGGATCGTGCACCACAGGCCGCTTTCACGACCGAACCGCAGGTCGTACCCCTCGCGGATATACACGTCGTAGACCAGCCGGAAGGCCTTCTCCCGAAGCTCTTTCGTATTGGCAACGACGATCCGCCATTTCCTTTCCGGCCCGAACCGGTATTCAAAATTGCTCTTCAATGTATCGCTCATTGTCTCACAGTGCCCTCTACGTTATGGGAAAGGGCATCCGATGTCAATATCGGTCATGGAAACGTTTTTCAGCCAACGCCGAGATACCGTGTGTGCAAAGAATGCAATTTTCATGTAGGATAGGGTAATTTTTCACTGACGATCCGCGCGAAAGGAGACAGGAATGGAATTGGAAGCAGCCATCCGGGGAAGACGCAGCATCCGGAAATTCAGACCCGACCCGATCCCGACGACGATTCTCAAGGACCTGCTCGAAACAGCCCGCTGGGCTCCGTCCTGGGGGAACACCCAGCCCTGGGAGCTTTACGTGATCACGGGCGAGCCGCTGGAGGCCTTCCGGAAGGCAAATGCGGCAAGCGTCGCCAACGGGGAGGCGCTTCGGAACGACGTCCCCATGCCGGAGAAATGGCCCGAGGAGATGAAGACGCGGTACATGGACATCGGAAGGTCGGTCGTCACATCCCTGGGGCTCAAACGCGAGGACAAGGAAGGACGCAGGCAGCATCAGTTGAACATGGCCGCCCTCTTCGGCGCACCCTGCCTGATCATTGCTGCCGTTCCGAGGGACGTCCTCGTCGAGTATGCCATGCTGGATGTGGGCCTTCTCCTGCAGACGATTGCGCTGACCGCACACGACAAGGGCCTGGGAACCTGCATCATGGCCAGCGCCGTCCACTATGCGGATCACCTGCGCAAGCACGGGCGGATCCCAGTGGACAGCCGGATCATCATGGGGGTCGCCATGGGATACCCCGAGAATGAAGTCNCTCTCAATCGTTTCGAACGTCAACGGGCCGGCCTGGAGGCCTTCGTGAAGTGGGTCGGATGAGGGGGCCGGATTCGTGACGGAGCAGCGCACCTCGCGATCCGGATATCTGCTCACCGGCCTGGCGGCCCTGTTCTGGGCCTCTTCCGGCACAGCGGCCAAGTTTCTTTTCAACAGCGGCATCACCGCATTTGAGCTGGTGCAGATGCGGACGACGCTTGCGAGCTGTATCATTTTTTTCTGGCTCCTGCTGCGGAACCGTTCCCTGCTTGTCGTCGAACGGCGTGATCTTCCCTATTTCGTTGTCCTCGGCGTGGGGCTTGCGGCCGTCCAGTTCACCTATCTCTTTGCCATCAGCAAGATCCAGGTGGCCGCAGCCATCCTGATCGAGTACCAGGCGCCCATCTTTGTCGCCCTCTACACGCTCATCTTCCTGCGCGTGAAGCTCCCACCCATTGTTTTTGCGGCCATGGCGGGTTCGCTTGTCGGGTGTTACCTCGTTGTGGGGGGCTACAGCCTGGACCTGCTGGACATGAACCGGGTGGGGGTGCTCTCGGCGCTTGCCTCGGCCGTCACCTTTGCCTGGTACACCGTGCGGTGCGAGTACGGCATGAGGCGCTACCCTCCCTGGACCGTGGTCTTCTATGGCCTGCTGTTTGCCGCGGCGACCTGGAACATCCTGCACGCCCCCCTGAGCGCTTTCCTTCGCCCCTCGGGCGCCCTGCAGTGGTGGGCCGTCCTCTTCATCGCCTTTTTCGGCACGGTGCTGGCGTTCATATGCTACAATGAAGGCATCAACCGGATCGGGGCCACGCGGGCCAGCATCACGGCCACCCTGGAGCCGATCACGGCGGGATTCATCGCATGGCTCCTCCTGGGGGAGACGATGGAGTTGTGGCAGATCCTGGGCGCCGCCCTCGTTATCCTCTCCATCATCGGTCTCCAGATGGGCAGGACGCCGGCGCAAAACGTCTGATGGACTCTTGACTTTTTCCCCCGCAGACTTCATCTTATAGGTAAATAGGTTTCACGTTCACTGAACACCTCAAACGGGTGTTCGTCCTCGCATGCTCCAGCAGCATCAGTCGGTAATACCTGTCAACGTTCTGGCAAACCATCACCGGACATCCAACCATTTGAAAAGGAGGGTTGCCATGTCACTATTCGGAATCCAGGCCTCGGTCATGGTGCACGTCCTGTTCGGCGTGCTGGGGATTCTCCTGGCGGTTGCGCTTCTCGTGTACATCCTGAACACGAACGAGAAGAACATCCCCAGGATTCGCAGTCTGAGCCTCTATACGGCGGTGTCCATTTGTTTATCCTATGTCATCGGGGGATGGTGGTACGTGGTTTACTACATGCCTGAGAGGGACATCATCCGCGCCGGCGCATGGAAGTGGGCACACACGTTCTTCATGGAGTGGAAGGAGCACCTCTTCTTTGCGTTGCTCTTCCTGAGCATCCTTCTGCCGATCATCGCCTACCGGAACGACCTCATGATTCCGGAAAACCGGAGGCTCCTGCTCATCGTCACCGCGCTGGTCGTCATCCTCGGACTCGCAATGGATGGCTCGGGGGCGATCATCAGCAGGGGACTCGTTGTAGGATACCAGGGGAGGTGAAGGCAATGACAAGTGCGACACTGGACAAGACAACGATCGGTTTCGGCCTCTCTGCGGCCGTCATGAGCATCCTCAACACGCTTCTGGTCGTATTCAAGGAGATGACACCGCCTTTCAAGGCGGGCATGGCCAGCGCGATGGGTCATCACTGGACGACCCACGGGGCGATGGTCATCGTGCTCTTCATCGTGCTGGGCTTCGTCTTCTCAGGCATGGTCAAGCCCGAGTCCTGGGGCGCTGATAAATTGGGGAAGACGATCCTGTGGGCCGTAATCATCGCGGGGGGCGCACTGGCAGCGTTTTACCTGCTCCATTGAGCATCTCGCGGCGGGAATGGCAGATTGACAATCAGGGCCTTCGGCCGGCTGAGACCGGCGGAAGGCTCTTTTTTCTTTGTCACGATGCGCCCTTTCTGTTATGTTTTTCGCGCTGTGTACACTCCGGAGGAAAGACGTCATGGAAAGGCATCAAAGGGCAAGACAAATTTTCACACTCCTGTGTGCAGCCGCAGCGGCGGGACTTCTGAGCTGCGCGGCCGGACAGACCGTCGATTCCCAGATGGCGGACGAAGCGGGAGCCCGGAAGGCATTCCTCGAGGCTTCGGCCGTCTTCTTCCACCCCCGATGCCAGAACTGCCACCCGACAGGTGATGCCCCGACGGTCGGAAACGAGGGCAAGCCCCACCCGTTCAACGTCAAACGGGGGCCCGATGGCAAGGGGGTTGCGCCATTGAACTGCGCGATGTGCCACCGTGATACAAACCCAACCGGCGGCCCCCCCGGGGTGCCCAACTGGCACATGCCGCCGGAGAATATGCCCATGGTTTTTCAGGGCCGTACGCCCGGGGAGTTGTGCCGCCAGCTGAAGGACCCGAAGCAAAATGGCGGGAAGACCGGGGATCAGGTCATCGGGCACATCGCCAATGACCCGCTGGTCCTGTGGGGCTGGAACCCCGGCGGTGAACGAGCGTTCCCGAAGATGAGCCACAAGGATTTCGCGGCGAAGATGAACGAGTGGGTGAAGAAAGGGGGCGCCTGCCCGGAATAAGACCGCTGCGCGGCAGGATCCAGGCGCAAGGGTCAAGGATAAAGGTCTGAAGAAAAAAGAAGCGGGCGGAGAGACCTCCGCCCGCTTTTGTCATGCCCTCTGCGTTTTATTACCCATGAGCTGCAAATTGTTACGCGGTTCTTTGAATGCCGGTTACGAAATCGATTTTCTCAGTGCATCGAGGAACCGCTCCACGTTTTCCTTTCTTGCCGTGTGGCCCATGAGGCCGATGCGCCAGATCTTCCCGGCCAGGGGCCCCAGGCCGCCTCCGATCTCGATCTTGTATTCGCTGCGAAGGCAGCGTCGGACNGCCAGCTCGTCGATGCCCTCGGGGCAATAGGCCGTGTTCAGCATGGGNAGCCTCCANGTCNTCTCGACGACCATCTTGAGGCCCATGTCCTCGAGTCCCTNCACGAGGAGCTGNTGATTGTCCTGGTGCCTTTTGAAGACCTTCTCCNGCCCTTCTTCCAGGATGAGCAGCAGGGCCTGGTACAGGGCATAGACCATGTTCACGGGGGCCGTGTGGTGGTAGACGCGGTTCTGGCTCCAGTAATTGGCGATCAGCGAGATGTCGAGGTACCAGTTGGGGACCTTGGTTTTGCGCCCGTTGAGTTTGGCCATGGCTTTCTCGGAGAAGGACAGCGGGGCCAGGCCCGGCGGGCAGGACAGGCACTTCTGGGTGCCGCTGTAGAGGGCGTCGATCCCCCAGTCGTCCATGCGGACCTCGATGCCGCCGAGGCTAGTCACCGTGTCGACGAGATAGATCGTGTCGGAACCCTTCAGGAGCTCGCCGATCTCGGCCACGGGGTTGCGGACGCCCGTGGAGGTCTCGGCATGGACCACCGCCACGATCCGGTAGGGCTTCTGCTTGAGCTTCTTTGCCACTTCATCGACGATGACCGGCGTGCCCCAGGTGAACTCGAGGGCNTCCACCTCGGCTCCGAGACGGCTTGCGACCTCGCGCATCCTCACGCCGAAGACGCCGTTGATCAGGATGAGCACCTTGTCACCGGGTTCCACGAGATTGACGAAGCAGGCTTCCATGCCGGCGGACCCGGTCCCGGAGATGGGGACGGTCAGGTTGTTCCTCGTGTTCAGGAGCGTGCGGAGGCGCTCTTTGAGCTCGTCCATGATCTTCAGGAAATAGGGATCGAGGTGCCCCAGCGTCTTCTTGCCGATCGCCTCGTAGACCTGCGGTGGCACGCAGGAGGGCCCCGGCCCCATGAGCAGGACCTCTTCGATCCCGTCGAGCAAATTCTTCATCGCATTGTCCTCCTTTCAGGGTCGCGCCGCCGCAGCGCGGCAGGTCCGGTGCAATATGGCATATCCTGTTTAAATCTTCAACCGATCACCGCTTCCTCTTGAATCGGACGGCTCATTGCGTTACTTGTAGAAGCGCGAGCATCAAACCATGAGAAAAAAAGGGTGATCGTGATGCAACCGAGAATCGTGAAACAGGACCTGACCCGGGAATTCCCGATCCCCGAGGGGTGCCGCATCCTGGAGACCTGGAATACCGGCGCAGATGAGAGCGTCTCCATCGCCCGGGCAAGGGTCGCACCAGGGGTAACCACGAAGTGGCACTGCCTGGAAGGAATCGTCGAGCGCTACCTGCTTGTCGAGGGCCGGGGGCTCGTTGAGATCGGGACGCTGGAGCCCGTGGAGATGGCACCCGGGGATCTGGCAGTCATTCCTGCGGGGGTGCGCCAGAGGATCTCGAACACGGGCCCGTCGGATCTTGTCTTCTACTGCATCTGCTCGCCGCGATTTGTCCCGGAGCGTTATCGCATCTCTGAATGAGCAGCGGCATCAGCGGGGTCATGCCGGTGTTTTAACGCCCTGCTAGTCCTTGGGGACGAGAACGATCTCGATGCGCCTGTTCATCGCCCGCCCTTCCGCGGTGTCGTTCTCCGAGACCGGGCGATATTCCCCGAAGGCGGCAGCAGACAAAAGATTGGGATCGACGCCCATCCGCTGGAGATACCGGGCCACGTTGGTCGCGCGGGCTGCCGAGAGCTCCCAGTTTGACGGAAACGCACGGGTCAGCGCGCTGCTGATCTTGACGTTGTCCGTGTGCCCTTCCACTCGAATTGCCTTGTCCTCCACCTGACCGATGACGTCGGCCACCTTTTGCAGGATCTGTCTGCCCTCGGGCTTGATGTCGGCCTTTCCCGAATCGAAGAGGATGGCGTCAACCATGTTCACGGTGAGTTTTCCCTTGAGCTCCGTGATCGTCACCTGCCCTTCGGTGATCTCCGATTTCATTTTCTCGATCATGTCCGAATAGGTCTTGCTCGTCTGCTCTTTGGCGGTCTCGACCTGGACGGTCCGGGTCTTCTCTTCCTGCAGCAGTTTGACCAGATCGTCCTTCTCTCTCTTCATGATTTCGATCTGGGCCGTCAGTTCGCTGCTTTTCTGCTCGCAGGCCGCCAGATTTTTCCCGAGGTCGTCCGCCTCGTCCACCTTTTTTATGTAGGTGCTCTCCTTCACCATGCAGCCCGAAACGGAAAGGACCAACAG
>JGI20214J51088_10003613_pt1 | contig 10181 bp, 8 predicted proteins | sample WetSurMetagenome_FD_51088 | JGI IMG/M metagenome (IMG submission 51088) | reverse complement strand
CTATTCGGATTGAACGCCCCTCGCCTGCACGAGGCATAATTACCACTTTGTGGTTTCATTATATAAACTTATCCCAAAATCTTTGTCCGACTTTATATGCAACACGCAAAATAGTCATGAATTGAAGAAATCTGCCATTTTTAGTGCAAAAAAATGGTCCTGATAGGCTGCATATTTTTGTTTAAACACGTTTCTTCGAATGCGAAAACACCAAAAGAAGAGTATAATGCAGTCTTTGTTTATATACAGGAATTAATGCGGATAAATGAAAACGTAGAAAAATCCGTATACGCAAACTCTGGTTCATTACCATGGCAACCGCCTACTCGCAAAAGAGTTGGAACGTCGAGAGCAATTCGGGCCATCTCAATATGGTACTTATCCTCCTCTTTTCCTGGTTCGATGGGTTCTGCTTCAATCGGGATTTCAACAATCCCATCTGACGTTTTCCGGCAGCAGATGTTCTGATGCTGATGACCGCAGCACATATGGGTAAGACCCCGAGCAGCGAGAGCTTCAAACGCCATTGGTGCAGTATAGAGAAACCCGGCAAAGGAATCCCCGGATTCATGAGAAAGACGCTGCCAGCACTTGAGCCGAAGTGTCTGGTTCCCCAGATCAAGAGGCCCCCCATGGACAAAAAGCATGCCGCAATCTGACCATTCCATGGGCATGGCATCAAAGACAGAAAGGAGTGGCGAACCCCGTATCTGCTCATGCCGATACGTACTTGCAGGATCACTTCCGCTCACGAGAAGCCTGTTAAGAAAGGCGTGATCATGGTTGCCAAGCACTGAAACGAGCCGATATTCCTTTGAGAGATTATGGATTATCTCAAGGGTCTCCTGGGGACGGTCTCCCCGATGAACAAGATCACCGAGGTTTACCAGAAAATCAACTTTACCAAATTCCTGTAGGAACAAAGGTGTCCGGATGCATGACGCGAGTGCCCGGATTGCAATGGAATCTGCATGAACATCAGAAAAAATTACTGCACCCATGATGGTTGAAGAGTATTAGTGTTTCATTGTCATAAAAACCGAGGATACCGCGGGTTATACTATTTTTTTCAAAACCGGATATTTAGGATATGTTCATGTCCGAGAAATTCCAAAGATGTACCTTAAATTTCTAATATTCAGGATCGAACAGGATAATTATGATACAGCTTAAAAATCAATCTTTTAGAATCTTCTCCTTAAGTACACTATATTCGATAAANCAGAAGAGGGTCTGACACAATGGAACGATTTCTTACAGAGTATATCGATCGTTTACGACCAGAATTCACCGGGATACCGGAAAAAACCGCACACGAGATTGCATCGGTATTCCTTGCCTTCAGGTTCGGACTCTATCGCAACGCCATACATGAATGTACACAGGCGATCTCTCTTCTTCCTGACAGCAGAGCATATAACTCGTTAAAAAAAGCGCTCTCAATTGTCTGTGCAAATGCACAGGATCTCGAAAATGCACAGTTTACTGCAAACTTATCGATAGCATTCTCTGATGACGAACGTCAATTTATTCCCATATTACTTCCTAAAGACCAGATCGAAGACCCCGGCAGTCTCGAACTGGACAACGCACTCATCCTGATCTATAGTGTAGCCCTTATTACCTCTCCTGAGGATGAAGAAACAATGGCGGAACATCGCAAGTTCATTCTGAGATTGCTAAACGGGTACAAGAAGGCATTGGGAATACCCTAAAAAACACTCCAAATCCCATCAATCGAATTACTGGTTGAAAAAAAAACACTCCATACCGGGCTNGCCTGCAAAGACCTAAAAAAAATGGCGATACACGTTGAATTCAACAAATTATCTGACCGAAGGACATCTTCTCCNCGGACTTCTGACCATATCACTCCCTATAATTGCTAGCAATCTTCTCCAGAGCGTTCTGGAAGTAGTAGATCTGTATTTTGTGGGAAGACTGGGTGCAGATGCGATAGCAGGGGTCGCGTTGAGCACCACAATCATATTTGTCCTTGCAACATTTATTGTCGGTCTGGTCACTGCAACCACTGCATTTATTTCGCGGCATTATGGCGCGCGGGAACATGATGCTGTCGGATTGATTGTTCAGCATGCTCTCTATATCGGCCTCATCTTCTCACTTGCGATCTCGGTGTTCGGTCTGTTCTTCTCAAAAGACCTTCTTTTACTGCTGGGAGCAAACGAAATAGTAGCCACACTCGGATCGGCCTATCTTTCCGTGCTCTTTTTGGGGATTTTTACGATGGTTGAACTCTGGATTGTAATCAGCTCATTCCAGGCATGCGGGAACTCATGGACTCCCATGATTCTTATGGTTGGCGTAAATATCGTCAATATTATACTGAACCCGGTCCTGATCTTCGGTCTTGCCGGCTTCCCGGCGTTCGGAATTGCGGGATCGGCTCTTGCAACTATTCTCTCGCGCGGTGGAGGGCTGGTAGTTGGTATGCTCCTCCTCGTGCGCTACTCTGATCATCTGACATTCCCAAAAACCTGGAGTCTTGATCTCCAGCTGATCTGGCGGATACTTACCATCGCCGTCCCAAACTCGATCCAGTCAGGATTGCGCAGCGGCACGTTCCTGGTAATGATGGCGTTCGTTGCGGTCTACGGTACTGCTGCAATCTCCGGCTATGGTATTGCAGAGCGACTTGAACTCATTGCCCTTATGCCCGGTTTTGCCATCGCCACTGCAACCGCAGTAATCGTAGGACAGAACCTTGGTGCAAAGAAACCTGACCGCGCTGAAGAAGGAGTAAAACTCGGTCTTGTTTTCTATGGTACGGTCATGTTCGCGGTTTCAATCATTTACTTTACGTTTGCCGAACAGCTGATCTGGTTCTTTGACCCTGAGGGTACAAGTGTTATGACCGGGGTATCCTACTTCCATACAGTTGCGCCCTTCTATACCATTATGGCAATGAGTATCATTCTTTCTTTTGCTCTGAACGGTGCAGGAGACACGAAAAAACCTATGTATGCCACGCTCATATCGATGGTACTGATACAAATCCCCCTGGGTTACTTCCTGCCACAGTACTTTGGATTCGGTATAACCGGCATATGGATTGCTGTTATCATCGGAATAATGATTCAGGCAGGCCTGCTTACCCTGATGTACTGGAACGGCAGCTGGAAACGGGTCGCATTGTAAGATACACGAATGTGCAAATAACTTGATTTTTAAGTGAATTGAGAAAGGATGATTTTTTATTTCGATGTCGCCATTTTTTCTTAAAAATTATTCATAATTAGTTACAAAATTGGAGAATACAGCGTCACCTCAATGAGGTCCGGCTCATTTGCATGAGCGAACCTCAAAATCTTCTAAAAAATATAAAAGATTTTTTCAATTTTTGGAAATAATTATTTATATAGTTTTTTTATTAAGTGATCACAAAAAAAAATCAGAGACTGTCCAGACTGATTCCGCTGAAGTCCTGAGCAACCTGTTGTATATCCCTGACGCCGAATGCTGTCTGAACCATATTCAGTTCCAGCGTGTTTGCAGCATCGCACATGTAATCGAGGATGTCAACGGAAAGTTCCTTCTGAACCTTGCTCTTACGCAGCTGGTCAACAAGAGCTGCCATCCTTTCAGGGGGTTCCATGCGGAGTTTTGCAAGGCTCATGACACACATGTAAATCCGTGTTAGATTACGGTCCGTGCCGGTTATAGTATCAAAGAAATTCCTGATCACCTGTGCCTGATAGATTTCTCCACCCATGAATCCACCTCCTTCCCTTTCTTGCAGGTAATTCCACTGTTCGGATTATCCTTATAAAAGGTTTGTGGCAAAAATAGTCTTTTACATGAAATATAGGTAATATAAGCCCTTATTTTCTTCATCAGCCGCCGCTTTGTCAGACAATAGGATGCCAAATGTCGTACAATGCCGGTATGCCCCCCACGTTACTTTGCGGCACTGACAATCTTAATAATATCACCGTCTTTTAGAATATGATTTTCTTTTATCCGCATTCTGGTTCGTGCATCAACTGCATACAGAAAACCCTTGCCAATATCAGTATGCACCTGGAACGCGACGTCGTGGGGTGTGGATCCTTTCTTCATGAGGAATGCATCGGGAAGCACTTCGCCTTTCTTATTACAGTAATGATTCTCGTCTTCAACCGGATAGATGACTATCATGTCGAGAAGCTCAAAGACTGCACGGTTAATTGCCTGCTGAACCCCAGTCCCATTACATTGTTTCATCACATCCGCGATCTTTGCCAATCCGGCTTTCTGGGCCGGCGAGAGAGATTCTTCGTTGGCAATCCTGAACTGAGCATCACCGGGCAAATACTGAATCAGATGGGTACTTGCAGCATTCCGAAGGGCAAGTTCGGAGGCCGCACTCGCAAATGCAATCGCTTTCTCTCTCAGTTTCAGGAGGATTGCATCCGGCGCTTGATCGAACTTGTTCCCTACAACCAGCATCGGTTTTGAGATCTTCACGATCTCCGCGCACAAGGGAATAAGATCCTCGATGCTGGCATGGACGAGATCGATCTTGAGTTTCAGCTCTACATCGCGCACGTCATCCACTGTGATACCCAAACCGGTAAATGTATCAGCAATTCCCTGCTGGATAACCGAGCCTTTCCCTTGTGATTGCCGACTTATTCTCGACCAGTGTTTTTCGAGGATCCCATGAACCCACATAGTCATCTCCAAAATCAGGAACCTGATATCCTCTTCTGGATCATGATTCCCCACACCTACCGGGTTCCCCTCGCTGTCTGTGCCACCGCTTGCATCTATAATATGAAGTATTGCATCCGCTTGACGAAGATTGTCGAGGAACTGGTTCCCCAGTCCTTTACCTTTATGGGCATCAGGTACGAGTCCGGCAACATCAATTAAATTCACCGCAACAAACCGGTTCCCGTCAATACAGCGTCCACAGGTCAGATGAAGATCCTGGCATGGACACTTCGTTCTCACGTATGCAACGCCATAATTTGGATTGATAGTCGTAAACGGATAGTTGGCGATTTCGACATTTGCCATGGTCGCAGCTTTAAAGAATGTCGACTTTCCGCAGTTGGGTTTACCCGCTAGGGCCAGTGTGATCATAGTGTATTCCTCATAGTACGATCCAGATTTTTTCTCCTGATATGTTCTGATAGGGATATGACAATGGTTTTTCCTTTAAGGATCCGGACGGGGTTCTATTTTTGTATCGCGATCTTTTACCGGTTTTCAGAAACCTAAATGAAAAAACCGGTAGTACCATGCTGAACAGAATCCATCCAAAGTTTTTCATGCCTGCTTATTAAAAGGTACTTATGACGTTTAAGCAGAAAAAAATTTATTATTTTGAAAAACCAGGGGCGGATAATACTCAGGACAGTGTGCAGTTTGCCATCGAAAGGGCAAAAGAACTCAGAATCAAGACAATTGTTGTTGCAAGCACTTCAGGAAAAACAGCACGGGTTTTTTTTGACGCGATAGCTGGATCGGGAATTAACCTTGTAGTGGTAACCCATGTTGTTGGATTTTCAAAACCCGGGGAGTGGGAATTTTCAGCAGAAATCGCAGATACATTACAAAAAAAAGGTGTCCGTATAATTACCGGTACTCATGCACTCTCAGGGCTGGAACGGGCATTATCACGCTCACCAAAGGTTGGGGGTGGATCCCGCACTGAAGCGATCGCAGAAGCGCTGCGGCGTATTGTTGCGGTCGGGCTTAAAGTTGCCGTCGAGTGCGTGCTCATGGCTGCTGACCAGGGTGCGATCGACATCAGTGAGGAAGTAATTGCTGTAGGTGGGACCGGCAGAGGTGCGGATACGGTATGCGTTATCCGACCATCATATTCCGCAAATTTCTTCGAATTGCAGGTGCGGGAAATTGTTGCTATGCCGAGGGCCCGGTAACAATGGCAATCGCAGAACTCAAAGAAGCAATAATCCTCCTTAAACGATTACCGTCACTTTGGTTACCCGGCATAGTTGGCGGATTACTGATTGCCATCCTGTGGCTAACCCTCAATCTTTCCGGATCCTTCTTTGCCGGCAGGCTGCTGGTAATCTTCGGATTAGTGCTGCTCATCTTTACTACAGGATTGTTTGTTAACGTCATGAACAATGAGGGGGGTGTCAGAACAATTTTTACCGGCGGTATCAGGTATTACTTCCAGGTGCTTCTGCCACAACTCATTATTATTTTTGCTTTCCTGCTCATCTTTACTCTCATAATGGTCACCTTCAGCCTCTTCGGAGTTTCTTCTGATACCAACAATGTGGCAGCCCTGGCGATCGGCTTTTCGATCCCGATACTTTTTCTCACCTTTTTTTTCGATACAGCAGCAGTTTTTGAGAATAGAAAGGTGTTTGACTCAATTCGCCGCAGCATCCNGCTGGTTATGACTCATTTCAACGAGATGATCTCATTTGTGCTTATCTGCTCAGGAGTTATNATCGGTATTGTTTTTATGCTGATGATTATCTGGGAAGCATTCCTGTATGATAAGCTGGAACCAATAACCCGTTTCAATGAGACACAGCTCCAGACATTCACCCCGGACCAACTCATCCTCATGGTAGGCCCTGGGGGAGTATGGATAACTGCAATTGTTCTTTTCATAGGCGCTTTTTTACTCCTCCCGATTCTCTATACCTATAAAGCATGTTTCTTCAGGAGCATTTCCCGTGTCACAATTATCACCCAACAGCCGACGACCGGGGAATATGACAGCAAAGGTCGGTGGTACAAATATTAAAGATCACATTACTTTTTGTATANGGATGTAAATCTGGGTTTTTCCAGTGAATATTCAGACCTTGTTCTTCCCGGAAAANATGGATAATCCATTATACTCGGAGGAAAAATCCTGTATCCTAATACTTCAGGAAGAGAAAGATCACAACAGCAAATACTCCCCCGCCAATTGTTGCGAGCAGATTCGTCCCCGCATTACCCAAAAATCCCTGGTTCTCCAGTGTAGCCCCAACAAGACTGTCAATATTCGTTCCAACAAAACCCGCAAGCGTACATAAAATCATCATCTGAGGAGTGATTACATTAAGCAGTAAAGCAACAAATGANACGATAAAGCCGCCAAGGAGGGCGACAGATTCCCCCGTAAGAGTGATACCACCGTTCGTTCCAATCGGAACCTTNCTGAATGTCGTAATCATATAGGGGATTCCACCGGTCACTCCAATCTCACTTGCCATAGTATCTGCCGCGGCCGTTGCAACGCACCCGACATACAGAACAATGAAGACCGGCAGCTGAAATACGCCAAAAAGAACTGCCGCCGCTGCAGCTACAATCCCATTTGCAAACACATTCCTGTACCCCCGCGCCCCACTCTGCCCCTGCTCGACACCAATCCTTTTTTTATATTCAAATTTATACCTGGTCGCCGCAGATCCAAGAATGAAGAATGTCAGCATGATCAAAAACCATTGTGCCCCTTGTGGCGCAGCAAAAATCAGCAGAATAATCCCGACAAGTGCGGCAGAGAAGAGCCCGGAGAGATCTGCAGTTTTTGCCCTGAATGCAAAATAGCCAAAGGCAAACCCGACGATCACTGCTATTACTACAAGCTGCAGGTCCACCTGGTAATTAAGCTCCCATATCAGCCACATTGTCATGGCAATCCCGACTGCTTCGATGACAAGCGAGTCCTCGTACTTAAGCAGGATTGTTTTTAAGAGAACAGCGGTGATGATTCCGAAAATTACCGTTAAGAAATAGATCTGGTGGAGATAGGCGATAACAAGCACACCTGCCCAGGCAGTGGAGATGATATAATAGAGATACGTGTTTAGATCGTCAGTACCACGCTGAAAGACTAGTTCGCCAAGAACAAGCATTGCAAGCGTGCAGCAGAAAACAAAGAGTGGAAGAAGTGTTATTCCGTAAAGAACAGCGATAACACAAAAAGAATAGGTAAGATATTTGGTATCGAAAAAACGCCACAGGATAAGTGCAAAGAGAATTACTATCAGACTCATCAGCCATGCGGGCTCGATATAGGGGGCAATAAGGATAGACCCTCCAACAAGTCCTGCGGCGTAACCAAGTCCTCGTTGCTTCTCCATTTGTCAATCATTTGTCTTCTTTGGCAAAAAGAGTTTTATTGTTTTCTGATTATCCAAAAAATATAACAAAAAGATAACGAAACGAAACTCGTTGGGGTCTCCAGGCAGGAGAATACGATCACTATATTTTATTTCACAACCAAGCTTCTGAAGAATGGTATCCTCTGATCAACTGCCAAAAAATTATGATTTCGCTGAGGTGGAGGGGCGCTGGCNCGGCACCTGGCGTGACGAAGATCACTATTTTGACAAAAATTCAAGAAAACCTCAGTTCGTGATCGACACTCCCCCACCCTATCCTACTGGCAGCTTTCACATAGGCAACGCATTAAACTGGTGTTATATAGATTTTTTTGCCCGCTATAAACGAATGAAAGGTTTTAATGTGATGTTTCCCCAGGGATGGGATTGTCATGGTCTTCCTACGGAAGTGAAAGTGGAAGAGCTGAACCACATTACAAAAAACGATGTGTCCCGCGAGGAGTTCAGGCGGATGTGCCACGAACTTACCGAGAAAAACATTTCTCTGATGAGAATCACCCTCCGCAAGATGGCTTTCTCAACGGACTGGAGTAACGAATACATCACCATGATGCCGGATTACTATGCCAAAACGCAGCTCTCTTTCCTGCGCATGCTCAGATCCGGTTACATCTATCAGAGCGAGCACCCCGTGAATTATTGTGTCCGGTGTGANACAGCTATAGCTTTTGCTGAGGTCGCCTATGACGATCGTGAAACACAGCTAAATTATTTTGATTTTCATGGGATTGAGATAGCCACAACCCGCCCTGAGCTTCTGGCCGCATGCGTTGCGGTTGCCGTGCACCCGAATGATGCCCGTTACCGTTTATTATCGGGGAATAAGATGAAGGTCCCCTTGTTCGGTCATGAAGTTCCGGTTATACAGGATGAGGCGGTTGATCCCTCGTTCGGTTCAGGTGCGGTCATGATTTGTACATTCGGTGATAAGCAGGATGTCCACTGGTGGAAGCAGCACAACCTTTCCCTGCGAAAAGCTATTGATCGGCAGGGTAAGATGACTGCAATTGCAGGGAAATATGAAGGCATGAATACAACTGATTGCCGCACTGCAATTCTTGCTGATATGAAATCCCGGAATATTCTAAGGCGTCAGGAAAATCTTGCCCAACGCGTTGGTACCTGCTGGCGCTGTAAAACCCCCATAGAGATTCTCTCGGAACGTCAGTGGTTTGTAAAGATTATTCCCGAAGAAATTCAGAAAGCTGCTCACCAGATCACATGGTACCCTGAACATATGCAGCTCAGGATGGAAAACTGGGTCGAACAGATGGAATGGGACTGGTGTATCTCCCGGCAGCGGATTTTCGCGACCCCAATCCCGGTATGGTTCTGTAAAAACTGTGGAGAAATGCTCCTGCCTGACGAGACTGATCTGCCGCTTGATCCGACCCTGACATCCCCAAAGCATCCCTGCCCGAAGTGCGGCAATAACGCGTTTGCCGGGGAAGTTGATGTCCTTGATACCTGGATGGACTCGTCGATCTCTGTCCTCAATGTGACCGGATGGGACGGGAGCGGGATTCCTCCTTATTTCCCGGCACAGATCCGACCACAGGGACACGATATCATAAGAACCTGGGCGTTTTACACGATTCTGCGTTCGGTTGCACTTACCGGTTCAAAGCCATGGGATGAGATCCTTATCAATGGTATGGTGCTTGGTGAAGATGGATTCAAGATGAGCAAAAGCCGGGGCAATATCATTGTACCGGAAGAAATTCTCGAGAAATACGGTGCCGATGCCCTCAGGCAATGGGCAGCAATGGGAGCAGCAACCGGTTCTGACATTATGTTTAACTGGAACGACGTTATTGCCGCGTCAAGATTCCAGACAAAGATGTGGAACATCGCAAAATTTGCCCTCATTCAGCTTGGGAAAGAGGGCATTGACAAGAATGCCCCGATTACTGCTCTTGCCGACAGGTGGCTGCTTGTCCGGCTCTCAGATACAATCCTGCAGGTGAGTGATGCAATGGAAAGTTACCAGTTTGATTCAGCACTCAAAGCAATCAGGGAGTTTGCTTGGGATACCCTTGCCGATAACTATATAGAATTGGTCAAGGGCAGGCT
>JGI20214J51088_10003612_pt1 | contig 10181 bp, 9 predicted proteins | sample WetSurMetagenome_FD_51088 | JGI IMG/M metagenome (IMG submission 51088) | reverse complement strand
CAACTGTCCTTCTCTTCAGGAAGAAATTAATTATGACATGTCTGAACTCGACAGCGTTTATCATGAATTGAAAAGAGATCTGAAAGACAACATGGCCAATCAGGAAGTGATTGAGGCCATCATCGAAAATTATCGTCTTAAAATTTCCATACTTGAAGATCTGTTGACCGAACTGGAGCCTCTTGGTGATGAATGCGTACCAAAAACAAATGAATATGCACTATAGGCTGATCATATTCCTTTCGGTATGCTTTTTTTCGGCCACATTGAATGCTCAGGTGGTCGAATACGACCGCCATATTACCAAAACGTATCGGGTGAGCAATACGGTTACCGTGGAAATTTCCAATAAATACGGTAGAATTCATATCATTCCCTGGGATAATGATTCTGTAAGGTTCACCATTGATATGCGTATCAGGGCAAAGGACAAGCTAAAAGTGGATAAAATAAAACAGAATGTTGAGTTCGAATTCACCCCCAGCCAATATTTTCTGATTGCCCATACCAAATTCGGAGAAGGTGGATCGGATGTCATTAAAGACATTATGGACATTGCCGGTTCGTATTTTTCCGCCAGTAACTCGGTAACCATTAATTATACCGTAATGGTTCCATCGCAAGCATCGCTGAAAATTGATAATAAATTCGGTGATGTATATCTTGAAGATCATAATGGTCCAGTAAACCTGACGTTGTCATATGGCGATTTAAAGGCCAACCGGTTAAACGGCCGTACCGACCTGAAAATAACTTCAGGCGATGCTGAAGTCGATTATATTAAAGAGGGTTATATCTTTATCTCCTATTCAAATTTTCATGTTCGCGAATCAAACCGGTTAACAGCCCAAACCCAGTCATCGGTAGTGACCATCGAAAAAATAAATTCCATTAAACTGAACTCACGAAGAGATAAGCTTTTCATAAATGAGATCGGATATCTTTCCGGTGAAAGTTATTTCTCCAACATTGATATTGATCGCTTACGCAACGATGTTGCTTTAAACAGCCGATTCGGGGACATATCCATTGACGATATCCAAAGATCATGCGAATCTATTAACATCAGCTCGGAATTAACTGATATTAACCTTTCTTTTGCACGCCCTATGTCCTTCGGATTTGAACTAATCCATCACCAGTCGGTCACTTTTGGCTATCCTGCTGCCTATGCAAAAATTTCGACCAAAGTGATCAATGCAAACGACAATATTTATAGTACATCAGGAACATTTGGCTCCGGATCGCCCGATTCCAGAGTAACCATTAAGGCTCCGAGGAAATGCAACATCACCATTTCTCAACTATAATGCAACCTCTTTGGAAAATTATTGTCATTATAACAAAACCCTTGAATATGAAAACTAAAAGCTTGGTAATAGGTTCTCTGATTTTGTTGAGCAGTATATTTTTCGCATCATGTGAAGACCTATGGGACAATTGTATTGAAGGAAACGGAAAGAAAATGGTGGAAAACAGGATTCTTAACGAATTTAACAGCATTGAGATCAACGGTGATTTTGAAGTCAGAATTGATACGGGGAATACCCAATCGGCAGAAATTATTACTGATGCCAACCTTATGGAAGAAATAGAAACCCGTGTGTCAAACAATAAATTGGTAATCGAAACCCGTGAAGACATTTGTCTCAATCCCTCACATACCATTGAAATCACCCTAACCACCCATATGTTAAAGCAAGTTGTATTGAACGGCTCTGGCTATACCTATTGCTACGGATTGGAGACAAACCAGCTTTTGCTAAATATTGCCGGTTCGGGCAGAATAAAATTCGATAATCTGATCACCAATGATTTAAACATTGACGTTGAAGGTTCAGGAGCAACATGGTGTGATGTTGTCTCCGGGGATGTAACCACAAATCTTTCAGGGTCAGGGGAAATAATTATGTATGGCGCATGCACTAATGTTAACCATCAGGTTATTGGATCGGGAAGAATAAAAGCTGATGAAATGACCTCCGATGTATGCACTGTGAATATATCCGGTTCGGGAACAGTATATACCCAGGCATCAGATGCTCTGAAAGTAACTATTTCCGGAAGCGGGATTGTATATTACAAGGGAAATCCCAATATTGATTCCAATATATCCGGATCAGGGAAAGTAATCAAGCGCTAACCAGGCCGACTTAAATATTTATTACATGAGAATACTGTTACTTACTGCCGGTTTATTTATCTCAGGTGCCTTGTTTGCGCAAAATTATACCCGTGACTGCGGAGTAAGGGTAGGTGATTATTTCTCGGCCACTTTCAGAGCTTATCAGGAAGAGGATCAGGCATTGGAAGGAGTCGTTTTCATAGGAAGAAGAGGAGCAACCATAGGTGTTTTAAAAGAATATTTTGAACCAGCCCTGGGACATGTTTCAGATCATCTTTATTTTACCTACGGAATGGGCGTACATTTGGGCTTCAGATATATTGATCATTACAGGGTACTAAACAGAGTTTATCAACTCAATGAATTCCGGTTCACTCCCCTCCTGGGTGTTGATGGGATGATTGGTCTTGAATACCGGTTTCCTGAATTTCCCTTTCTGATCAGCGTGGACCTGAAACCGTATTTTGAATATTCCACGCCACAAATTTTCAGTATTTACCTCCAAAGTATAGGTATATCATTAAAATATAGATTTTAGTATTAAATTGAAAAACAAATTATTATGAAAAAGTTAATATTGCTTATAGTAGTTTTTGCAATGGCCATACCCACCTTTGCACAGCAAGATGACGAATCTTCATCTAAAGGATCCGAAATTCAGACCATTATGGGGAAAAACAACACAGTTGGCGGTTATGGTGCATTGTCTATTCAATACACCGAACTCGAAGACAGGGATGCCTTCGTCTTCGGAGCCAGAGGTGCTGTTGTTGTAGGTCATATGATGGCCATCGGATTAGGTGGATCGGGATTCTTTAATGATGTGAAATATGATGAAGCTTCACATCAGGATATCAGCCTGGCCGGTGGTTATGGCGGATTCTTTTTTGAGCCGGTGATATTGCCCAGATACCCTGTTCATATTGCGTTTCCAATATTGATTGGTGCAGGTGGGGTTTCGGTAGTAAGTTCCGATAATGACGACGGCTGGGACGATGATTATAAATCGGAAGCATCTGATGCTTTTATGGTTATTGAACCAGGGATTGAAATAGAATTGAACGTGACCAGGTTTTTCCGCTTCTGTGTAGGAGGATATTACCGCTACACCTCAGATGTGGATATAGAAGATACTGAATTCTCAGTTCCAACTGATATTTTGAAAGGATTCTCTGGTGGAGTTACATTTAAATTCGGAAGATTTTAACTCCTTCGGGTGCAATGGCCCCGTTTATTGAGCTTTTTAACAGGCTTTCCTTCTGTATGCAGCTTGAACCAGAAGGAAAGCTTTAAAAAGAGTTTCAAATTCAAATTGCTATCCCCTTCCTTACAGAATACCAACGTTAAGCCAGTCACTCATCTCCGGAGCCTGAATGACCTTCCAGATATCCTTTTAATGCATCAACATAGTTTTTAAAAGCCTCCCGCCCTTTTCCAGTAATGCTGCACGTGGTTAACGGATAGTTTTGCTGAAACGATTTTCCAATCTCGATATATTCTGCTTCTTCAAGCTTCTTTAGTTGCACACTAACATTTCCCCGGGTTGCGCCTGTCTTTTCCAGAAGAAAAGTGAACGTGGCTGTTTTTAGGCCCACCAACAAAGACATAATGGACAACCTGAGTTGTGAGTGCAATAACGGATCAAGTTCTTTAAACATTCCTCTGATTGTTACTTTTGTTTTTCAGTATATGACCGGGAACAATATAGGCCACAATTACCAATACGATCATAAAAATAAGCTGCGTCTTATAGACTACAAAAAAAGATACCAATGAAGCGCACCAGGCTATGATAGCGGCAAAATTTAGTGCGGTAAAACCAACTATTCCGCCCGAAACAAAAATCGCTAATCCATACATAGCCATAGTTACCGGCAATATCAGGTTGTACTGATGGGCGCATACCATATAGGTGATCAGCAACACAAGGGTAATAAACCAGGCTCCCCAAAGAAAAGCCATTGCCGAACCGGCAAATGTTCTGGTGCCGTTTTCCTGTTGATGAGCAAAATAAAAAACCAGGGAAACCAGGGTACCCGTACCCATAAATACCGGCCAAACCATGTAATGCCGGGGATATCCAACCAAAATAAGAACATACTCGGTAATGCAGGTCAATACCACCAGATAACCCCAAAAAAGATAATAGAAATAGTTTTTACCTATTTGCGTCCTGGTTGATCGGATCATTTCATAAATAATCTGAATACTGTCTTCAGGACTAATTTTCGTGGATTCAATGTTGTTTTGCATGAGGTTGTTTTTTATACATAATCAATGCAAATATAAACTTGTTTATATTATAAACCTTATTTTTAATTGCTTTTTTATCCGGTGAAAAAATACAGCACCTGAAAACTTTAAAGCTCTACAGATACTTTGAGCCGGTTACGCTTTTGGTAGTCATCAATGGCGAGTTGAATAAGCCTGTCGACAAGTTCGGTATACGAAATACCTGATGTCTCCCATAATTTGGGATACATACTGATTCTCGTAAACCCGGGAATGGTGTTGATCTCATTAACAATAATCTGTTCATGGGCAGTAAGAAACACATCTACCCTTGCCAGTCCAAGACATTCCAGAGTTTTAAATGTGGCTATGGCAACCTCCTGAACTTTCTTTACCACATGTTCGGGTAGCTTTGCCGGTATGTCCAATCCGGCTCCGTTATCATCTATATATTTAGCCTCATAGGAGTAAAAGTCAGCATGAGGAATGATTTCTCCCGGAACAGATGCCAGCGGATGTTCGTTACCTAGAATAGCGCATTCTATTTCACGCCCAACGATCTCTTCTTCCACCACAACTTTTAAATCATAACAGAAAGCCAGATCAATAGCCTTTTCAAATTCTTTCTCATTACGCACCTTGGAAATACCCACAGATGAGCCAAGGTTTGCAGGTTTCACAAACATTATTTCTCCCAGTTCTTTCGAAAGAGAAGGGTAATTGAAATTGCTCTTGGTTTCGGGCCGGATGGTTACGTACTTTCCTATTAGTATACCGGCTTCACGCAACAACCTTTTCATTACATCCTTGTCCATTCCAACAGAACTTCCCAGGATTCCCGCACCTACACAAGGAAGGTTGGCGAGTTTGGCAAGGCCCTGAATGGTTCCGTCTTCGCCAAACGGACCATGCAGTACAGGAAAAATTACGTCAATGCTATCGATTCGCTCATTTTTACCCAGATGGATAAGCTGACTCCCGGCTCCATTTGGTGTTAAGGCAATCTCATCACTGGTCCCGGAAAGCTTGATTAACTTGGGGTCTCCCGCATGGAGCAATTGAATGGAATTTTCATTAAGAAACCAACGTCCATCCTTGTCGATACCAATTAAAACCGGCTCATAACGACGCTTATCAAGAGATTCAATGACGTTTTTAGCCGATTGAAGCGAAACCTCGTGTTCAGCGGAACGACCTCCAAAAACTATAGCAACTCTAACCTTTCTCATAGACCTTTTAATTTTTGTGAAAATTATAAATTTTATAACACGTATATTCATTTTAACCAACAATTATCATTTGTCTTCTGTGATAATCACCATAGCTCCGGCCATTTGTCGTTAAATATTACAGGTATATCTATTATTCGGATTTTACCATGGGCACAACCAATCAAACTATTAATTTTGCACCCATATAGGTTAAAAATGAAATTTAAAAAAGCAATTACCCGGGTCTTGTATCATGTGGCAGGCTGGATACTGCTTTACCTGCTTCCCGCGTTAGCTCTGCAAACCGAAGTTAAACTCCCTACCGATTTCGGTCATTACATGTTTTGGTTTATTGTCATCATTTGTTTCTATATCAACTATATATGGTTGATTCCTTTGTTTTTAAGTAAACGCAAATTCCTTCACTATTTTTTGTTTACATTTCTGATGCTGGTGTTTACCTATTCGGCCAATGAATTATATGACATGCGGGTTAATAAGAAAGATACTGTTCTGAAATATAGTGCCGGTAATATAAACCGACAGCATCAAAAGAAATCTCCCCGCTACAGGGGATATAATTCCGTACTGTTCTGTTTTGCTATACTGGGATTGGGAACCAGTATCCGGGTTACACAAAACTGGTACGAGAACGAAAAGCAGAAAAAAGAAATGGAGAACCAAAAGCTGGGGGCTGAATTATCGCTACTGAAATCCCAGATTAATCCGCATTTCTTCTTCAATACGCTTAACAGCATATATTCCCTGGCCATAATCAAATCCGATAAAACGCCGGAAGCCATAATTAAACTTTCCGGAATAATGCGGTATATAATATATAATACCGAACGTAAGCTGGTTCCCTTATCAAAGGAGGTGGAATATATTGCCAATTATATTGAATTACAGCAACTACGACTACCTGTACAAATCAAGGTTGTCTTTATTACCGATCTTCAGAAAGAATCGGTTATAGAGCCATTACTTATTCTTCCTTTTGTAGAAAACGCATTCAAACATGCCACAGACACTGAAAAAGGAGGCACCATTCTGGTATCAGTTACTCAGGTTAATAACCAACTGAAACTGCATGTAGAAAACCCTCTGTCAGATAATGGTTCGGATGATAACAGCGACACTACAGGAACGTGGATGAGCAACACACTGAGAAGACTGCAACTTTTATATGATAAAAATTTTAGCCTTACCACAGGCCCTGTCAACAACCAATATGTAATCGATTTAATATTGAAACTTAAAGACGATGAGGTGTTTGATAGTTGATGATGAGCCGCTTGCACAGCAGGTAATTGAGGAATTTGCCGGCAGAGTTCCGTTTCTGAGGGTTATTGCAAAATGCAATAATGCTTCAGAAGCTGCGGAAGTATTACACAATACACAAATCGACCTGATATTTCTGGACATCCATATGCCCCGTATTTCAGGACTCGACTTTATTGCTTCTGTGGTGAATCCTCCGCAATTCATTTTCGTCACAGCTTATTCTGAACATGCACTTCAGGGATTCAATGTAAATGCAACAGACTACCTGATGAAACCTGTTCCTTTCAATCGGTTTCTTAAGTCCGTAAATAAAGCCCACGAACTCTTTTCGCTGAGAAAAAATGCACTGAACCCCGAAGAACCAAAGGAGCAAAAATACATTCTGGTCAAATCGGGTTACCAAACCGTAAAAATTGTCCTCGATACCATTCTTTATATTGAAGGTCTCAAAGATTATGTTAAAATTCACACCGAAGGTAAGAAACCTATTCTTTCCTTACTCACTATGAAAGGTTTGGCAGAAACCCTTCCTGAACAAAATTTTATCCGCATCCATAAGTCGTTCATCATTGCTTTGGACCGGGTGACTTCCATCTCCAGGAGCCGAGTCATGATTCTCGACCGCTGGATTCCCGTTGGGGAAAACTACCGTGAGGGCTTTAAAAAGAGTGTTTTCAAAAAGTAGTGGTGCCATTCAATATTGATGCCCATTTTGCCAGGATAATTAAAGTTAGTAACCAATGATTACCAACTATACCTGATGCCTTTTACCCATTGACCTGAATCAATAATCCCCTGTATTGATACACCTACATTAAAAATACCACAACTGCGACAGCACAAATCGGTACTATCATACAAATGTCTATCTACATGCTGTTTGATTTATAGTTTTGCAAATCCGAAATTATTTTGCTACATTGTAATGCAGAAGCATAAACTTTCACAATGGTTCAGCGTAAATCTTTCATGCGTTTTTACCTCTACAGGCTTTTAGCCATTACTGGTTTATGCATCATTTCTGTTTTTTCAGGAGCCCAGACCAACAACATAAAATTTAGCAATTTATCAGAAGTAAAGGGCTTTAATAACACCTCAATAGTATGCATCTTCCAGGATAATTCAGGCTTTCTTTGGTTTGGCACTTATGGCGGCTTGTTTCGTTATGACGGAAACAGCTTCAGGGAATTCCAACCTATCCGGAACCATCCCGGCAGTTTGGTGAATGGCCATATCCGTTCAATATGCCAGGACAGTTCGGGCGTTATGTATATTGGCACCATCAACGGACTCAGTGTTTATTACCCCGAGACTGAGGAATTCAGACGCTTTTTCAATAACCCGAAAGATCCTTACAGTATTTCCAATAATACTATTTATAAAGTATTTACAGATCATTCGGGTACTGTATGGGTGGGTACTTTTGGCGGAGGATTAGACAAAATTGAAAAGATCAGAACATACAAAAATAAAAAACCTGTAGACGAATTCAAATTTATTCACCTTACCGAAGGTGAAGGAAAAAAACAACTCAGTTCCAATAAAATTACAGATATAGCAGAAACACCCGATGGAAATCTTTGGATTGGAACGCAAAACGGATTAAACTGTTTTGACAGAAAAAAGAATCAGGTAATCAGATTCCTGCATAACCCGGCCGATGCACAAAGCATCAGTAACGACAACATAAGTTCCTTATGCGTTGACAAACAAGGAAATGTATGGGCAGGAACATGGGAAAAAGGATTAAACCTGCTTGATCCGCAAGGCCATAAATTCGTCCGGTTTTTCAATGACCCGAATAATAAATACAGCCTCAGCCACAACATCATTATGGAACTGTACTGTGATAATTCGGGAACCGTGTGGGTTGGCACCTGGGGTGGCGGCCTGAATAAAGTGGTACCTCCCGGTAATGGTGTAAAAAACTGGGCGCATCAGCCGGCCGGAACTTTTAAATTTATCACCTACCGGAATGATAAATCCGACTTTAAAAGCATTACCGGGAATTCAATTTATTCAATCATGCAGGACAAAACCGGTACTATTTGGGTTGGAACCGACTGGAATGGTTTGAACTATTTTCATATCCGGCGTGATAAATTTATCAGGGTATCAGCCCAAACAAGTCAACCTTGCAACCTGATTGACAATGTTGTTTTTACCTTGTTCCTGGATAAAAGCAATATGCTGTGGATCGGAACAAAAAACGGAATTAATACATACAACCGAAAGACAGGTAAATACACTTTATATCAGCATAACCCTCTTGATCCACAGTCACTCAGCACCAATGAAGTCCGGTGCATTATTCAGGACAGGAAAGGAGATATTTGGATAGGCACTACCCAGGGGCTAAACAAATTTAATAAAACCACTCAGCGCTTTACAAGATATTATCAGAATTCGGCGCGGCCGGGAACCACTAATATTCTTAGTATATATGAAGATGTTAAGGGAATATTGTGGTTAGGCACTTATGAAGAGGGATTGCTGAGATTTGACCCGGGGAAAAGTACTTTTGAAAAATACGTACACAATCCGGATAATCCCAACAGCATTAGTGATAACATTATTTGGACCATTTACGAATTGGAGAACAACAAATTACTCATTGGCACAGAAAAAGGAGGCCTTTGTGAATTTGATCCGGTAAGCAAGAAATTCAAAACATTCATGCAAATTGATCCCAATAACCTCAGCATGAATACCATTTATTCGATTAAGTCGGATCACCTGAACAATATCTGGCTTTGCACGCTGGAGGGCCTGAACAAGATGGTACGAAACGCCAGGGGTGAAATAAGTTATATACCTTTCACCCGTAACCTGGTTAACGGATTTGTGGAAGACGATCGCAACAATATATGGTTATTGACCAATGCAGGTTTGGGTTTATTTCATCAAGCCGATTCTACCATTAAATATTTCATTGCCAATGAAAATGCGGAAACGCAGCAATTCTCCATTAACGCTATAAGCTACGATACCCTTAATGATGTGGTTTTATTTGGAGGGTTGGAGGGTTACTACATTTTCGACCTTAGAAAAGAAGAGGATATTTCTACTCCGCCTGTTTCAAAATTGGTTAATTTGCGGCTGTTCAACAGAGTGGTTAATATCCGGGAAGAGGTTAACAACAAAATAATACTGACCCACTCCATCAGCTACACCAAAAAGCTGGCATTAACCCATAAAGAGTTTGTAATTGGATTCGAATATTCTGCCTTGCATTTTTCATCACCTGAAGAGAATAAATACGCCTACATCCTGGAGGGATTTGACCAGGAATGGAATTATGTTGGCAATCAGCATATAGCCACTTATAC
>JGI20214J51088_10003611_pt1 | contig 10183 bp, 10 predicted proteins | sample WetSurMetagenome_FD_51088 | JGI IMG/M metagenome (IMG submission 51088) | reverse complement strand
GTTGCTTGTTGCTGGTTGCTTGTTGCTGGTTAGGCTCAGAGCTCAGGCCATTGTTTCTCTGTGACCCTCTCACGCTATGCTTGACAAGTTGTGTGAGTTCTTGAATGCTCTTTTTCTTTGCGACCTTTGCGCCTACTTTGCGCACTTAGCGGTTAATGGATTTCATTTTATCGTAATTATTTGTAAATTTGATATAACACTCGCTGCGTTTACATGAAGTAGTTTTAAACTTGAGAACGGAAATCACAAAATGTGATATCCATGAGATTGTGCTGGTTCTAAATCTAAATTATAAAATTATGTGGATTCCTATTTCAATTGACGATTACGTAAAAGTTCTTTTGAAGAAATACCCAAATGAAAAGGAAAATGTCCTGAGAGTAAGGATTGAAGTTCTGGAAAATGACTCGCCCCGTCAGGGGCAAAATATTTTAGAGCAGGGCAGCGCCCGGCTTAATAGACCCAATTTGTAATGAGCCCCGTAGTGGGCGAAATATTATTAATTATGTCGCAATCATTCGTTCAAATCTATGTTCACATTGTTTTTCATACCAAAGACAATGAAAAATTAATTAGGAAGGACATTGAGAATGAGCTATTCTCTTATATAGGCGGAATTCTTAATACCTATAAATCAATACCATTGCAAATTGGGGGAACCTCCGACCATATTCACATCCTTTGCACCCTTCCAAAAACCATGACTCTGGCTGATCTTGCAGAGGAAATCAAGAAGAGTTCTTCCAAGTGGATAAAAACAAAGGGGGAACAATTCAGAAACTTCTACTGGCAGGATGGTTATGGTGGATTCTCAGTCAGCAAATCAGGTATTGATGCCGTTAAAGCCTATATTTTGAACCAGAAGAAACATCATGAGACAGTATCATTTATGGATGAGTATAAATCCTTTTTAAAGGTTCACGGGATCCCTTATGAAGATCGATATCTCTGATATCTTTCGCCCACTACGGGGCTTGATAATCATGGAGTCGGCTTGCATCGGGCGCAGCCCGATGTTAGTATATGTAAGGCCTACGGCCTTTTAGGATTGCACTAAGATGAGGAAAAATTCAAATGTGGGGCATATGAGAAATTATAAATCAGATTGAGCTTTTCACGATTTGTGATAACCTGGTATGAGTTACACTTGAGGTCGCAATTTGCGTCCACAAGATGAATAGAATCGTTTTAGGTCACAAAATGTGACCTAAAAGAAAGTCAGGAAAGGAAAGAGGTTATCACGAATTGTGATAACCAATTAATAAGGCTTAAAAATAGTTTTATGAAAGAACTGCAAATACTCCCCGACGAAAGGATAATAAATAAAATATATACTATCAGAGATAAAAAGGTAATGATCGATCGTGATCTTGCTGAGCTATATGGAGTTGATACCAGAGTTTTAAATCAGGCAGTAAAGAGAAATCCCAAACGCTTTCCTGACGATTTTATGTTTCAACTTACAGATGAGGAGTTTAGAAACTTGAGATCACAAATTGTGACATCAAGTTGGGGTGGTTCCCGATTCAGGCCGATGGTATTTACTGAACAAGGAGTAGCGATGCTCTCCAGTGTCGTAAGCAGTGCCTAAAGTGCCTAAAGTGCCTAAAGTTCCTAAAGTTGTTGTCCCTTAGTCCCTTAGTCTCTAAGTCCCTTAGTCCTTAACCTCAATCTCAATCTCAACCTCAACCTCAACCTCAACCTTAACCTCAACCTTAACCTTAACCTATCCTTACTCTGTGCCCTGTGCTCTGCGCCTCTGTCCTCAAACCTCGATTCGAATAATGGGATTATATAATCGATCGCTGGGGACTGTTTAATCCTCCAGGCATTGGTCCATTCGACAAAGACCCTGACGATGATATACCCTTTCATGGTTTTGAAGAGGATCCCGAAGAATGATTTGAGCGCCATCTTTTTTTACCACCAGGACACTAAGGCACAAAGATTCACATAAATCTAGTTATGCTCCATGCTCCTTGTCCCATACCCTCTGCCTTGCAACAAACCCTTGTGTTGGTGATAAGCAAAAGAAAGATTTATATAAGTCAGAGAATAACATCTCAGTTCATAATTATATGTAAAACTGAAGCTAAAAATATCCTTTAAATGCGATAGGGACTGATTTACAAATTTTCATAAAATCACCGTTCTTTATAAACATTTTTGGTGCCTGGTCAAAATTGAAAAGGCGATAAAGATGATATCTCTCTTTATGTGCAATTGAATACTGTAGTTCATTGATTGTAAAATAGAAAGGCGTTTCTTTAGTAAGTTTTGTTGTTTTTACTTCAATATATTTATCTGTTCCATCAGAATTTCTGGATAATATGTCGAATCCATATCCATCACCCTTGCTTTGTGAAATCCATTCAACTTTATCTGCTAAATTTGAAAATCCTGTAGTATTTAACCGCCATTTTTCATATTCGAGCACAACTTCTTCACCGCTTTTACCAAGTTTTTGATTGTTTTGTTTTCTCTCAATATAGCTGATCTTGAGAGGTCCTGAGTTTATTTTAATAATTGGTTCCTCCACTGACACAATCAGAGGCGGATTTACAACAAAATCCTTCTTTTTGAAATCAACTAGGGGAGGCTTAACTTCTTTTTCACTAAAACTTTTAAAATAATCCTCGACACGAAAATTAGTCGTTAAGTAATCAAAAACTTGTTCTTCTAGCATTTTTTGATAGTTATATCTTGGCAAATATCCTTTGATATATGGTTGTCCAAGAGTAATTAGAACCGCACTTATGTTCTGATGCTTAAATTCTATTGATCCTTCTGATCTATTATTAAGAAACGAAATAAGGTTTCTTCGATGTAGAGCTTTGTTGACGGTTCTATTAGAGAGTTCGTCAATAAGCATACTAAAATAGTCACTAATAATTAGTTTTACCTCTAAATCCGACCAAGGTGACTGTATCATATTTTAAATTCATCCATTGATTTGAAACGATCTACTAAATATAATTGATCTATCGTTTAGTCGATATTATAAATAGTATAAAGTTTCAATACCTTATTAGTTCAATCTTATTCTATCATTCTTTTGAAGTACTCCTCTGTCTCTTTATCCGTAAAATATACATAACACCCCTTCATGCCCCTGGTGAGGAGTACCCTGTACACATTTTTCATATATGTTTCAAAGTTAGAAGGGTCCTTTCTTAAAGTCGGGTCTTTAGTTGCAGCCATGTCCCCACACAGTGAATCAGTACCAGGATTGTACTTAAGATCGGGTCCGATTATTACACCAATATAATCAAACTCAAATCCCTGTGCAGTATAGATACATCCAACCTGCCTGAATCCGTTAGGTTTATACGCCCACTGATACCATACAGGATATTCCCCGACAGCATGTTCCCCTTTTGTCTCCCAGGGCATTTCGAAATCACCGATTTTAACGTCATTAACAAGTGTGCCGTCAGTCCTCGGATCGTGCCAGGGCCAGCAGTAACCCGCCACCAGTCTTGCCGAATTGGGTTTTTCAAGTTCTTTCGCTTTCAATTCATTATAGAGTTCTGCAGGAGAATTGAATATTTTAAATTCGAATATTTCATTCTTTTTCAAAATCTTCTTCTCTTCCGTATACCCGAGAACAAACTCTATCCATTCAAGGTAATTATTTGATCCCATGCACCGGAATTGAGATAAAAGCTCTACTTCTTCAACAACTGCATTGAATTTTTTTGCCGAATTTCTTATAAAAATTGAATTCCCGATCTCCTGGTGTCTTACCCTCTGTTTATCATCTATAAAAAACACTGTCGTTTTAGCACATCGGATCAATTGATCAACCATAGGCATCTCTGATCTGTCTGCAGCCCTCATATGCTGATAAACATTGCTTGTCTCTATACGGTGAGCTTCATCAATCAGAAGGACATCGAGACAATTCTCTTCCATCCTGGAAGGAGTGAGGGAGTAGGGACTAACAAAAATATTTCTACCGGCAGCACCTACCCACGCCTGCAACCCGTCGCGAAATGGTTTGGATTTTGATGCCAGGAGAACCTTCTTCTTTTTTGCAGCTACTTCCGCAAGAATATTCAACGCGATAAGTGACTTGCCTGTACCAGGTCCACCTTTAACAAGGATAACTGATTTTTCCTTTTTTGATTCAGCTCTCCGGATCTTCCCCCAGATAATATTTTTTGCTACCAGCTGTTCATTGAGAAGTGAAAAAGTAGTCTGGTTATGTATGATTCCCTGAACATTCTCAAGCAGTTTTTTTGAAGGCCTGATACGGCTCATCATGAACCTGTTGTATACTTCGGTTCCTTTGCCGGAATTCAGGAGTCCTTTTATCTTTTCTGCCAGTTTAATAACGTCCTCACGACAGTAAATTGGATAATCACCCAGAATTTTTTCATAAATATTTTTAAAGAGACCTGATCTGTCGGTGTTGCTGTAATTATGACAGTAGGAGCAACTTGTGAGTGTAAGTGCAGGTTCTTTCTCAAATTCTTCCACGAAATCCAACAGGTAATTATGGTATCCTTTTATCTGTTGTGATGGATGAGGAACAACTCTGATCCCTCCACCGGTAAAAGTCTCAACGAAATTTCCTTCTGTTTCGAGAGCAGTTACGTTTGTCCATTGCTTAAGTTCAATAAGAAAGACATTATCTGTACCTGTAGAGTCTTTGCCAAACATCAGACAGTCTATCCGGCTCTGGTTATAGGGTACCTGGTACTCAAGTGCTATGTGACTATTTTTTATATCAGCGATTTCGATCAGATCTTTCACCCGGCTGAGGGAATTCTGAAAAGAAAGAAGTTCGGAAGGTTGCACTTTATGTCCGAAATTGCTAAGAAATGCATTATTCATTATATCAGAGATCCTGTTGTAAAGGATATCCTGCCTGAACTGTTCCGATGAGTTGCTGTAAATTATCATTTTTTACAGCTCATTATATTTCTTCGCCGTCCCTTTCGATTTCTCCACCGGGTATTTCTCTCCGTTCTTTTTTATCTTTTCGAGAACAATCTCTTTAACATCAAAACCATGTTTACCAGCCAGCAACAGGCTGAAAGCAAATATATCCGCCAGTTCCTCTTTCAGTTTAGTTCTGTCAACAAGTTCCGCTTCCTCAGTGGTTTTCCAGAGAAAAAGTTCATTCAACTCGGCTGCTTCAATTGAAATAGCCAATGCCAGGTCTTTTGTTTTATGGAATTGTTCCCAGTGCCTTGCATCACGGAATTTAACAAGTTCGTCGATAAGTATTTGAATGTCATTCATTGATATAAGATTGATAGTACTAAGGTAGTGAAATTGGGGAAAAAGTATTTTCCCTTACATCACCAATGAATCTGTCCGAGGGCGCCTGATAAATAATAATGAATTAAAGTTATCTAAATCTTATCGAGTTGGAGCAAATCACAGGTGGTAAAAATAATAATAGTAACTTTAGTCACTCTAGTCACTCTAGTCACTTTAGTCACTCCAGTCACTTCCTCCTACTTCACACCCAGCTTAGCTTTCATCAGTGGCAGCAAATTGGTGCATTTCTTTTCGTCGGTGTAAAGCATCTGTCCACTATCGATCACAAAAATGAATCCCTGCTCTGCAGCAACTGCCTTTATGGCCTTGTCAACCCTGTCAATGATGGGCTGGAGAAGCTTAGTCCTATTATCTTCGAGCTGCGCATTGGCTCTTACAGAAAATAACTGGATACGCGTATCCAGATTCTTTATCTCTTCCTGCCTGGTTTGTCGTAAATATTCAGAAATTTTAGCACTTTCATTGTTCAGACTGGTAGTCTTGCTATTCAGATCACCCTGCATGGAAGCAAGCTGATTCACGTATTCATTTCTTAACTTCTCTATCTGCGCTGATATCGTATCATATTCAGGTATAGACCTGTAAAGTTCTTCTTTGTTTAAATATCCGTATTTCTGGGCATCAACGGTCTGAATGGCGATCAATAAAAAGAATAATAGAATGAGCTTTTTCATACAGGTTTTTAATTTCAAATATAGTCTTTTGTCTTTTATCAATCAAGTCATGTCGAAGCGCAGCGAAGATACTGACCGAAAGAGTCAGGACAGGCCGGAGCGGCGATCTTTCTTTATAGTGTAACTACAGAGGACAGAAGGATTGCTTCTCCCGCTTCGCGGGATCGCAATAACGTGTAAGGAAACAAATAAGCCATCATCAATTACGGGAATATTCTACGATGGATTTGTTACGAGGTTCAGATTTGTCAGTTATAGTTTATTTGAATTATTTTCTGATCATTGATTACAATTTCTGCCTTTCAAACCGGGTAATTTCATTTAAATGGTCTAATTTTAATTGATTGTAATTTCTGAACCAATGAAAAAAGAATCTCTCATAATTATAGGCGGAGGATTTGCCGGACTAGCTACCGGTATCTATGCAAGACTCAACGGTTATAAGACCCGTATCTTCGAAATGCACGATAAGCCCGGAGGACTCTGTACTTCATGGCAGAGAAAGGGATATACATTCGATGGATGTATTCACTGGCTCGTTGGATCTTCTGAAAGGAGCGGAATGCACGACTTCTGGGAAGAAACCGGTGTTGCACAGGGAAGGGAGTTTATAAACATGGACGAATACTGCAGGATCGAGGATTCATCAGGCAGGACATTGGTCTTCTACACCGATATAGACAGGCTTGAAAAGCATCTGCTTCAATTTGCTCCGGCAGATGAAATACCAATAAGGGAATTCACAGCCGGGATACGATTGTGTCTCTCTTATGATCTCCCTTCAAAACATGATTCATTTCTTACAGGGTTTTTAAAAAAGATAAGGACTACATCTATGTTTTTATTCAATGCAGGAACGATGAAGAACTGGATGAAGCTTACTGCAGCAGACTTTGCAAAGCGATTCACAGATCCTGTTTTAAAGGAGGCTTTCATGCAGATCTGGATACCTGAATTCTCCATGTTCTTTATGCTCTTTACCTTTGCCTATATGCACAACCGTAACGCCGGTTATCCGGTTGGAGGTTCAATGCCCATGACAAAGGCGATGGAAAAGAGGTATCTTGACCTCGGTGGTGAGATAACTTATAACAAAAGAGTTGTTAAAATCCTCACAGCAGAAGGAAACGCAACCGGTATTCTTCTTGAAGATGGTATTCAGTATACTGCTGACAGGGTTATCTCAGCAGCCGACGGGTACTCAACCCTTTTTAAGATGCTTGATGAAAAGTTTATTGATGAAAAAAGCCGCGAACCGTACAATAAATGGCCAGTGTTCCCCCCATTGATCTTTGTATCGCTTGGAGTTAACAGAAAATTTGATGATTTACCCCGGACTATTTCCGGTATCTCCTACAGGTTGAAAGAACCAGTTAAGATCGGTGATCAGCTGCACGAGAGAATAACTGTTCATGTTTATAACTACGATCCTACAATGGCACCTGAAGGTAAAACTGCTATAACAATAATGTTTAAAACGGAATACAAATGGTGGAAGGATCTCTCAGAAAACAGAGATGCTTATGATAGGAAGAAGAAGGAGATAGCTGAAACAGTTGTAAATTTACTTGAGCAGCGTTTCCCGGGGATAGCAGAACAGATTGAAGTTACTGATGTCGCAACCCCTCTCACTTTCGAACGGTACACGGCTAACTGGAAGGGTTCTTTTGAAGGGTGGCTCCTGACCCCGGAAAATTCAAATGTGATTATGAAGCCAATGTTACAAACATTACCCAGGCTGGAGAATTTTTATATGTGCGGACAATGGGTTGAACCTGGTGGAGGACTTCCGACCGCTTTAATGTCTGCCCGGAGACTGGTAAAGCTCTTATGCAAACAAGATAATATAGGTTTTAAGAGTGCCTGATTGGCAGTATTAAAAAGGAGGCCTTTAAAAATTTGATGTCCTTCCCGGTAAATGATTCCGGATGTTTCTGGTACGGATGTTGCATGCAACGTCCTTACATTCAACGTCCCTGCCGAACAATTATATTCAATTCATTGTTATTCCTTTTAAGATTAAAACAGGACTGCTATGAATAAGCAAATAGAATATTATCAGAATAAACTTGAGTATGAAATGGATCCATGGGATCTCTTTACAGCTCTGGAAAAAGGAGAATCAGTTGTACCGCTTGATACAAGAAGAGCCCCGGCTTTTCTGAAGGAACATATTCCTTGTGCAATAAGCCTGCCACATAGAGAAATGGATGAAAACAGCACTAAAAAACTTGATAAATCAATAACGTATGTTTGCTATTGCAAGGGGATTGGTTGCAATGCTTCAACCTGGGGTGCCCTGAAGATGGCAAAACTTGGTTTCAAAGTGAAGGAACTCTATGGCGGAATAGAATGCTGGAAGGAGGATGGATATGCAACAGAGGGAACTCAGAGTACTAAAGGAGTAGATTTTAAGCGGTCTGCAACGCATTCAGGTATAATTGTTTAACATTTCTTAGTCTGCCCACGCAATACAACCCGGGGCTGTTGAAAAAGTCGAAGCTTCTACCTTATCTTTACATGACTGAAGATATACAAAACCTGCCTGCCGGCAATGAGGTCTCACGTTCAATTTGGAGCGACATCATGGACGCCATGAAGGGGACGGAAGCCAACTATACACAGATAAATATCAATAAAGCGATATTTCTCCTGGCTGTACCCATGATCCTCGAGCTAGTTATGGAATCTACTTTTGCGGTTGTTGATATATTTTTTGTAAGTAAGNTGGGAGCATCTGCCATCGCCACTGTAGGACTAACCGAGACTTATCTGTTTCTTCTTTATTCAGTGGCAATGGGCCTTTCTATGGCTGTCACAGCTATAGTGGCCCGCCGGATTGGTGAAAAAGAAAGTCATAAAGCATCACTCTCTGCCGTTCAGGCAGTAATCGTTGGTGTCATATGTTCGATTCCATTTGCATTTACAGGCATATTCTTTGCAAAGGAGCTGCTTACCTTAATGGGCGCCGATGAGTGGGTGCTGGAGAAAGGATACCATTATACTCAGTGGATGCTTGGCGGGAACGCTGTAATAGTATTAATATTCGTAATAAACGCCATCTTCAGGGGTGCAGGTGATGCAGCCATTGCCATGCGTATATTATTTATTTCCAATATAATCAATATAGTGCTCGATCCAATTCTTATTTTCGGCCTGGGACCGGTACCTGCTTTGGGAATAAAAGGTGCTGCAATTGCTACAACAACAGGCCGTGCTGTCGGCGTAATTGTCCAGTTCTGGTTGCTGTTCAGGGGAGGGAAACATATTCAGATAAGGCTTTCTCATCTCATTATCGATGCAAAGATTATGTTTGGCATAATACGTACCTCTGTGGGAGGTGTCGGCCAGATGTTAGTGGGTATGACCTCGTGGATCTTTCTTATGAGAATCCTTGCCACCATTGGAAGCGAAGCTGTTGCCGGATCAACAATTGCCCTGCGTATAGTCATGTTTACTCTTATGCCTGCCTGGGGTATGTCGAACGCGGCCGCCACTCTTGTCGGACAGAATCTTGGGGCAGGTTTTCCCGATCGCGCGGAATCATCTGTATGGAAGATCGGTTTCTATAATATGATATTTCTGATCGGGGTATCAGTCATTTATTTCTTTTTCAACCGCAATCTGATGAGTATTTTTACTGCTGAGGAATCAGTAATAGAAGTCGGTTCCACCTGGTTGCGTATAATGTCATACTCTTACTTTGTATATGGCTGGTGGATGGTTTCAGTTCAGGCATTTAATGGCTCTGGTGATACTAAAACCCCCACGATTATAAATCTCATCTTCTTCTGGTTAATTGAGATTCCGCTCGCTTATCTCCTGGCAGTGGTTCTCAACAAGGGCTATTCAGGTGTTTTCTGGGGATGTTTTTATGCAGAAACATCAGTTGGCCTGGTTACACTCTGGATCTTCTCCAGAGGACGCTGGAAGACTGTCGTTGTGTGAAAGACAAATTACGGTAGGGACGTTGCATGCAACGTCCCTACAACAACAACTGGCATCCGTACGGACGTTGCATGCAACGTCCGTACAGCCCATTCGTCAAANTTNTNATAAAATATGCAACATTCCCCGGCAGGAACCGTATTTGGTATAAAGGCCCGGAAATTAACNAATATAAATTACGCTAGCCATGAAACCCGATAAAGGAGGATACTGGAAGTCAAGGAAGGAAAAACTCCTTAAAATGTTTGAGAGTCTTTCTCACAAAGATC
>JGI20214J51088_10003610_pt1 | contig 10184 bp, 9 predicted proteins | sample WetSurMetagenome_FD_51088 | JGI IMG/M metagenome (IMG submission 51088) | reverse complement strand
TAACTTCGGGCATCATTGGTTTATATGTAAATGAAGACCACTATTCTTGATACCGGTATGGGTGCAGTAATATTTTCTGACGTGCACGCCGATTCAGTCGCTATAGGTGCACTGGCAACATGCATCAGATCTCCCTCTTTCAGTAAAGTGTTTGGCCCCGTTGATGTGCTTGTCAATCTTGGCGACCTCCTTCACCGTGGCGACAGGCCCCAGGAAACCCTTGAAACGATACATTCTCTCGCAAAAGAGTACCATCTCGTTTCGGTGCTCGGTAACCATGACCATGCATATCTTCACGGGCTCCTTGTCAGCGGAAGCGACGCAGCAAGCACATACCGTCATGAACAGCTCCGGAACTCCCCGCTCCTTTCCCTTTTCAACTCAATGCCCATGGAATGGGTTGACCAGAGCATGCTGTTTGTTCACGGGGGCCCACTCGAGCTTGGAGAACAGACTCTCAGGCTCAAATGCTGGCAACGCCTTTCCCATGAATCCGGTGATTTTTTCACCGGCTACCACTACACGGCTCCTATGGCATTTGAGGCACTGGAGAAGCGTGGCCTCACTCATATGTGCTGTGGGCACCAGCATCAGAATATCTGCTGCAGGAAAACAGCTGAAGGGATTTTGCAGCACCGGCTTGATTTTACTCCCCTTACGGTGGAGGACGCCCTGGATGGGATGCAGCTGGAAGTTTCCCGAGTGGACCTTGATGTTCCAACGCTTCTTCGCCTTGGGGGGTGCCACGGAAGCACTCCTGAATTTGGCTACACCGATTATTCCACGTTTTCGTTCTTACGGATAATTTCCGGCGTATAAGGTCAGTTGTTTGGTTAAAAGGTCCGGTTTTATTGTTGATACCCCGGTTATTTTCCCTGTTCAGGTGGGGTAGTGGCACAGTTAATCTGAATTACAACTCCTGTTCCCGCGAGATTCTTCATAGCTTCTTCGAGTTCAGATTGGAGGAGGGGAACCTTCTCATCTGTTTTGTGTCTCCACTCTTCCAGTTCTCCCCTGGTTTTCTGCTCTTTTATCAGCATGGTGTCCAGCTGGCTTCTCTCCCGTTCGAGTGATTTCGTCCTGATCTGCAGCGGGTGCGATGTAAGNTTATCCAATGCAATTTTGCAGGTCTCATTTCTGGTTACAAGGTCCGCGCAACCCGCACAAATTTCCCCGGTAAATTGGGACGTATTGGAAAAGATTGCACGCTCTTCCTTGTTTTTCAACTGAATTTCGCCGGCACTGATCATTCTCTCGGCAATGGGACAGGCAAGGGCCAGTGTATCGCGGAGCTCCCTGCTGTCAGGAATTTCATGATCGGACAGTAACTCCATTGTGCGCCGCAGCGTGGCTGTTTCCGAAGTATGCTTTTGTCTGACTGCAATCTTCTCAGCCTTGCGGAATACATGCGAAGCAGTCATGGAAAGGGCCGCGTAGATTCTTGCTTCGCTATCGCGCTGGTTCTCCGTTTCCCTGAGTGCAGCTTCAAGCCCGGCTACTTCTGACATTCTCTGATCGGCAGGAAATGTCTGCACCTCTTTCTCAATTGCTGCGATTCTGTCTGAAATTTCTGCTATTCTTTTGTTAATTCGCTGATCTTTGCTGTCGGCATGTGCCTTGTCAGTTTCAATATCGATAAGAGCATTGTAAATTTTCTGTATGGTGTCGATGAGGGTTTTTTCACGCCGGTATTCCGTTAAAGCTGCAGTGATCTCATTGATTTCACGCCCGATCACATCAATTCCAGAACGGACACTTTTCATCTCTTCCGGAAAAACGATCTGGAGATATCTCCCTTGTCCACGGGTGCTGTTAAGACAGTTTTTGAGACTTTCCACGACTGCGGGATAAAACTTTTCGATATCTTCCGGCAATTCTTTGCTGAGAGATGAGTTCATCGCTTTTACGAAGAGCGGGAGTGAATTTTTTGCAATGCTTTTCAGTTTCGGGTGGAGCGTCGGATCCTGTTCTGCCTTTTCGATGGTAGCCACAATACTCTGAAGGTTTGAGGTTGCCCCCCGGATTTTTTTTACCGGATCGTCTGTGCCAGAAATCAGGTTAGCTTTCGCAGCCTTTTCACGGGTGTTCAGCCATGCGGGAAGTATTTCAAATGGGATTATTTCCTTCTCCGGTTCGTTCCTGCCGAATATTTTCCTGATGAAATTTTGCATGGGTAATTCACCGGTATTAAACCAAATTTCCTCTAGTACGTGTTTTCAGGTCTCATTCGTCGCGGGCTATCTGGGAAAGACGACCGGTCCCGTTAATCTCTTTCAGTACCTGGGCAACGGGAGATGGCACGAGTGATTTCCACGGTTCCCCACAAATCATGCGTCTGCGGATCTCGGTCCCGCTCAGGGTTTCCCTTTCGTACATTGCCGGTGACTGGACCCCGATGCCCGCTTCCCTGAAGAGCTGAACTACCAGCGGGTTCGAAGAATAGCAGGCATCAAAGGGGGGGGTCATCGAGCGGACATGGGCTACCCATAAGGCATTCCGCTTGATGTCCTCAATGGGAATAACATACAGGGGACACCCGATATCAGCAAGGGAACGGGTGATCATCAGAACGCGCTCACCGGCAGTAAAAGGGTTGTCGATCAGGTGCGAGAGCTGCGCACTTCCGACACCTATGATAATCTCATCAACTTCGCCGGCAATATGCTCGAGGACCGACTGGTGCCCGTTGTGGTACGGCTGGAAGCGTCCGATATAAAAACCACGTTTCATTGTTTTGCCCCCATATTAGCAATTCTCGCTGCAAACGCTCCGGCCGTAAACCCCGCATCAATGTTGACAACAGAAAGCACCGAACAGGACTGCAGCATGCTCGCAAGGGCTGCTTTTCCCGCTCCCATATACCCGTATCCCACGCTTACCGGCACGCCGATCACCGGTTTATTCACGAGCCCGGCGACAACGGAAGGCAAGGTCCCTTCACGGCCCGCGCATACGATAAAGACATGGGCATCGAGGAGAGGTTTCAATGCCGGGAACAAGCGGTGTATTCCTGCTGCGCCAACATCGTATGCAGTCCTTACTTCACATCCCAACTCTTCAGCAATGATCTTTGCTTCTTCAGCAACACGGATATCCGAGGTACCCGCTGTTATGATTGCAACGATTCCCCCNGTTTTTTCCGGAGCGGGACCCGTTGAGAGGATGAGAATACGTCCGTCCTCAAAATAATCNGCGGTGATACCCTGTTGTTCAGCTGCTTCTCTGACGAGATCGCACTGATCCCTGGTGATGCGGGTTACAATGCAACGTCCGGCCAGCTGTGCATGTCTGATTGCGATGGCAGAAAGGTGGAGTGGCTCCTTTCCTTCAGCAAGAACCACTTCCGGCATACCACACCGGACCTGACGTCCGAGATCGAGACACGCATACTCACCAATACGATCCAGGCGAAACCCTTCGATCGCTTCGGTTACGGCATCGATGGATACTTCCCCGTTCTTATAACGCGCGAGGATTTCCTGCAGGGTGGAATTGGGCAGCATGATTGTAATAATACAGATATGGAACAGCGTATAATAAGTTAGTTCATTGCCATGTCTTACCTNATTTACGTAGCCATCTTTGGAATGGTCACAACAATCTTCCTCTGGCTGCGCGATGCCCGAATTTTTTTCAGGACAGGTCTTACAGGCTACAGGAAAGCAGCCTATCATGGTGTGGCTTACGGAGGGCTTGCAAGCCTGGGTGCAGCAATTACCCTTACCATGCCTGACTTTGAACTCCTCGGCCTCGGTTTCATCCTTGCAGCCCTGTACCTGCAGGGGAACATCGTCAGGGAAAAAGTATGGAAAAACGAGAATACGTTATCGCGCTTTCTGGGAACGGCATCCCGCCAGCGGCCGAATACAAAATAAGAGATTGCGGTCAATAGTCTAAGAGGACAGGTATCATGCTTCAGAAACCAAGAGGGACGCGGGATTTTTTACCGGATGAGATGGAAGCGCGGCGTGCGGTGGAATGGCGCCTCCGTGAAGTAGGGCGCCTCTGGGGATACCGGGAAGTGTGCACGCCGGAGTTTGAAGATCTTGAGCTCTTCACCATGCGTTCCGGTGAGGGAATCGTCGAAGAGATGTATGTTTTTGAAGACAAGGGCGGGCGAAAAATGGCGCTCAGGCCCGAGATCACGGCNGCGGTGATCAGGATGTACATCAATGAAGCGAAAGTGGCCCCCAAGCCCCTCCGCTGGTGCTATTTTGCCGATTGTTTCCGGTACGAGCGTCCTCAGAAAGGACGTTACCGCCAGTTCTGGCAGTTTGGGGTTGAACTGATCGGGGCAGATACCGCGATTGCAGATGCCGAGGTGATCATGCTTGCCGCCGAGATGCTGAACGCAACCGGGGTTGGGTATGAACTCAAAGTGGGCCATCTCGCCCTCATGAAAAATTTGCTTGCAGATCTGGAACCTTCTGCCCAGCGGAAATGCCGGGCGCTCCTTGATAAAAAGGAATTCGAGGAGCTGCGAACTTCTCTTATGGCAATGGGCAAAGCAGCACTTGCAGATTCGCTGATCTCTCTTGTCGAATGCCGCACGCTGAAAGAAGCTTTTACGATAGCCGGAGAGGTCCCGGAAAAAGACCGAATCGAACAAACTCTCCATGCACTCGACACATACGGCGTAAAGTATACCCTTAACTTCGGGATTGCCCGGGGTCTCGACTATTATACCGGTATTGTTTTTGAGGGATTTGCAGAAAACCTTGGGGCGGAGAACCAAATCCTCGGAGGTGGAACATACCGCCTCGCACATCTCTTCGGAGGCGATGACGTGGCTTCATGCGGTTTTGCCATCGGATTTGACCGGGTCATGGTATCCCTCGGCGATTCACCGCAAAAACAGATGACCATTGTCGGTATCCTCTGCACTGATGAGGGAAGAGCCCGGTCACTTGAAATCTCCAGGGCTTTCCGTGCCGCGGGTCTGCGTGCTGAGATGGATCTTATGGAAAGGGGTCTCGGAGCGCAGCTTGCCCACGCCTCGAAATCCGCAGATTTTGTGGTAGTTATCGGTAAGCGTGAGGTCGAAAATGGTACCGTGACACTCAAAAACCTGAAGACCGGGGAACAGAAATCACTGGACCTCGCAGCAGCCATTGCCGAGGTGGAAGCGCATGGTACTCGCGGATGAGCTGGCCAAACAGCAGCGCAGTATCAGTGTAGCGGAATTCTTTGAGAAGAACAAGCACCTTCTCGGTTTTGATTCACCCACCCGCGGTGTCATCACCACCATCAAGGAAGCGGTAGATAACTCGCTCGATGCCTGCGAGGAGGCGCAGGTCCTCCCGGATATTTTTATCAGCATCAGGAAGGTTACGAACGAGGTCTTCAGAATCATTGTTGAAGACAATGGCCCTGGTATTGTTCCGGCGCAGGTACCATTCGTTTTCGGCAAGCTCCTNTATGGCTCCCGCTTCCACCAGATCCGGCAGACACGGGGGCAGCAGGGCATCGGGATATCAGCCGCTGTATTGTACGCACAGCTTACCAGCGGAGTCCCGACCATCGTTATCTCCCGCACGGGTGCGAAGGAATCCGCATACCGGTTTGAAATCCAGATTCATATCGAGACGAATGAACCGGATATCATATCCAGTAAGCCATTTGACTGGGACCGGATCCATGGTACTCGCGTTCAGATTGAATTCAAGAGCACAATGTCGGCAAAAAAGAAGCTGATCGAATATCTCCGCTACACATCCGTGGTCAATCCTCATGCCCGATTCCGGGTCGAACTTGACGATGAATCGTTCACGTTCGAACGAGTGAGCCAGGAAGTGATTGCGTGCCCGGTTGCTGTCCAGCCGCACCCGCACGGGATTGAGTTCGGCCAGCTGAAACGGATGGCAGCAGCAAGTGAAATGAAACTGGTCGATTTTCTTGTGGAATCCTTCAGCCGGGTCGGGAAAAAGAGCGCTCAGGAGATGGGGGATCGAGCTGGCCTGAAAGGAACGCTGAAAGTTAATGGATTCTCTCCTGAAGACCTGAAAAAGCTCCTCTCGGCGATGCAGGAAGTCACGGTTCCTGCCCCCCCGGCAACCCAGTGCCTTTCACCAATCGGGGAGGAACTGCTCAGGCGCGGTCTCGAGAAGGAGTTCCAGATGGACTTTGTGGCATCCAGGACAAGGCCCAGTTCGGTATTCTCCGGCCATTCCTTTATGGTCGAGGCTGCTATCGGGTACGGAGGCAGGCTGCCGGCAGAGGGAAACGCGTTCCTCCTCCGCTTTGCCAACCGCGTCCCCCTGATGTACCAGCAGGGTGCATGTGCCATAACGGAATGTGTTACCGGCATCAACTGGAAGCTGTATAACATCCCCTCACAGGGTGGTTTTCCCACCGGGCCGGTGCTTATTCTTGTCCATGTTGCATCGACAAACGTCCCGTTCACCAGCGAGAGCAAAGATGCCATTGCAGGAATACCGGAGATTGAAAAAGAGATCACTCTTGCCCTTCAGGACCTCGGCCGGGAGCTCAAGAATTTTGTTTCGCGCCGGGACAAGGGCAAACTGGCTGAGGACAGAGCCCGGGCGGTCTGTGCCATCATCCCGGAGATCGCCGAAAAGGTGAGCGAGATTGTCGAAAAACCGCTCGTAGACACTGCTGCGATTGAGGGAAAACTCATGCGAAAGATGATCGCCAAGAAGATGAGCCGTGACGGCAGGGTGACGATCGAGCTGAACAATTATACCTCCCATGATGCGGAGGTATCGGTGTATGAGATTTCACACGACAACGCTGCGGACGCTGTACCCAGGGCAGATTTTGTNAGCGAGATGGACGGCCAGTTCACCAAGGTCTGGAAAACCACCATCCCTTCACACGAGATCTGGCGCGTTTCGTTCACCGGAAAGGGGGGCGGACTTTTAGATATTCGCGGTATTGACGATGCCAAAAAGATGGTGGTGGATCTGGATGTCTAAGGAAGAACTGGAAAAAAAGTCGATGGCGGCCCTGCTCCGCATTGCCAGCGCATGGTACGACCAGATGAGGGCCGGGGAGATCCCATCCATCTCGCTCCCCACGCGGACAAAATACAACATCGAGTTTGATGATGCGAGCGAGGTCTGGAAATACGGCGACAAGGAGAGCATGCGGACCGCAGCTTCGGCAAAAAGTGCGACTCACCTCCTGAAAATGGCCTNCGTCATTGGTTTTATCAAACAGCAGCTGAAGGAGAACCGCTCCTCGACCCTGAGAGAAATGTATTACATCTCCGAAGGGTGGAAGCGGGCGAAGTTCGGAGCTCAGGATGAAAGCAATTTCCTGATCGAAGATCTCGAGATTCTCTCCGATGTCCCCCGTGAAGGTTTTCACCTTCATCCAGAAGAGAATGGTGCTTCGATTTACGGCCCCATGCGGATTCGTGAGCAGACCCGGCGCGGCATGAAAGCGATCCACTGCCAGGATGATGTCGGGCAGGCAGGGTATACCATACCGAATAATGTAGAAAATATCGAGTTTGTGGATCATGATGCAAAGTTTGTAATCGCGATTGAAACCGGCGGAATGTACGACCGTCTCATTGAAAACGGGTTCGATGAGGAATTTAATGCGATTCTGATCCATCTCAAGGGCCAGCCGGCCCGTTCAACACGGAGGATGCTTAACAAGATCAGTGCAACATGGGATCTGCCGGTCATGGTATTCACTGATGGCGACCCCTGGTCATACCGGATCTTTGCCTCGGTTGCCTACGGGGCGATCAAGAGTGCCCATATGTCCGAGTTGCTCGCTACGCCCAAATCCCAGTTCCTCGGACTTCAGCCGAGCGATATCCGGGATTACAACCTGCCATCCGATAAACTCACGGAAAAAGATGTCGAGGCACTCAAATCAGAACTCACTGATCCACGATTTGCCACGGATTACTGGAAGAAGGAGATCAATCTGCAGCTCGAAATGAACCTGAAATCCGAACAACAGGCATTTGCAGCCCGCGGGCTTGACTTCGTCACGAAAAAGTATCTGCCGGACCGTCTTGCCAGCATGGGAATCATCTGATGATACACCATCAAAACTTCCGAAAAAAACGAAAGATGGCCGGTTATACCATGACCGGCAGGGGAAAATTTAAGGCAGCGGAATGTTACCCCGGGGAGAATACGTCATGAATCCGGCGAATCCTGCTTCAGGGCCGAGGTCGGTATCCGACACGTATTTTTCCGGGAGGACGCTGCTGGTCATCACTCCCGATTACCCTGACAAAGACAACCGTTATATCGGTTCAATCTTTGTCAAAAACCAGCTGGAATCCCTGAAAGGATATTTCAGGAAAATTATTGTTATCGCCCCCGTCCTGTACAGTGGGGGAATTCTTCCCAATGATCGCTATTGTCACAATTACCNCTCTGACAATATCGAGGTCTATTACCCGAGATGCTTTTTCTTTCCACGGAGCCTACATGTCCCCTTTGTAAAAAATGTTCATAAGCTCTCATTTGATACACGGTTATCTGCTGTAGTGAGGTTGATACGACGGGAACAGTTAGAATTTGATTTGATCCATGCACATTTTACCTGGCCATCAGCATCAATTGCCATGGCAATCAAAAAAACCCACTGCGTTCCGGTGGTTGCAACTATTCACGAAGATTCGGGATGGCTGCAGGAAGAGATCCGTATGAATGACCAACGGCTCACGTCTGCGTGGCAGCAGGCAGATGCCTTGATCCGGGTTAACAGCGAGGAAATACCCCTCCTCGAAAAATTCAACAAGAGTGTATTTTTTGTCCCGAACGGTTTTCCTCCACAGTTCAGACCTCTTGACAAACCGGCATGCCGGGCACGTCTGGGTCTTTCCCCGGCAAAGAAGGTCATCTTCTGTCTGGGGGACCTGGTCGAAAGAAAAGGTTTCTCGTTCCTCGTCGATGCGATGGTTCACATCCGGGCCGAAGGGAGTGATGTGATCTGTTGTATCGGCGGGAAAGGGCCGGAAGAAAAGAACCTTTTAAGACAGATTCATACCCACGACCTTGATGACTGTGTAAGCCTTCTTGGTTTTATTCCGGATCAGATGGTGCCCGTCTGGATGAGTGCAGCCGATCTCTTTGTCCTTCCCAGCATACATGAGAGCTTCGGCATTGTCCAGATTGAAGCGCTCGCATGCGGGACTCCAGTAGTCTCCTCAGAAACCGTCGGAAGCCGCGAGATTATCGTGTCTGACGATATCGGGCTGCTCTGTGAACCCGCCAATACAGCATCTCTCTCTGCCGCAATTCTCCATGGTCTTGATACCCATTGGGACCGCAAAAAAATCATTGATTATTCAGCACAATTTTCATGGGATCACGTTGTTATGTCTCTCATCCCCATTTATTCAAGGGTTATGGAGGCTTTGAAAAATCCATGAATGATCATCCTCTTGTCTCCATTATCACCCCCTCATTCAACAAGGCACCCTATATTGAAGAGACCATTCAGAGTGTCTGCAACCAGACGTACACCCCTATCGAACACATAGTTATCGACGGAGGATCAACCGATGGGACGCTGTCTATTCTGGAGAAATATCCGGGAACCCTGATCTGGAAATCTGAACCGGATCAGGGGCAGTCAGATGCGATAAATAAGGGCTGGAGAATGGCACACGGCGATATCATTGCATTCCTTAACGCGGATGATACCTACCTGCCGGATGCCGTTCAGATAGCGGTAGATCATTTCTTACACCATCCCGAAACGGGGATGATTTATGGAGACGGGATCCTCACCGATGAGAACGGGAGGTTCCTTGCGAATTTTACTGCCGGCGAATTTAACCTGGAAAATCTGATCTATTGCAGGGATAATATTCTTCAGCCTGCCGTATTTCTGCGAAAATCCGTGTTTGAGTCTATTGGAGAGCTTGATGTAAACCTGCATCTTGCTATGGACCTCGACTACTGGATCCGGATCGGTCTCAGGTATCCGGTGGCCTATATCCCTCAACCTTTGGCAGTTGCAAAAATCTACGAAGATGCAAAGAGCTCCGCTCAGATGCATCAGTATGTGGTGGAATATGAACAAATTCTGAAAAAAGCTTTTGGCCTCCCGGATTTACCATTCGAGATCAGAATTATGGAGAAAAAGGCGTATAATTTTGTATATGTTAAGGGGGGGCTGGATTATCTTCACGTCCTGATGCTGAAGGAAGGTATCCGGTTTCTGTTGAAAGCGTTCCGCATGAATCC
>JGI20214J51088_10003609_pt1 | contig 10185 bp, 9 predicted proteins | sample WetSurMetagenome_FD_51088 | JGI IMG/M metagenome (IMG submission 51088) | reverse complement strand
CATGCTGCTTTGTGCTTAAATCGCGCTTTACGCGATACGCTCAAAAATTCCCGATGGAAAAGATCCGCCTCTCCAAACGCATGTCCGAACTCGGCCTGTGCTCGCGCCGCGAAGCTGACAGCTATATCGAAAAAGGCTGGGTGGAGGTCGATGGCGAGATCGTCAGCGAACTGGGCAGCAAGGTCTATCCCACCCAGCAGGTGAAGTTGCGCACCGCCGCGCAAAACACCCAGCAACAGCGCGTGACTTTCCTGCTCAACAAGCCCATCGGCTATGTGTCCGGCCAGGCGGAACACAATTACAAACCGGCGGTCACCCTGCTGGACAGTTCGACGCGCTGGAGGGAAGACCGCGCACCGTTGCGCTTTCACCGCAGCCAGCTGCTCGGGCTCGCGCCCGCGGGCCGCCTGGATATCGACTCGCAGGGGTTGTTGGTGCTCACCCAGGATGGCCGCATCGCCAAACAGCTTATCGGCGAAGATTCCAAAGTGGACAAGGAATACCTGGTGCGCGTGCAGGGCAGACTGGAGGACAGCGGGCTGGCCTTGCTCAACCAGGGACTCAAGCTGGACGGCGAGTATCTCAAGCCCGCCAAGGTATCCTGGCAGAACGAGGACCAGTTGCGCTTCGTGCTGCATGAAGGGAAGAAGCGCCAGATCCGCCGCATGTGCGAACTGGTCGGCCTGAGCGTGACCGGCTTGAAACGCATCCGCATCGGCAGGGTAAAGCTGGGGGATCTGCCCGTAGGTCAGTGGCGCTATCTGGGCCCGGAAGAAGGATTCTAGGACCGGGCGGGTTCAACCCGGCAACGCGCCGGATTTTGCGTAACGCAGCACAAGCTCCTGCAACGTCGCGGACCTGCCAAAATACCAGCCCTGCCCGAAGTCGCACTTCATTTCCATCAGCTTGGCCCTCACGCCCTTGTCCTCGACACTTTCAGCGACCACCGTCATGCCCAGCGAATGGGCAAGCGCCACCGATGAACGCACGATCTCCAGGCTCTGCACGGATGTCAGGATAGGCGCGACGAAAGCGCCATCGATCTTCAGGGTGGTCAGCGGATAGCGCTGCAAATGCCTCAGGCCGGAATGCCCCGCGCCATAATCGTCTAGCGCAAGGCTGCATCCCAATTCGATCAGCCTGCGCATGATCTTCAATGCGGATTCCGGCTGCTCGACCATGACCGTTTCAGTCAGCTCCAGTTTCAGTTCTGCGGCATTCATATTCTGGCTGGCGATGATCGCTTTAACTTCCTCCACCAGCATTTCGTTGCTCAACTGGGCGGCAGACAGATTGACACTGACAAAGGGTTTGTCGTAATCCGTAAAATTCCTTAGCGTCTTCCAGTCCCTGCATGCGCGCTCCAGAGACCACAGGCCGATCTCATGTATGAAGCCGGTCTGCTCCCCGACCCACAGAAAATCCTTGGGTTGTATCATCCCGTCAGTAGGATGATGCCATCTGATCAGCGCCTCGAATCCGGCGATGCGCCCGTCGGTCAGATCACAGATAGGCTGGTAATGAAGCTCGAATTCTTCCCGGGCCAATGCGCGCTTCATTCCATGCGCAAGGGCCAGCTTTTGGGTCGCCTCGCCCTTCACGATGTTGCGCCGCTTGGTTTGTTCCGACGGGACATGCGCACCGGCCACCGGCAGCACCGTGTCATCGTTTCGGTGCCTGAAACGCTCCAGAATGACCATCAACAGATGGCGCAACACCGGGTCGCTTTTCTCCAGCAGTCCTTCCATCATCTTGCGCGGGATGGGGACGAGCACTGTCCTGTCAACCGCCCTGATGGTCGCGGTACGCGGCTCATAGTCGATCAGGGCTATCTCGCCGAACAATTCGCCCTTGCCTATCAATTTGATCCTATGCTCGCCGTTCTGCTTTTGAACCAGCACTTCGACGGTGCCCTCTTCGATCAGATAGGCGCAATCTCCCATGTCGCCATATTTGAATATCTGCTGCCCGCCGGCAAATACCTCCCGATCAAACTCATCAAACATGTTTTCCTTTCGCCGATCCGGCATGGTTCAGATTCGCTTTCCTGTTTGAATATATTGCGACCTGCAGCATGGTCGCAATGGCATCTGCTGACAACGATATACTAAAACAAACCGCGCGACCACCCGTAGTTGGGCATCAGGGAGCGGTTGATAATGCATCAGCTCGCGGCAATCAGCCTCTATGCCGCGGCCACTGGTTGATGACTGGATTTTTTCCGCTCCACCAGCAACGAATACAGCCTGCGGCTATCCGCCCGCAGCACGGTGAAGGTGAGCTCGCCCAGGTGGATATGATCGCCGCGCTTGGGCAATTGCCCCGCGGCCTGCAGCACCAACCCCCCCACCGTGTCATATTCTTCATCGCTGAAATCCGTACCGAGCGCCGCATTGAAATCGGCGATCTCGGTGTCGGCTTTGACGCGATACTGGCCGGTTCGGTCGGCGATGATATTGTCCTCTTCCTCGTCAAAATCGTATTCATCCTCGATTTCGCCGACGATCTGCTCCAGCACATCCTCGATGGTCACCATGCCGGATACGCCGCCATACTCGTCCACCACCAGCGCGATATGGTTGCGGTTGCTGCGGAAATCGCGCAGCAGGACATTGAGGCGTTTGGCTTCCGGCACGAACACCGCGGGACGCAGCATGTCGCGCACATCGAATTCCTCGCCCGCGTAGTAGCGCAACAGGTCTTTCGCAAGCAGGATGCCGATGATGTTGTCTTTGTCGCCATCGACCACGGGAAAACGCGAGTGCGCGGTCTCGATGACGAAAGGAATGAACTTCTCGGGTTGTTCGCTGATGTCGATGACGTCCATCTGCGCGCGTGGGATCATGATCTCGCGCACCTGCCGTTCGGAGACCTGCATCACGCCTTCCATCATGGACAGCGCATCGGCATCCAGCAGGTTGCGTTCATAAGCGGAATGCAGCAATGCCACCAACTGTTCGCGGTCTTCCGGTTCGCGCAGCAACAGCGTGGAAAGGCGTTCCAACAAACTGGGTTTGCCGCTTTCTGAGTCATCCATATTCGTTACTGATTCGCCTGATAAGGATCGGGGTAGCCCAATTTTAGCATCAGCGCGCTTTCCAGTGTTTCCATCACGGCAGCATCGGCATCACTATCATGTTCATAGCCCCGCAGGTGCAAGGTCGCATGGATGGCGAGATGGGCGTAATGCGCCAGCAAGTCCCTGCGCTGCAAGCCTGCTTCGCGCTCGACCACCGGGGCGCAGATCACCACATCGCCGGAATAAGGCAGCGGCTGCGGCACGTTACTGACTGAACCCGCTGATCGCGGGATGAGCTGCTCATCATCGTATACGAATGTCAGCACGTTGGTAGCGTAATCCTTGCCGCGATAATTTCTGTTCAACTCGCGTCCTTCAGGCTCGTCGACGATGCGCAAGGTGATGATTGCCCGGTGTTGCAACGCGGCTTTTATCCAGCGGCGGAATTGCGCGCGCGTCGGCAAGTGCTGCGCGCTGCTCGCATATTGGACCGCCAATGAAAGTTTATCCCGCGAAGGTTTGGCCCGCGAATTTTTATTTGGCGAAAGTTTGCGGGACGAGAGTTTACTCATCATGTTGCATTCGAAACCAGTTCCCCGCGCAGCGTGTGGCGCACCACCCGGGTGATCTTCACCTCGACGAAGCGTCCGATCAGGCTTGCCGCCCCGCTGAAATTCACCACGCGATTGTTGTCGGTGCGTGCTGCCAACTCCAGCGCATCCTTTTTCGACACGCCTTCGACCAGTGCCCGCTGTGTCGTGCCCATCATCGCCCGTGCTACTGCATCCTCCTGCTCCGCGATGCGATCCTGCAAACGCTGAAGGCGCGCCGCCTTCACTTCTTGCGGAGTGTCATCGCGCATCTCGGCGGCGGGTGTTCCGGGACGCGGGCTGTACAGGTAGCTGAAACTGTTATCGAAACCGATCTCATCGACCAGCTTCATGGTCGCCTCGAAGTCCTGCTCGCTTTCGCCGGGAAAACCGACGATGAAATCCGAAGTGATGCAAATATCCGGGCGTGCCGCGCGCACCCGGCGGATGATGGATTTGTACTCCAGCACGGTGTGGCCGCGCTTCATCGCCGCCAGGATGCGGTCCGAACCGGACTGCACCGGCAGGTGCAGGTGGCTGACCAGCTTGGGCGTGGTCGCATACACGTCGATCAGCCGCTGCGTCATGTCCTTGGGGTGCGAGGTGGTGTAACGCACCCGGGCAATGCTGTCCAGCGCGGCGATGGCTTGCAGCAAAAATGCGAAATCCACCGTCTCGCCATCGTCGCTCAAGCCACGATAGGCATTCACATTCTGCCCGAGCAACGTCACTTCCTTCACGCCTTGCGCAGCCAGCCCCTGCACTTCGCGCATCACATCAGCCAGGGGGCGCGATACTTCTTCACCGCGGGTGTATGGCACGACACAGAACGTGCAATATTTGCTGCAACCTTCCATGACGGACACATAGGCTGCGCCGGAAACCGTAAGTGGAGCCGGAAGATGATCGAATTTTTCGATCTCCGGGAAACTGATATCCACTTGCGGGCGTCCCGTCGCACGGCGCGCTTCCAGCAACTGCGGCAAGCGGTGCAGCGTCTGCGGTCCGAACACCACATCCACATACGGCGCGCGCTGCAGGATAGCCGCGCCNTCCTGGCTGGCCACGCAGCCACCCACGCAGATCAGCAGGTCGGGTTTGGCCAATTTCAGGGGGCGCACCCGCCCCAGGTCGGAGAACACTTTTTCCTCCGCCTTCTCGCGTATCGAGCAGGTGTTGAACAGGATGATATCGGCCTCTTCCGGCTTGCCGGTCTGCTCCATGCCAGCGCATGCGCGCAGCAAGTCCGCCATTTTGTCCGAGTCATACTCGTTCATCTGGCAACCGAAAGTCTTGATGTGGAATTTTCCTGGCACGCTACTTTTTGGCACGCTGCTATTGCATAAACAACAGTGGAACCGATAGTTTGGTGGTGATAGGTGGATTTGAACCACCGACCTCAGCGTTATGAGTGCTGCGCTCTAACCACCTGAGCTATATCACCGGTCTGAGTACATCACTGCAGAGAGCGCGGCATTGTCCAGATTTAGGCCTATTTTGTCAATGTATGCCAGAAATTGTACAAGGCACATTCTTCAACTCGCTTCCCACAAAATCATTCTGCATGGCGGTCAATTTCGCCACTGCCGGCGCGTCGATCCGGTTCAGTTTGAAGATGGTGGTTTTCAGCTTGCTGGCACGCTCGCCGGCCTTTGCGGTGTGTACCCCTTTGGTACGCAGATATTTCAGGAAGTTTTGCGCGGCTTCCGGTGATTTGAATACGCCAAGCGATATCGCGTTGTGCCAGCGCCCCGAGACCTGGACGACAAAGTATTCAGTCACACCCAGCGCCTTGAGTTCGGCGATCTTGCGGTTGACCGCAGCCTTGTTCTTGAGCGGCGGGATATACACCCAATAACCTATGTCGCGCTCTACCTGACGTTGGCTTATTTTGTCGCCAAGCTGCAAGGCGGACAAGGCCGCGGCAGCGCGCGTCAGGTCCGGGCCCGAAAAATCGCCCCACTCCATGCAGGCAAGCGTATCGTGACTGCCGGGCGCGGAAGCGGATATGCTCATTGTCATCTGCAGGCTCGAAGATGGCGCGGGCGCAGCTGTGACCGGAATGGGTGCAGCGATGACCGGAACGGGTGCGGGTGCAGATGCCGCCGGAGTCAGATGGACAGGCGCAGGTGATACTTTGGCCGGCAGGATCTTCGAGGCATCCAGCAAGCGGATCTCCTCCGGATTCAGCGAAGGCTGAGCTTGCGGCTCCTGCTCGCCGAATCTCAGCCAGCCGCGCTGCATCCCCGCGAACAGGAGCACATTGGCCAGCAACAATATCCAGAACAATTTCCTCATCACGCGACAGACTCCTGAGCGATCAGCAACAACCCTTGCAGGACAAGATTATCCACGACGCGCAGCGGCACATTGAGACTTTTCTCCAATATGCCTGCCGCTCCGCCGCTCAACAGCACCGGCGCGCTGTCATCATCGAGCAATGCATATTGCCGCTCGATCGCCCCGCAGCAGGCCTGGATCGCCCCGCTGAACATTGCATCCGCGGTGTTCAAAGGGAACTCCGCATATCTTCCCTGTTCCGGTTTCAGCTTCCTTGTTGCGCCGACCAAACTGCGTTGCATCAGTTCCACTCCGGGCACGATCAACCCGCCGAGAAATCTTCCCTGTCCGGACAATGAGTCAACCGTGATGGCTGTGCCGCAATTCACCACCATACATTTCGCGCGCACCAGATGCCATGCCGCGATCAGGGCAGCCCACCTGTCGCTGCCCAGTTGCCCGGCATTGGAATAACCGTTGTGCACGCCGCATTGCATTTCCCTCGCCGCGATAAAATTCACCCGGTCTGCCTTGATCTTCCGGATATGCTGCGCGACTTCCTCGCCGGCTACATTGCTCGCCCAGATCTGCCGTATATCCCGCATGCCGGCAAATTGTTGCGGCAACTCGCCCGCTTGCTCGACAGGCAAAGCGCCGTTGCGTAGCCATTCATCGCCATCCACCAAAGCCCACTTTATGCGCGTATTGCCCGCGTCGATCAGGAGTTGCATCGCTGCACCTGCACTTCCCCGGAGTCCTGAACCTCGCCGGAATTGAGTCGCCGCAGCCCGTGCCTGGTTTCCAGGCATAGCATCCCGCTGTCATCGACCCCGCGCACTGTCCCGCTCAGCATTGAATCATCCGGCATATGCAATTCGATCTTCCTGTCCTGATGGATATTATATTTTTCCCATTCCATGCGGAATGCGGAAAATCCGCTTTGCCCGAACCGTTCGAGCACGGCTGCCAGCTCCTGCAACAGCACGGCCAGCAGCTGGTTGCGCGTGGGCATCCTGATGCACACCTCATCAAGCCCGCAGGCGGGTTGCCCGATCCGGGAGGCCAGCATGGCGGGCAAGGTGCAGTTCAAACCGATACCGATCACCACCGCACTGGGCCCGAGCATATCGCCCTGCGCCTCGATGAGCACCCCGCCAAGTTTTCCCCGGCTCGTCAATATATCGTTCGGCCACTTCAGCTGAACCCCCTGTGCGCCCAGTTTGTCCAGTGCCCGCACGATCGCGACACCCACCGCCAGGCTCAATCCCGACAGGGCATTCAAGCCGCGATCAAATCTCCACAACAGCGAAAAGGTGAGCGCGCTGCCCAGGCTGGAATGCCAGCTCCGCCCCATCCGGCCCCGTCCGGCAGTCTGCAGCTCCACCGCCAGTACGCTGCCGTTGGATGCATGAGTTTTCTGGTGATCCATGCCGGCGCGTTGCGATAACAGACTATTGCTGGAGGCTCCTTCCAGCAATATCTCGATATCGAACTTGCCGGCATCCTTGCCCAGCCAGCGCAATATTTCATCCTTGTCCAATCTTTGCCACGGACGTTCCAGTCGATAGCCTCTGCCGCGTATCCGCTGCAGCGTCACGCCGAAATCCGCAACGCCGGCAAGCGCGTTGAACACACTGGCGCGAGATATGCCCAGCTGGCCCGCCAGGACCTCGCCGGAATGGAAATCGCCGTCCGCCAACAGGCTCAGCAACCGCCAGATCCGTGCATGGGAAGATGCAGCGGTCATTCGGGCATCTCTTGATCCCGATGCGATCGCGGCTGGGGCAGCACTTCGAGAAAGCCCAGGATCTCATCGCGCCTTTTCATTGCGTCCTGGTAGCCCAGGTCGATCAACGCGCTGGTGTACTTGCTTTCCGAGAGCAGGTAGCTGATCAATATCCCGCCACTCTGCCTTGCGCCGATCATGCGCAGCAGAAGGCGTATCGACCACGGCATCTCAGCAGCGTATCGCTCGGCGATCTTTTCCAGCGGCTGGCTGGGTGAGACCACCAGCACATCGACATGCCTGAGATTGGCGCGATCGCGCATTTCCTCCGGCATGATCGCAACCAGATCGTTGATCTTTCTCAACCGTTCCAGGTCCACTTCCATGCTGTCGAGAAAGATGCTGTTCAGCGCGTGTCCGGCGATGCGCGCCAGCGTAGGGTACTCGCTGATATCGCCGCGCCCGGTCTGGACGGTATATCCGTTTATCGTGACGCCGATTATCAGCACCTTGGTCGCACCCAGATGCAGCGCGGGGCTGATCGGCGCGATCTGGCGCATCGAACCGTCGCCAAAATGTTCGCGATTGATGGGTACCGCCGGGAAAAAGAACGGAAGCGCGGCGGAAGCCAGCAGATGCCTGATCTCGATCTGNGCCGGCGTACCGACCCTCCCGGTGCGCCGCCATGGTTCCAGTTCCTTCACGCCCTGGTANAAGGTCACCGATTGCCCGGAACCGTAGCCGGAAGCAGTGATGCTCAGTGCGTGCAGCAGGCCCGCNTCGATATTTTTCTGGATATTTTCATAGGGCACCATATCTTCCAGGAATTCGACCAGCGGAGAATTATCGAGCAGTGAAACCTGATTGAGCCNGTTGATCCCGATCGCGCTGGACAGCATCCCCGCAAACCACAACATGGAATTGTTGAATACGCCGACCGGGTCGGTGCGATAGATCTGGTTGACGTGAAAACCCTTCCATGTATTGACCAGATACTGCACACCCTTGCGGAAGTTTTGCGCATTCGCCGCGAGCGCCGCGGCATTCAGCGCACCGGCCGAAGTGCCGCAGATGACCGGAAAGGGGCAGTGCGAGCGGCGCGGCATGGATTCGGAGATCGCCTTGAGGACGCCGATCTGATAGGCGGCGCGCGCGCCGCCGCCGGTGAGTATCAAACCCAGGCGCTTCTCCATTCGTGCTTACTCGACTTCAGCCTGGACCGATTCCAGCGCGTCCTTCAGCGTCTCTTCCGGCAGTGCATTCAGGGTCTCGGACAACATCTCCGCGGCATCCATCGCCTCATCCTGCAAAGATTCGGGGTCGGTGTTCGCAACCAGCACCGCCGCCGCGCCCACCACCTTGAGCAGCCTGGTGCGCTCCTGCATCAGCATCTCGATCTCTTCGCGCAACATCTCGGCTTCCTGCTTGTTCATCGGCATGGTCTTCCCCCTAGTGTTTTTTCACGCCGGCGACTGCCAGCGCGCTCATGTTGACGATGCGCCGCACCGTGGCTGTCGATGTCAGGATATGCACCGACTTGTTCGCCCCCAGCAGGATCGAGCCTATCGTGACGCCGTCTCCGGCTGCCATCTTCAGCAGATTATAAGCAATATTGGCCGCATCAAGGTTCGGCATGATGAGCAGGTTCGCGGTGCCCTTCAGCCGCGAGGAAGGAAAAGTGTCCATGCGCATGCTCTCCGAGAGCGCGGCATCGCCGTGCATCTCGCCTTCCACTTCCAGCCCGGGAGCAAGCTGTTCCAGCAACTCGCGCGCGCGGCTCATCTTGCGCGCCGAGGCATCGACGTGGCTGCCGAAATTGGAATGCGACAACAGCGCGACTTTCGGCGCCAAGCCGAAACGGCGCACTTCCTCGGCAGCCAGCATGGTCATCTCGGCGACCTGCTCTGCACTCGGATCGAGATTGACGTGGGTATCGCAAATGAACAGCGTGTTCCTGGGCAGCATCAGGATGTTCATTGCCGCATACACGTTCACACCCGGCCGGTGTCCGATCACCTCATTGATATAGCGCAGATGCCTCAACGGCAGCGAAACCGTTCCGCACAGCATCGCATCGGCTGCGCCTTTATGCACCAGCATCGCCGCGATCAGGGTATTGTGCCTGCGCATCTCGTGCTTGGCCGATTCGGGCGTGATGCCCTGGCGCTGCATCAGCAGGAGATATTCGCTCCAGTATTCGCGGAAGCGCGGATCGCTCTCCGGGTTCACCAACTCAAAATCAACACCGGCGCGGATGCGCAATCCCAGCTTGGCGATGCGCTGTTCGATCACCGCCGGACGGCCTACCAGGATAGGATAGGCGATGCCTTCGTCCACCACTGTCTGCACCGCGTGCAGCACCCGTGATTCCTCGCCTTCCGCGTAGACCAGTCGTTGCGGCGCGCGTTTGGCGGCCTCGAAAACCGGCTTCATCAGCATGTTGGAGTGATACACGAAACCGGCCAGTTGCTCGTGATACGCTTCCATATCCGTGATCGGACGCTCTGCCACACCGCTGGCCATCGCGGCCTGCGCCACGGCGGGCGCGATGCGCGTGATCAGGCGCGGAT
>JGI20214J51088_10003607_pt1 | contig 10192 bp, 8 predicted proteins | sample WetSurMetagenome_FD_51088 | JGI IMG/M metagenome (IMG submission 51088) | reverse complement strand
GATCGGTTTGCTTTTGGTTGTTGTCCTCCTTATTTATCCATGGATCAAAGGGAAACCACCCACGGAGAAGCCCGTAACACCAACGCAGGCTCCAAAAAAAATCCAGACAGCTGAAACTGCCTCTCCTGATTCCCGTAATGCCCCATCACCACTGAAAATACTTCCTGGTGAAACCAAGTCCTTTGCCCTTTCCTGCTATTTTCCGGTGATGCATGAAGACAAATTTTTACCCCCTCCGTCCTTAGGTGCCATTTATAAAGTAATAAAAAATACCTGGAAAGATGTTGGGGTACAGGTACAAGTCCAGCATGTCTCATTCTCCCCTTCTTCTATTGATTTATGGGAACGAAAACCGAAGGATATCGTCCAATGGGATTTGATTAGCTCAAATAAGGATGTTCACATCAGAAAACTCACTGGTTTGACGGAGATAACAAATCCTTCCGAAAAAACCTCCAAACAAATTTTATCTTTTCTGAACAGCCTGATAGACTGTAATAATCCGGCATTGCTCAAAACTCTGGCGGAAAAATCGCAAAACGAAATTACCCAATTTTACAAAGAAGATCCCGGAGAACTTAGACAAAATCGTTATGTGCTGTACAAGCTCAGAATTGTCTTGTCCATCAGCCTGCCGCCGGGATTGGAATTCGGTGCCCGCGATAATTTTACATGGACTACCAAAAGCGGTCAGGAAGTAAAAACCACTCAACGAAGCACCGAGGTGATCGTATCCACTGATGCGGTGATCATCGATTATGAAAATTCCAATATTGTGATATCCTTACAGCAGTGGGCTGGTCTGAATCTGCTACAAAAGGCCAAAGAAGAGGGCGTGGAATTGATTTTCTCAACAAACGTGTCCAACCCCTGGAATATTGAACCGTTGTAGTATGCAGTCATGGTGCTATCGCCTGCGATCAAGCAGCCCAAATCTAAAGGTTTTAGATTATCTGATGGTGGTGAATTTTTATTGATCGATCATCTCAAAGGGGATATTCAACAGGCGATAGTCTCTCCAATCGTGGTAATTAAAATGCCACCACTCCTCGTTTGATCCGTCAAAGTTCTGAGTCTCCATAGTGTGATGAAGTAAAGCACGTAACCTTCTTGATTCAGACGTTCCTCCTGGATAAGTGGGATAGGCACGCTCGGAAAAATCATCAAATCCACTGGGCATCATGACCTCTGATCCGGTCTTTAACTCAAAAAGGCTGAGGTCAACCGCGCAGCCCCGGTTATGTTTCGAACCCTCGCGCGGGTTTGCCACAAAGTTATTTTTTCTCTCAGCATCGGTTGCCAAATCCCAGATATGCTTTGTTACCGACCAGGGCCGGTAAGCATCAAAAATAACCAGCCCATATCCTTCTTTGTGAACCAAGCGGTTAACCCGAACCAAAGCCTCAGCAGCGGGTCGCTGTAAAAAAGCCCTCGCCTGAGTGTAAACCTGACGGTGCATGAAGTTATCGGTGGTAGCATAACGAATATCCAAACGAATGGTTGGATCAAGTTTTGTCACTTCAACGAGTTCAGGTTCCCGAAACCGACCCTGTTCCCGCGGCGGTCCATTCAGACAGCCAGGGATCAGGAGAACAACAATAAGCAACTTCAAAAATAAATGTTTCATATGCACGTGGCGTAATTCTTACTTTCTATAAATCCAGGTGACGGTAGCAATGGCCGGTATTCTTTTTTCTTTTGGAATACTGTCTATAACCATTTTTCCATTTTTTTGTCCTCCTGGTCTTTTTAAAAATGAGGCAATTTTTCCACCTCTTATTCCTAATTAAGCGATTATCCTGCGCAACTTCTCCATGTAAACAAGGATAACCTTTGCTGACAATCTCTCTTTCCGAAATATCCGATAGCCTAGCTTCTTATATAGATGGATATTACTTTCGCTTCGGGAGCCAGTGAACAACTCAAATCGTTCAGTAGACGGGAATATTTTTTCTATCGTCTCCATTAGTTTTATTCCGATACCCTTTTTTTGGTGTTCTGGATGAACGATCAGCCGACCGACAAAACAAGTGCCACGATTAAATGACACTCTGACTGACCCTACCAGTTTGCCATCAAGACATGCTTTAAAAAATGTTTTGGTTGAAAATTCGGTTTTGATTTCCTCAATGCTTTGTGTCAGCGGCGGGATAGACCATTCCTGGTAAAGCTCTGCCTCGCTTTGGTACGCGAGCTTTTGTAGCGCAAGGATGTCATCCGCATCAGTTATATCAGCCAATAATATTTCGATATCCATTATTATTTCTTACCTTCTAATAACATCTCCGTTATGCGTCGCTACTTGCTCTGATGTGATATGGTTGATAAGGTTTCCTTGTGAGACATTTCATCAACTATTTTTTCTGCGCATGCTGGACATACACCATGCGTTGTCTGCATATCAAAGCCCTTCGCAAAGTATTCCTCCATCGGGAGCCATTCGTTTTCGTAGCATATTTTTCTGCACCATGCGCATATTCTGAGGAAGTCTTCCAAAAAAAATAGACGTGCGCTAAGTTGCTTCGTAAGGATAAACAGCGGGATAAAAACAATGATAATGACAACCGTCTCGGTGGCACTTTCGCGCCAGTTTGGATGACATTCCCCGCCACCGAACAAAAGGTACGGCAAACAAAATATCTCATCTGCCCAAGAAAGCAAAATAAGCAATATAAATCCAATCGATTCATACCAGAGAATCCTGTTTTGCTTGTGTCGACTACTCATATTCGTTCTCCTAAATGACAGTTTTGTCAAATGGGTAGACCTGACCCCGATGGTTCTTCTAAGCTGACAGTCAATCTTCGGTAAGGGTAAGTGAAGTCCCTTGTCAATCTCCGGCAAGAACAACAATATTAAATTTCGTGGTGACCTGTTGAAAATTCTGGCCTGACAATCTCACAGTGACCTTATGTGTTCCTATATCAAGTTTATATCTAGGATTCCTGCCATTTGTTGTATAAGCTTCATTATTCCAGCCATAAGCCACTTTTTCATCATCAAATTTCACAATACAATCCAATGGTTCAGACGAATGATATCCAACACTGATTGTATCGGGGTAAATTATTTTTTCTTGCTGATTTAATGGAGAAATTAGTGAAATCTCCGGAGTGTTTGCCCAACGTCCTTGCATTGTGAATAGTGCCTGATCTTTAGAAGTATAAAAGGTCAAGTCTGCCTTACATTGAAGTGCTGATTCCCTGTTCTTTATTAACCATGATAGATACCATGGGATTTTGATGTGTTGCACTTTGATTCTCCACGTATGGTATGGTGATTCTGACAAAACACCACCAGCATTAAAGAGTTTCCAACTGCCAGGCTGAATCCCCTCTGGCACCATCTCCAATTTGGGTTTTCTCATCTCAATAAATTTTTGGGTCACCCATTGGGCCACTATTACAGCGAAAAAAATAGGCCAAAGTTTATCAAAAATATATATTAGGTAACATCGCATAAATAAACCTCCTCAATGCCCCTTGAGAAAAGGGGGATGAAGAAAAGATTCTCCCCTTTTTTAAAGGGAAGTCAGAGGGGATTTTAAAACAAAAAAGGCCCATCGCCTTTTTATACTTGGCAATCCGGCCTATTTTATTCTCATCAGTCATAAAAGCCTTTCCCCTTAGAGACACCTTTTTTATAGTGTGATTATCTTTTTCTATGTTTTGTAATTTTTATCTTTTTAATTCTAAGTGGTGAAAAAGTCAATAAAAAAATGGTTGCTTTTTTGGCTGGTTATCCCGGCGATAAGACTTTTGGCAGGTTCTCCATTTTTTGCTACCCAATTGTTTCAGAATACATTATTATAAACAAACAAAGCCAAGTCTTGTCTGGCTAAAAAGTGCTTCCTGCCTAAGGCATGATCTGCCCAACGACTCTCATAAACAACTTCAGGCCCGGCCGGGATTGGATTACACGAATATAAGAAGATGACAAGGAAGTAATGAACGAAACGCATATCAAACGAATTTCAATTGAACTCAGCCTTACCCCACCACAGGTAGCGGCAACCGCGCTGCTCCTTGAAGAGGGGGGGACCATCCCCTTTATTGCCCGCTATCGCAAGGAAACCACCAACTCTCTGGATGAGGTGGCGATTACCGCGATCCGGGACCGGCTTGCGCAGCTCGCCGAACTGGACAGTAGAAGGGAAGCTATTGTACGCTCCCTCGAAGAGCGAGAGCTGTTGACGGATGAGCTTAAAGACAAACTCGATGCCGCCCAAACCATGGCCGTGCTGGAGGATATTTACCTTCCCTTTCGACCCAAGCGCAGAACGCGGGCGACGATCGCCCGGGAGCGAGGGCTTGANCCCCTGGCNCAGCGAATTTTCGCGCAGGATGGCATCGATCCAATCAACCAGGATCCGCTCAAAGAGGCTCACGCCTTTATCAACCCGGAAAAGGAAATTAATTCCGCTGAGGAAGCGCTTGCAGGAGCTCGGGACATTATCGCTGAGTGGATCAGTGAAGATGCTGCCGCACGAACCGCGATGAGAGAGTTTTTCCTCAATAAGGCCGTGTTCAGGACAAAGATTATCTCAGGAAAAGAACAGGAAGGGATCAAATACCAGGATTACTTTGAGTGGGAAGAACCCGTGAATGCAGCTCCCTCGCACCGGATTCTCGCGATGAGACGGGGGGAGAATGAAGGGTTTCTGACGCTTCGCGTGTCGCCCCCCGAGCAGGAAGCGCTTGCGCTCCTGGAGCCGTTTTTCATTAAAGGAAATACCCATGCTTCTGAACAGGTGAAACAGGCGCTTGACGATAGTTTTTCTCGCCTCCTTTATCCCTCGATGGAAACAGAAATCCGGATGGTCACTAAAAAACGCGCGGATGAAGAAGCGATCCGGGTATTTGTCGAAAACCTTCGTCAGCTCCTTCTGACTTCGCCCCTGGGCCAGAAAAATGTGCTCGCTATTGATCCCGGTATTCGGACCGGCTGCAAAGTGGTCTGTCTCGACCGGCAGGGAAAGCTCCTGCATACGGATACGATTTTTCTCCATCAATCCGAGCACGCCAAAGCCAAAGCAATCGAGACCCTGATCGCGCTCTGCCAGCGTTTTCAGGTAGAGGCGATTGCGGTGGGAAACGGAACCGGCGGGAGGGAAACCGAGACTTTTGTCAAAGGGCTCGATCCGCTCAAGAAAATTCCGGTGATCATCGTCAATGAGAGCGGAGCATCCATATATTCTGCCTCTGAAGTGGCCCGGGAAGAATTTCCTGATTACGATGTTACTGTGCGCGGTTCGGTTTCCATTGGCCGTCGTCTCATGGACCCCCTTGCCGAACTGGTAAAGATCGATCCCAAGTCAATCGGAGTCGGCCAATACCAGCATGATGTTGATCAGAACGCACTGAAACGGAGCCTCGATGATGTGGTGATGAGCTGTGTTAATGCGGTAGGCGTTGAAGTCAATACTGCCAGCAAACAACTCCTCACATACGTTTCCGGGTTGGGGCCACAGCTCGCCAAAGCGATCGTGGGATACCGGAACGAACACGGTCCTTTTATCGCGCGGAAGGAATTGAAAAAAGTGCCCCGTTTGGGTCCAAAAGCGTTTGAGCAAGCAGCCGGATTCTTAAGAATCCATGAGGCCGAAAACCCTCTCGACGCAAGCGCGGTTCATCCGGAAACCTACCCCATCGTCGAAGCAATGGCTCGAGACCTCGGATGCTCTTTAAATGACTTGATGAAAAATGAAGCGTTGCGCAAACGCATTGACATAAACAAGTATAGAACCGAAAAAGTGGGGCTGCCCACCCTCACTGATATTCTTAGCGAACTGGCTAAACCTGGACGCGACCCGCGGGAGGTCTTTGAGGCTTTTGCCTTTACCGAAGGAGTTAAAAAAATTGAAGATGTAAAACCCGGCATGAAGCTTCCGGGCATTGTCACCAACATCACGGCTTTTGGGGCTTTTGTGGATATCGGCGTGCATCAGGACGGCCTCGTACACATCAGCGAATTGGCAAACCGTTTCGTAAAAAATCCAAACGAGCTGGTAAAGGTCCACCAGAAGGTGATGGTGACCGTGCTCGATGTGAACGTGGAGCGAAAGCGCATTTCCCTTTCCCTGCGGGATAATTCTTTAATGACTACTAAGCGGCGAGAAGACAATAAGAGCGGTGAAGCAAAAGCGCCCAGCATAAGAATGCGCCCTGAAAAAAAATTGAAAAAATAATTAACCGAAGAAGAAAACGCACCACGCGCTCCTGAAGCCAATTTTTATTTTAAATAACGATAACTTATCCTTGTCCCTGTTTAAAAGACGAAAGCAGTAATTTTGGCTTTTTGCCCTATACTTCGAAGGCTGGTGCAGAGGGTCGTGGCAACCGAATTTAATAACTCGATCCGGAGCCTTGGGGGGTTACACATCTTATTCTTGATTTTTAGGCCAAGAAATGCTAACTTTTATCCGCGCTCATGCGCAATAAATCATAAAGTTCCGGTAGCTGAGAGGTCGTGATGAAAAAATTCAAAGTTCTTATTACCGACAATATTTCCCAGGAAGGCATTGACATTTTGTTGCGGGAAAAAAATATCGATGTTGATATTAAGGCTGGCATCAAAAATGACGATCTGAAAAAAATTATCGGTAACTATGACGCAATGATTACTCGCAGTGGAACCACTATCCCGGCTACTCTTATAGAAAAACCCGGGAAATTAAAAATCATCGGCCGCGCTGGCGTTGGTGTGGACAACATCAACATTGAGGCAGCAAGCAAAAAGGGTCTGATCGTGCTTAACGCTCCCACAGGAAACACGCTCGCCGCAACCGAACTCACGATCGGGATTATGCTGGCCGCAGCCCGAAAAATCCCTCTGGCAAACGAATCTCTCAAATCCGGCAAGTGGGATAGAAAAAAATTTATGGGTATAGAGCTCTACAATAAAACGCTCGGGATTGTGGGACTTGGAAGGATCGGAAGCAATGTGGCAATCCGGGCAAAAAGCTTTGGCATGAAGGTGATCTCGTATGACCCTTTTATCAAGAAATCGAAGGCGGATTCCCTGGGGGTCATTCTGTATGACAAACTTGAAGACCTTCTGAAAGAGGTTGATGTCATCACCTTCCATACCCCTTTAACCGCAGCCACAAGGAATATGATTACCGCCAAACAAATTAAAACGATGAAATCTGACGTGATCTTTGTAAACTGTGCGCGGGGGGGGATCGTCAACGAAAAAGATCTTTACGATGCTTTAAAAGCCGGAAAAGTCTTTGCCGCAGGGGTGGATGTTTTCGAAGAAGAACCCCCGGAGAGCAATAAGCTGCTGAAATTGGAAAATGTGTTGGCCACTCCCCATATTGGTGCTAACACTATTGAGGGACAGGAAGCAGTATCGAAAATTATCGCCGAGCAAGTGGTCAATGCACTCAACAACAGACCTTACCTCCATGCCGTAAACATCCCTTTTCTCAAAACCCAGCTTCCTGAAAATCTTCAGCTCTATTTCACGCTCACGGAAAAGATGGCAAAACTTGCGGCGCAGATCGTCCAGGGAAGGCCGGAGAAAATAAAAATTGTGATGGTCGGAAAAAATTTTGAAGAAGATCTCTGCGAGCGCAAATTCGATGTCCCCTTCAGCTACCAACCCTTTACCATCGCAGGCATTAAAGGCTTCCTCGAAGTCAGTCTCCGTGAATCAGTAACATACATAAACGCGCCGTATCTGGCGAAAGACCGGAACATCGTTGTCGAGGAAACCAAAACCACTCAATTCGACAAGTTTAACGACCTTATTCTTTTTAATCTCAAAACCGACATAGCCGAGACTACTATTGCCGGCACCGTTTTTGCCGACAAACTTGGCAGGATTGTCCTCCTTGACCGTTTTCATCTCGACATCATCCCCGAAGGTTCCTTTCTTCTTTTTCGCATCTTCGACCGGCCTGGTGTCATCGGAAAAGTAGCGACCATCCTCGGAAACCACGCTATCAATATCGCCGGGTTCGAGCTGTCACGACAAAAAACCGGAGAAGAGGTGGCTTTTGTTGCCGTGGATGACCCCATCAATAAAAAAGTTCTTGATGAGATTTTTTGTATTGACGGCATGATCGAAGCAAAACTGGTTAATCTGTAGGCACGCATTGCCACATGCAACCACAGTACATCGGGGGAGTACAGNAGGGTCTGCGTTAAACTTATTCAAATAGTTTACTATTATATACCTCACGCTTTTTCTCCCCGTGTTCCTGTTNTGACACCAGTGCGCTCATCCCCGCTGTGCTTACTATCCGCCTTGCCATACACAGAATAATCCAGGCAAGACAAATTCTGAAACGAGATGGGAATGAATCTTGGCAGTTTGGAGACAAAGTAATGAATTCCCATACGACCCAGGATCGCTGGATCGTGCAAAAAGTCTTCGACTCGTTACGAAAGCACGGTCCACTCGGTACTGTCCGACGCATTAGCATAATCATGCGAGATCGTTTTGATAAGGTGCCTGGCTGCAAACGTTTATTCCTTTCAATCGATAACCTCCTCAATAACGTTCAGTATTACCTCGATGCCTCATTTGACAGGAAGTATGGCGTTAATACCTCGGGAGTCATTCTTCTCCAAGACCTAACCATTACGGGCAATCATCTCAAAGAGTACTATTGGTATGAGCCGATGTCAGCAAAAGTATTTAAGCAGATTATGAATCATCTCGACATCAATTTTAGTCAATTCGAATTCATTGACTTCGGCTCCGGCAAAGGACGGGTAATGCTGTTGGCCTCCGAGTATGGATTTAAAAAGATCATTGGGGTAGAATTCACTCAAGAGCTTTATCGTATCGCCAGTGAAAATATGGTCATCTGGAACCGTAATGCTCAGAAGCCGAGCACCATGGAGAATATCTGTATGGATGCAATTGACTTCCCTATTCCAAATGTGCCGCTGGTTATTTTCTTTTACAGCCCATTCAAAGGAACCGTCATGGAGCACGTAGTTAACAACGTGTTAACCTCCTACACCATGAACCCCAGAGAAATTGTGCTCATATTCTACGGTCCCTACAGCGAAACTAAAAAGCCGCTCAACCTCCCCGAATTCCAAGGTCGAGAACTCGAACTCCGCGCGGACTGGTCGCAATTTATTAAATACCGTTGTTTTCTCTTTACCAGCCGTGAACTAATTTTAAAAAATCCTAAGCAGTGAAAAAGGAGAAAATGTATGGGGAAAAAAATAAGTCGAAGGGAGTTTTTGAAGGTATCAGCAACCACAGGGGCCATCTTGGCATCAGGGAATACTCTCTTACCTAGAATACCGAATACCGCCTCGGCAAATGAAGCAAAACCGATTCAGCTTTTGCATCCTACCACGGGCAGTAGCAATCCCTTGATACAGTTATTAGAAAAAAGAAGTTCTTCACGGGAGTTCAGTCCTGAGAAATTGCCTCTTGCGATTATCTCCAGCATGCTTTGGGCAGCTTTTGGCATCAACCGACCCGACTCTGGCAAACGCACTGCACCCTCGGCAAACAATCGACAGGAGATTGATATCTATGTCGCCACAGTCGACGGTTTTTACCTCTTTGATGCAAAAACAAATATGTTGAACCCGATATGGGGAGAAGACATACGAGCCAAAACGGGGCCTCAACCTTTTGTCAAAGAGGCTCCGGTTAACCTAATTTATGTGGCGGATTACGCAAAGATAACTACCGGGTCAGATGAAGAAAAAGATTTCTATTCAGCTGCTAATACTGGTTTCATCAGTGAGAATGTTTATCTTTATTGCGCTTCCGAAGGATTAGCGACAGTGGTGCGGGGCTGGATAGATCGGCCAGCCTTGGCGAAAGCGATGGGGTTACGACCAAATCAAAAAATCATTCTCGCGCAATCGGTGGGTTATCCTAAAAAAGCATGATAATTCCAAACACGTTTATAGAACGTCCTGGTTGCTCATTAACGCCCATCTAACCAGCAATACTAATACCAAGTCGCATTCAAAAGCAGATCGAGGCGGCGACGAGGAATCTACGCAGGCGTACGTTTTACTACGTCGAGGAGTATGACGAGGAGACAACAAAGACATGCAAATGAAGGCGGCTTGGTAAAAGAGCAAAAAAGAAGACCCATGCACTGGGTCTTCTTTTTACTTTACACCATAACGCCGAAGTCAGATAATCTGACACAAACACAAGGTTAGTCGAGATTTTAATTTATTTAATATGTTGTTGGCGCTTA
>JGI20214J51088_10003605_pt1 | contig 10195 bp, 8 predicted proteins | sample WetSurMetagenome_FD_51088 | JGI IMG/M metagenome (IMG submission 51088) | reverse complement strand
CCGGGGACTTGCACAATTGCATGGCTCGAATATACTGCTACCCTTGAACCATCCTTTCGCATCAATGATAATCTTGCGGGAGGGATTGGTTTTCCTGTTTCGGCCATTTGAGTGATTGCCTTTTTTACATCTTCCCNCATTTCAGGTGGAATAATAATGTCCACCAGGTTGCGTCCAATCGCTTCTTTCTCTTCGTATCCATAAAGGTTTTCAGACGCCTTGTTCCAGTATTGAGTCGTTCCGTCTGGTCCATATCCTTGCACAGCGATGTATTCAACATTTTGCAGTAAACTCCTAAAGCGTTCTTCGCTTTCCTTCAATAATGTCTCAGCTTGAATACGCTCAGAAATATCAGTAATAAATCCTTCATAATATAAAGTATTCCCCAAGGTGTCCTTTACTACCCGGGCAGTTGTTTGTGTCCAAATAATACTTCCATCCTTGCGATAGTTTTCCCCGATATATTCAAACAAATTCCCATTCTGGATCAATGAATGCTGAAAATCCAGCCTTTCGGAAGGGTTTACATAGATCTGTTTGCTGATATCAGAAATACTCGCGATCATCTCAGCCGGTGAATCGTAACCATAGATATATGCCATGGCTGGATTGACCAAAGAGAATTGACCGTTTGGAGTCGACTGAAAAAAACCGACTGGTGCGTCATCGAATATCTTCTGAAACTTACCTTCGCTTTCCCGCAATGCATTAAGGGTAGCAACCGTTTGCGCCTCAGCTTTGCGACGTTCGGAAATGATGGTGCTTAGGAGTAAAGCAGAAAACGTTTCTACCGCCAGGAATAGCTGCAAAGACAACAGATGTTCTTCCTGGCTTTGGCTGGCAAAGCTAAAAATACCATATCCACGCAATGTGTTCCAGGTGGCAATAACCGCAATCAATAATAGAATACGGGCAACTCCCCGGGGGCTAAGCAGGAAAGCTAACCAGATTAAAAATGGAAAAAACATATAATTCAACAGAAACGGTTTTTCTGCAATTGTGAATGGACCATATAACAACCATGTGAAGACAGTTATAAAGATCAAAAAGAAAATGGTTTCCCAAATTTTAGGCAACGGAACTGTTGACTTAACCTTTTTGCTGTTGGTCCAACTGAAGATAAATGGTGTGATGAGGATTATCCCCAATCCATCGGATGCCCACCATAAAAACCATGCATTCAGAAACGTGGAATTGAATGCCAGGTATGAAACCAGTGCTCCTATCAAAGCAGTAAATCCATTGACCACAGATCCAATCAGGAAAAGCACGACGATCTCCCTGATGGTTTCAAAAGATATTTTTCCTTTACAAAAATTCAACATTACCCATGCGCCAAGAGCTGGTTCAATCGTATTCGCAACTGCATAACCCAAGCTGACAAGTGGGGGGTTGCCAAAGCTCCAATTCCCGATCGCATTCGTGATAAAAATAACCGCAAGTAAAAGAGGCCACCGTTCTTTAGGCCGAAGCAATAACATCGCCAGTGCAAATCCACTGACTGGCCAAACCGCTGCTACATCCGCGGGTCTAACCACCAGTAAGAGACCAATGTGAACCAGGATCCAGTACACTATCGCGATTAAGAGTAATTCAAGTACCACTTTCCAACTAAAAAAACCCTTGCCAGAACTAGGCTGAATATTTGACATTGTCTCATCCAGGTGATTATGATTCACGAGGTTTTCCCCTTCCGGTATTAATAATTCGAAAAGTTATGGACGATACGATTAGAAACGGACGACAGGAATCAATATAGATCAGTCGGGAAAAATTATTATGATTTAGATAGGCAATATTCCCCTGACAGTTTTTCAATCCCGCCATCCAAACACTGAGGTATTCATGATTTTGCGACAAGAGAAAGACCTGGCTTCAGCCAAGGTTTTAGTGCTTTCTATAAAGTATATCGACTTTTGCGAAATATACAACCAACAAAATTGTATAGAATATTAGAAAAAATTGCCTATTAATTACGAGTATTTGAGGTGAAAATGCTTTTTATTGCTTCGATTTTCGATTTTTCAAATTTTCAAGCAACTGAAATGATATGCAGGTTAGGCACGGATTTGGTAAAAGTAGAGTATAAATTTGTAAATTAAAAAGATTGAAACGCAAATTTATCGGCAATCAAATATATCCCCTTTTCCATGAAACGAAATCTTCAAATTGCAACGACAATAATTATTTGCTTTCAATACTGTAAATTGGTTAAATTTTCTTAGTCGGGTTTAATAGCCATCCGGCGCCTTGCCCGCCAGTCGATGAAAACCCACGGTAAATAGAGAATACCAAACATTACAAAACCGACTACTTCCAGGGAGAGGATATACCAGGGCCATGGACCCAGGACATCCAACAGGCTGGCTGTGACCGGTTTATGCATCAGGAACATATAGTTACCGCCCACCAGCAGATTGATAACATACACAACAGCCATGGCGATATTCCCGTAAATAAATACATTCAGGAAAGATTTGATATGTGGGCGATATCCTTCCACGACAGTCATATAAACACCTTCTGTGATGATCAATCCATGCGCTACCAGGGTCTGAATGGGGCGAAAATGCCAGAGACCATAGACGCCGGCATCTGGTGTCAGAAATGCCTGAAGTGCGCCGCCAATTCCCAGGAAGTAACTGAATTCGTAGATGCGGTAACTGCGGGTAAAGAGCATAATGCTGTTGAGAATGACAAAAATTGAGCACAGGTGCAGCGGCAACATCTCAGCTACTGTCCATTCACCCAGCCATATTTTCCATGTGTGCCAGGCCAATTCCACGATAATGGAGGTGAACGCCATGCCCCAGCGCATGTTTCGGCGAAAGTGTTCGCTTTTTATTCGCCGCATCCAGATGAATGAAATGTTAAGTATAAGGAAGAAAATAATAAATACCAGGTGATCTTTTCCAAACACAACAAAATCACCACCATCCCAAACTTTTGCGAAGTACCTTCCAATGCCGTCCATGATGTGCCTCCAAGCTAATCTGATAATATAAAAAACACAATGAATTGAGGTATGTTCTTAGATATTTATGACCATCTTTTCGCGATCCTGGTGGAGCATTTTCCAAATCTCCCATGGTGCAACCAATACCAGCATGATAAGCAGGGCGGCTCCAGCCATGGAGAGCAGGTACCAGGGGTATGGACCAAGGAGATCCAATAAGCTGGCGGATCCAGGTTTGTGCATGGTGAACATATAATTGCTGCCCAACAGCCGATTCACCAGGTAAGTGAAAAGAAGAGCAGATACCCCGAAAAGATAAGTCTTGGGAATGGAACTCCACTTCGGTCGAAATCCTTCTACAATGGTCATGTAGATGGTCAGGGTGATCAACAATCCATGCCCGAAAATTGTCTGGACTGCGACAAAATGCCATAACCCATAAGGTCCCGGGTCGGGGGTCAGGAATGCCTGCAACCCGCTTCCAATCCCTAAACAATAAGAAATTTCATATAATGTTTTGGATCGGGTTATCACCATGATCGAATTAATAAAAAGGAAAAGGGAGCACATGTGCAGGGGCAGGTTCTCACGGATATTCCACTTTCCTACTGTTATGCTCCATGTTTGCCAGGCTACCTCAAAAAGCAGTAATGTAATTGCCAATATCAATCTAAATTGCGACCGAAAGCGTTCGCTCTTGATCCTGCGCAGCCAGAAGAAGGAAAGGTTAAAGAGAACGAAAAATGCGATGATGGCAAGATGGTCCGGGCCAAAAAGAACGAAAGGACCACCATTCCAATTTTTAGCAAAGAATCGTTCCAAGACTCCTCCGGCAAGTGATATAAAGTAATAACCCCGATGGGTCATACAGGTGCTGCTCATAATTGTATAATAAGTACCAGAAAACAATGGAGGAATTATGACCGAATATCTTTACCATACCGACAGCTACCTGCGTGAATTCAACGCAGGAGTCTTATTTAGCGATGCTGCTTCCAGATCAATTGTCCTGGACAGGACCGCTTTTTACCCGGGTGGCGGCGGGCAGTTATGTGACCTCGGCACCCTATCTTTGGGAAGCCAGACCTGGCAGGTGGAGAAGACTCGCAAGGGTCCGGAAGGGATTGAACATATCCTTGGCGGGGTTGAATCTATGCCCTCGGTAGGAAGCCTGGTCAAAGGGAAATTGGACTGGGAGCGGCGTTACAGGTTAATGCGCACCCATACTGCAATGCATATTTTATGTGGGGTGATCTTTCGAGACTTCGGGGCGCAGGTCACCGGAGGCGATATGGATCTGCAGCAGGGGCGGATGGACTTTGAATTCGAGTCGATGACCCGTGACCTGGTGGATGGCATCGAGCAGGCAGTCAACCGTGAGGTGGATAAGAACTTACCAGTCCGGGTTAAGATCCTGCCGCGGGAGGAAGCTTTCAAAATTCCGGATCTGATCCGCACCAAGATCAACCTGCTGCCACCCGGGATACCGGAAGTCCGGACTGTGGAGATCGTCGGATTGGATCTACAGGCAGACGGTGGAACCCACGTCGCTTCCACAATTGAGGTGGGACGAATGAAGATCGTGGATTATAAGAGCAAGGGAAAGATCAATAAACGGATTTATATCGAACTTGAATAATACGCCTCGTTTCAAAACAACACGGGTAAATAGAAGGAGATATTCAATTAAAGTCGCCAATAAATGGTAATAATTTATTGATACCTTGTATGTACAGTGGGTCATCCTCTTCTGCATCAATGGTAATGATCCGGCTGTTATTATCAGCAGCAAGCCAGGATTCGATCAGCACCTGCTGGGCAGCCAAATCTTCAAGACGGGATACCTCCACCAGCCGTTGACGGCGAAGAAACCGTTCACTGATCACTTCGATAGGGGCTTTTAGATAAACGATCAAATCAGGCGGGGGTGTGAGAGATCGGACAAGGTGATAAAAACGCGTGCAAAGATCAAAGGCAGCATCAAATAATAATCCACGTTGATGAAACAAGCACGTGAAAACATGAAAATCAGTTTCCAGACCACCATCAACAATGCCAGTGTTTACAGATTTTCGAATTTCCAGTTCCTGTTCAACCCTGTATAACAAGAAATCCATTTGATTTTGCAGCATAAACGAACCAGGATCGGATACAGCCTTATCATGATAAGGGCGTGGAGCATGCTGTTCCAGGTAAACAGACATGCCGGTTATTTCTCCCAACTTTTGTGTAAAAGTGGTTTTTCCTGTTCCGGACACTCCTGTAATGGTGATCAGTTTTCCCATGGAATTTAACAATAGTTGTTTTTGGTCGAAAATAGATGCGAAAAACAAAACCCTGTGAGATATTTAAAATTTTTGTAGAATGAAAAATTTCCTGGTTAACTTTCGGAGTTAAATGCTTTCAAGAAATCCTGTTTTGAGATTCCAGCACGGCTCAGGATCATTCGTAGTGTTGATGCTTTGAAGTCCGGAATATCCGGTATGGTAAGAGGCAGCTGCATCCCGTTGGCAGTATAGCAAGACATGGAAATGTGACTTCCCTGCCGAACCAGACGATAGCCAAGGTTTTCCAATGCATGGATCACTTTTTCTTTTGGAGCAGTTTCCGGAATGGAGGATGTCATACACTGATACCTGTCTCAGTCAAAACAGCTTCCATTACCAGGGGACCACTTCCAAAAACTTCCTGTCCAAAGGTTTCCACATGGAAAAGTATTGCTGAGCGAACGTCTGTTAATGCTTCCGACTCCGTTTCACCGGTACCAATAACAACCCCTCTTAACCCGAGTGGATAAGCTAAATAACCATCCGGATGTTTTTCAATCAGGATTTTAACCATTTTTTCCATGTTTCCTCCTAGCGTACAATAATATTATACTCATTTCCATTCCAATTACCATCGTATGTATGCAAGTTTTTGACCTGGTGGGATTTCTTTACGCCGATTGATTATGCCTGTTTGTTTGGAGCAGAATATTGCAAATGTCAATTTTTTGAAGTACAGTGAGATGTGCAAAATAAGTAATATCCCGGGAGGATAAGAAAATGACTGGAAGCACAATAACTGGATTAATCGTCGGTGTAATTTTAGTCGCCATTGTATTGATATTAATTGTCTTTCTAAAGGCGGGGGAAAAGCAGGTACCCATGAAAGAAAACACCAAACAGAAATCAACGAATGGCAGTATTCATGTGAAGCATGATGATCTGACAGCTATAGAAGGTATTGGTCCAAAAATTTCCGGTATGTTGAAGGAAAATGGAATTACCACATATAAAGTGCTTGCAAAAACAGATGCTAATAAAATTGCAAACCTATTAAAAAAATCCGGCTTTACCCTCGCAGATCCATCCACCTGGCCAGAACAGGCTGCATTACTTGCGGAAGGGAAGATGAAAGAGCTAAAAGCATTGCAAGCAAAGTTGAAAGGTGGGCGGCGAATTTAAAAATCCAATAAAAATTAACCTATTTTTAGCCGCCTGGACAACCATCAGGCGGTTTGTTTATTAATGAGGTTTTCCTTTTGGTATAATCAAAACATCTTATCCTTCCTGGAGTTATTATGGTTCAATCCCTTGATTTTCAATCCATTATCATGAAACTGCAGCAGTTCTGGGCAGAGCAGGGTTGCCTGATCTGGCAGCCTTATTACTCTCAGGTTGGTGCCGGAACAATGAATCCAGCAACTTTTTTACGCGTGCTTGGTCCAGAGCCATGGAATGTGGCTTATGTCGAACCTTCAGTCCGCCCGGATGACGGACGCTACGGCGAAAACCCCAATCGTTTACAGCAGCACTACCAGTTCCAGGTGATCTTGAAACCTGATCCTGGTAACCCGCAGGAGATCTACCTGAAATCATTGGAGGCAATTGGTATCGATCCACGCCAGCATGACATACGCTTCGTGGAAGATAACTGGGAATCACCGGCACTCGGAGCATGGGGACTTGGCTGGGAAGTGTGGCTGGATGGGCAAGAGATCACTCAATTCACCTATTTTCAACAGGCTGGTGGACAGGTATTGGAACCGGTCTCGGTTGAGATCACTTACGGGTTAGATAGGATCGCTATTGCTTTACAAAAAGTACAATCTTTCCGAGACATCCAATGGAGCCCCTCGCGGACTGCAGGTGATGTGAACTTGATGGGAGAGCAGGAACACAGCAAATATTACTTCGAATTGGCTGATGTTGCCCGGTTGCGGGAAATGTTTAAGCTGTTTGAACAGGAAGCAGATTCTGCCCTGGCTGCAGGTCTGGTGTTACCAGCGCATGATTACATTTTGAAATGTTCCCATACATTTAATATCCTGGACACACGCGGCGCGATCGGAGTGACCGAACGCCAGGCGTTCTTTGGACGGATGCGCGATCTAGCCCGCCGAACAGCGGAATTATACACAACCCAGAGACAAAACCAGGAGTATCCCTGGTTAAAAAGTGAGAAAAAACCATCAGAGGTGCCGGTCATATCATCGGAAAAGGATGTTACTGACCATCAAATTGGAACAGATCAGGCAGATCTGCTATTAGAAATCGGCACGGAAGAATTACCGGTTGCAGAGCTTGATTCTGCAATTTCACAGCTTACTGATCTAGCCGAAACATTATTTAAAGAAACCCGACTCTCGTATAAAAAGTTACAGATCTGGGGTACACCCCGGCGCCTGGTAGTCTATGGTCAAGGCGTCGATTCACATCAACCGGACCGGGAAGTGATCGTGAAAGGTCCACCAGCTAATAGAGCATTTGACGCTAATGGAATGTTAACACCAGCCGGTGAAGGATTTGCTAAAAGTAAGGGATTGGAACCGGCATTATTGAAAACGCGGGAGATGGATGGCGGAACTTACGCTGCGATCGTTGTTCAGGAGAAAGGTAAAACCGCTTATTCCATTTTTATGACAGAATTTCCGAAACTTATCGGTAAGATCAAGTTTGATAAAACCATGCGCTGGAATGAAAGTAAAGCTGCATTTTCGCGTCCGATACGCTGGTTTCTCGCACTCTATGATGGGGCTAGAATTCCATTCGAATATGCCGGGCTTGTTTCCGGTAAAGCAACCCGTGGCTTAAGGTTCATGGAACCTCAACAATACAATGTTTCATCTATTGAGACATATTTTACTTATTTAAAATCCCAGGGCATTCTGCTTGAGCAGGATCAACGTAAACAGGTCATTAAAGAGCAAGTATCCCGGATCATGCAAAAAGCTGGAGCAGATATTGAGATCGATGAAGGATTGTTGGATGAAGTGAATAATCTGGTCGAGGCACCAACCGCCTTTAAGGGAAGTTTTGAAGAAACCCACCTGAAGCTTCCCCCCGAGGTACTCATCTCGGTAATGAAAAAGCACCAGCGTTATTTTCCATTGATCAAAAACGGAAAACTGCTTCCGAATTTCATCGCGGTACGGAACGGAGATGAGCTGGGTCTTGAAACCGTGACTGACGGAAACGAACAGGTGATCCGCGCCAGATTCGCTGATGCATCCTTCTTTGTGGAAGAAGATTTACACGCAAAATTAAGCGATTACCTTCCCAGGCTTGGAACCCTTACGTTTCAGGTGAAGTTGGGTTCAATGCAGGATAAAACCAGGCGGATCGAAAAGATTGTGGATGATCTTATGTCTGCAATAAATGTGAACGATTCAGAAATTGCGATCACCCGCCGGGCCGCCCAGCTATGTAAAGCTGACCTGGTGACAAAAATGGTCATCGAGATGACTGCACTGCAAGGCGTTATGGGGCGGTTTTATGCCCTACGTTCCGGTGAAAAACCAGAGGTTGCAGATGCGATCTTTGAGCATTACCTGCCAAGGAGCGCCAGTGATAACAGCCCCATAAAACTGCCTGGCCTTGTCGTAGGAATTGCAGACCGTTTGGACACCCTGGCTGGACTTTTTGCAGCAGGACTGGCACCTACTGGCACCAAAGACCCCTTTGCCCAGAGGCGGGCTGCACTAGGTTTAGTGCAGAACCTTATCACCTGGAATATTGATTTTGACCTTCGGCAGGGGTTGGAATCAGCGGAGAAATACCTACCGATCAAGGCTACACCAGAATCACAATCAGCCTGCCTTGAGTTTATTATTGGCAGATTACGCTCCATGTTATTGGACAAGGGGTATCGTTTTGACGTGCTTGATGCTGTTCTTGCAGAATGTGGTTACAATCCGGCTAAAGCATATCGAACCGTAAAAGAATTGACAGCTGCAGTTGCACAACCTGATTGGTTGGTAAACCTCCAGGCTTATGCAAGGTGTGTACGAATCACCCGCGATCAGAAAGAAATCTTTGCCGTGCATCCTGAATATTTTGTTGATCCATCAGAACGCGCGCTTTATATGGCTCTTCAGGCATGCGAAGCTCACAAGACTTTTGTCTCATTCGCTGAATTTATGGAAGTGTTTACACCGGTTATTCCTGCCATCAATCAATTTTTTGAAGCAGTAATGGTAATGTCAGACGATGTTCATCAAAGAACGAACAGGCTTGGGCTGCTGCAAAAAATTGCTGCACTTCCAAACGGTCTGGCTGCGCTGTCAAAATTGGAGGGATTCTAAAGGGTAATAAACCTTAAACCAATTTATTGGTGATATGAAATTGGAAAGAAAAACTCGCCTTTTTGGCGAGTTCTGCTTTATTGAATGAAATTCGCAGTTTATTTAAGGTTTCCTTCTTCAGAAGGTGTTAATCCCAGTTTACTGGCCTGGTCAAAATTTAAAAGCCCCGGTCCTGCAGATTCTCCAAAAGTGGTTTTGGAGGTGGCTTCATCCCAAAATGTATTTACTTCCTCAGCTTTCAGTTTCTTCTTTAGACTTTTAGTAAAAAGGGATTCGATCTTTTTTTCAGGCTCATCTGGCAGTTCAGTTTCAATTTGTTCTTCCGGTTGCGCTTCCAGTCGGACTTCGGTTTCCTGGGTGGTTATAAATCCCTGTGAAGCCTCTATCGATTGCGATATCTTTGCCTGTAGATCTGTAATAACAGAGCCNATAGCATCAAATGCAATTGCCAAACGCAAGGGAGATTTTGTTTTTTTTGTTACTACTAATAATAAATAGCCGGCACTNAGTGTGGAAATTAGCAAATCAAACTGGTTTCCGCGGATTGAAAACAGATTTTCTGGCTTCTCNACTTCCATCTCGGAATTCACTCTTTGGAGGCTGGTGATCGCAGATAATAAATAAGGCAGGGCTTTTGTTGAAAAACCTTCATCCGGAAAATCACCTGCACT
>JGI20214J51088_10003603_pt1 | contig 10198 bp, 6 predicted proteins | sample WetSurMetagenome_FD_51088 | JGI IMG/M metagenome (IMG submission 51088) | reverse complement strand
AACATACATTTGGAAACAACAAGGATTTAACTCCTGGTTTGGTTGATCAATTTAATCCGGCTAAATCATGTAATGTGCAATGGCTTTTATATCCTATGAACATATTCGATTTCAAATTGTTATAATGCGGGAGACCAGAAACCAATTAAGAAAACAGGGAAGCTGAAAACTGATTAGAGTAAGCATAAAAATTTTAAATCTATAATTATGGCATTCGTTGTAAAATTCAAACCGGCTGGCTTTACTGCCGCCAAATATCAAGAAACTATTAAACAGCTTAATGCAGCAGGAGCAGGAACTCCTAAAGGTAGAACCTACCATGTATGCTATGGCGACCCTAACGGTGTTGATATCACAGATGTATGGGATAGTATGGAAGATTTCCAGGCTTTCGGTATAACCTTGATACCCATTATGAATTCATTAGGTGTAGATCCTGGACAACCTGATGTACAGCAAATTCATGGTATAATCATAGGATAGTTTCACAAATAAGCGGGGGACTCTGTCCTTTTCTTTCGTTTGTGTCCTTACCAATGAAACAAATGGATATTTGAGGTTAATAGCGTTTACCCCAATCCTTACGGAATCGCATCGATATATCTGAAATCTCTATTTACCTCAATAGATCCGGGAATCTTTTTCATTGGATTCTGTTTTCAACAGTTTTCGTGGATTTCTGTACCCTGTATTGTGAATTTTCATTTCCAGACTTTAAACCATCTGTAACCTGAAACTAAGTATAAAATCCGTCCTTCTTTGACCACTTCAAAAGACGGTCTGAAAACACAAAATATACATTTCAAAACAACATTTTTTAACTCAAGGATGCGGTGATCAATTTGATCCGATTATAAATATCCAAACAATTTATGGCTTAGTGATAATTATTGTATAAATTTGAAAATGTTGGATATAAATCATAGAAATACTTATTTCCCTGATCACTTAAAAGATTCTGGATAGTCTATATATAACAATAAAAATTAGTTAGTTATGTGGAATAAACAGAAGCGTATTCTAGTAATAAGTCTACTTCTTTGTTGCACTCGTTTTTATGCTCAAGATTACAGTCTTTTTCTAAGGGTAGATTCGTTGTTTTTTGCTTTAGAACTTGAACATTTTGGTAACATTTCCATTTCATCAACAATTTCTGGAATGAATAAGGTTGTGGAAGTAAATTCTAAACATCTTTTGTTTTCTGCGGGATTTGTAGAACCATTGATTTCATCAAATTCCTCATCATTTGCTTCTATAAATATCGAGACAAATGAAATTCTAACCTTAAATTACCTTACCAATGGTAGTGCGATTTCATTACCTGACTTTGAAAATATAAAAAAGATCAATGATTCAATAATATATATTAATTCTGGCGTTGATCAGCAGGCAATATATAAAAATGGGATCATTAGCTACTTACATGATGAATCATTAAAAAATGGGTCGTATCGTTATTATATATTTAACAAAACTCCTTCTCCTCAATGGATCTTGAATTATGCAAATAGATTTAATTCAGCTAACGGGTTAGTCAGAAAGGTAAATGATAAGATATTTGACTTTGATAAAACAAAAGGGTTGATAAAATTTGGAGGAACATGGACTCTACATAACTACTTATTTACCAGAGACAATAGGACATTTTTTGGAATGATGGGTGGAATAAATTACTTTGATATGATAAAGGACAGTACCCAACTATTCTCAGTTCCAGATATACCAACTAAGGACTATTTTATTATTAATGAAGATAATGATGGCAATATTTGGGCAAGAAATATGGCTAAGACAAATCTAATTAAAACTGATGGCAAGTCATCTACCTTATATAAATTAGAAGGCACTTTACATACAAATCTAGTCAAATACAGAAATTTTTACATTATTGGTACGCAAAAAGGTGTTTTTATGTTTGATAATAGTACATGGCAAAAATCAAATATTATTCCAAAAGAATTTAATGATTATCCCATTTATGATATATTGGGAAATCAAGATAGTCTGTGGTTTAGAAGTGAAAAAGTAGTATTTAGCGTTAAGAATAATATTTTCGCAAAATACGATATAGATGCTGATTTAATTTTGGTTGACAGAAAGAACAAAATTTGGTTTGTTAAATCAGATGCTCTCGATACTCATACAATCATTCGCGATGAATTTACTAAATTAGTTAAAGTTCCTTCTGTAGTTTTTATTTCTAACGGCAATAGCGTAAACTATGTAAATGACCAAAGTAAGAAAGATCTTAAATTATATTTTTCAGGAGCTTATTACACTTCTGATTTGAAGAAGAAATACGATTTACCAAATTCAATTTATTTATTGAAGAAATCCAATCTTAATTCTACATTTATTGATTCTCATAATAATCTTTGGTTGGGCTACACTTTCCATTTTATTAAAGTTAATCTAACAAATCTATAAAATGGCACCACACAAAATGACATCTGCAATTGGGCTTTGTAGAGTTGGTGATTGTTCAATCCTCATAAATCCAATTGTCACACGAGATCCATCAAAACATATAAATCCTATTATATTCGCCTCATTTAGAATTATTTATATATCTTAATATTTTTCAAGATTTTAATACCACAAATTTGAAGAAAAATTAAAAAATTTTATTATATGCAAATAATCCTTCATAAAAAATTAAGAATAGGATATTTAGTATTGAATTTACTTATATTCTGGTGTTATAAAATTAATGGACAAAATAATAATAACATAGCATTGTCAGAATATGGCTATAATTATAGTATCCTTAATAGCAATCTTTTATATTATCGGGGATTTAAGCTTGGACTTAATATCATTAATGTCCTAAGTTGTACAACTAATGACACACAAAAAATTACTGAAGGAATATCAAAATTAATTACATCAATTCATCGAGATCATCAAAATAACTTGTGGATTTGTTCTGCAAATGGAGTACTTAAAATAAATGAGAAAGGTGAAAGAACAATTTATAAAAAAGGTAATGGATTAAACAAACCCAATGTTACATTTATTTTTGAAGATTCCAAAGATAGAATGTGGTTTAGTAATTTTATTGGAACTCGAAATTTCATTGGTTGTATTGAAAATAATGAATGGAAATATGAAATATCTTTAGGTCCTGTTTGGCTAACCTCCGATGCTCCTGACCTGATATATGAAGATAGAGAAGGAAGAATCTATTTCGGCACAGATAAAGGGCTATTTATTTTTGAAGATGGAGTATGGCATACTGTTAACAAGTCCAATGGACTTACTTCAGACAGAATAAGATTCCTTTATGTCAGTATGAAAGATGAATTAATAGTTTTTACTGATGAGGATATAATTTCTGTTAAAGGGAATGATTATAATGTTATAATACAAAATCTTAAAAAGAACATTGGAAACATTACTCAATTTCANTTAAACTCAAATAAAGATGTATTTCTTCTTAATGATGAGAACAAAATCTTTCTTTACCATGATAATAAAATACAAAATATTGATTTATCAAATGTATCTGGATTAACTGGTATCAAATTTCTATTTGTTGATTCTCAGGATAATCTAATTCTAATTAATAGTTCAATAGGCATTGCGGTAAATAATGGTCAGAAATGGGAGACAATATTATTCTCTGATTTAGATTCAACATTAGCTAAATATACATCTTTTGATTTATTGCCTTTTAAAGATCCTACAGGTAATGTCTGGCTTTTTAGAAATTCTCGGTCATATTATGGTTATAAGGCAAATATTGAATTCCTACTTAAGTATGAGAATGGGAAATTGAACCTTTTTTATGCTGTTCCCATATGTTGGATTTATGACAAAAATATAAATCTTTCAAAGGAATTTATTGCACAACGCTTAAACAATGTACCCCCTATCCTTGAGAATGATTTAGCTAATTCTATGTCTGAATCTATGAGAATCTCTTTAATTAAACTTATGAGCATTGGATTTGTAGATGGCTCTCCAATCATAATTTATGATGATTGGCAACCATACATCGTAACAAAAATTGAAAACTGAAATTAATTTAAAAGCATAGTATCATTGCTTAATCTTTCATTATTAGAAACTTAATTGATTGATTATTCTTAACTTAGCTTTACTTATTAAAAAAGCTGGTGCCCCAGACCACTTGATTATACCGGATGAAACCCTGGTACGGGATTGGATTTTATTATTAAGGTAGATCTTATATTTTTCTGTTTCCATATAGATTAGAAACCCACATCAGACTATTTCAGTTGTAATGTTTGTCTGAAAAAAGGGAGGAGTTTAAATTGTCCCAGAAGCAATCAGAATTAACCTGGTGAACTCTGGAGGAAAGAATACTAACAGAATAAGTTTGATTTTACTTTCTTTCATGTAATGTAAAATCCGTCCTTCTTTGACCACTTCAAAAGACGGTCTGATAACAGAAAACGTATATAAAAAACAACAAGGATTTAACTCCGGTCATGGGTGGTCAGTTTGCTCCGATCGAATTTGGTTAGAACTGCTGTATTTTTCAGAGGATATACAAATTCTACTTATATGGCAGATTCATCTTTCTGGCAATCTCCTGAAAGCGGGGATTATCACGCAAACTGTCAAAAACAGGTAAAAGAAGATAAGGTAAACCTGGATCATGCACCTCATAAGCTGTCTCAAGCCATTTTATTGCCAACTCTTTGTTGCCAATTAAGGCATATGTAACAGCAATATCCGAAGGCATTACAAAGTTAGTTTTTGATTGTGCTGCCAGAGCATCTGCTTCAAAGCTAAGAGCACCGACATAGCCAGCCTTTGTATAACCTTGATCAAATGAATGGACAATTCCTTTATAGGTATTGCAACAGTATGACTTCCACGATTCCAGCACTTCATCATATCTTCCAATCGAGTGGAAAGCTACGGTGAGTGCAGTAAGGGCTACCGGATTAGTGGGATCCATTTTAAGTGCTTCAAGACTGACTGAAATAGCTTCGTCAAACCTGTTAACAAATGACAGGTCAACGCCATACATACTCTTTAAAAGGGGATTATGCGGATCTAACTTCAAAGCTATCTCAATCTGTTCCATTGCTTCTTTTGATCGTCCTACCATGTTAAGAAGATGGGAGTAATATGCATGTGCTTCTGCATAGTTAGGGTTTATAGCGAAAGTTTTTTGAAATTCTGATTCCCCACTTTCCCAATCCCATTCTGATGCATACCTCACTAAAGCAAGAGAATAATGGACCTGAGCAAGCGTGCTGTCCAATTCAAGTGCTTTCATAATAGCCTCCATTGCTTTTGGACCCGCTTCATCGGGTGAAACATATCCCATCTGTTGGAGTGCTATCCAGACGTCACTAATGCCAGCGTATGCAAGGGCATATTCCTGATCTTTTTCTTTTGCCAGCTCAAAGTATTGCAGTGCCGTCTCCAGGTCATTTTTGGTGAGTTTTCTCCAATAGAACTGTCCTTTAAGATATGCATCGTAGGCTTCAAGTTCTGCTGTGGGTATTTTTTCAATAAGCCCTTTTTCCTTAGGAGTAATAACAGCTTTTAATTCTTTTGCAATCGACTCCGCAATTTGGCTCTGAATCCCAAAAATATCTTCAACATCAGCTATTCTCTGCTGAAAGGATTCTCCCCAGAGATGACTTTCTTTTGCTGCCATAATTAATTGGGTTCTGAGACGAAAAGAATTACCATATTTTTGTGCACTGCCTTCAACGATGTAATTCACCCCAAGCTCTTTTGCGATTTCAGGAATTGGTTTTGTCTTGTTCCTGTACTGTTCAACCGAGGTACGGGAAATCACTCTCAGATCTTTAATTTTCTGAAGATTGTTCAGTATCTCTTCCATAAGGCCATTGATAAAGTAAGTATTCGATTCATCAGGACTGTCATTCTTAAAAGGCAGGATAGCTACAGATTTCTCAAGTTTGGTAGTATCTGTTGTTTGTTTTGTTGTACCAGAGATAACGTCTTCTTCTTCAGCTACAGTTGGTTTGCTGAGTATCTCAATCCCCTTATATTTAAGATACCATTTTAGGATTATTGCAAGATTGTTTAAAGCCGGTTTTACCTGTTCGGGATCAAAATCTTTGGGATGGGCACCATAGGTAGATAAACTGTTAAGGCCATGCATTGATGTAATAATGTATGAAGGAACTTTTTCTTCTTTGTTCAGTTTATCAATTATACCTTTAAGCGGCTCTGTTTTACGGGGCCTTTTTAACTCACATTCGCAAAGATCTGTAATGATTATTTCCAGGCATCTTCTCGAATATAGCATAACTACATTTTCATCACCTGTCTTTAAAAGTTGTCCCATTTCCTTTTCCAGTTCAGGGAAATGACCGACAAGAGATACATTAAGTCTCTCAAGTTCTTTTATTTCTGCCGACCAGATTGCCATTTGAGTAATATAATTTGTAAGTACGTATATGTAAAGTTAAACTATACTTAAACTAAAGTCAAGTAGTCAACAGGGTTAGAAGTATATAGGGTATGTTGTTAGGAAAGGAATGGCGTTAACTCCAACTAACCTTTGTTTAGATTTAAACAGATTCTTCAAAATCCGTCCTTCTTTGACCACTTCAAAAGACGGTCTGATAAGACTTAACATACATTTGGAAACAACAAGGATTTAACTCTGTATTTGGGTGGTGAACTTATTACCACTTTGTTTGGGCAAGGCCACTGGCTTTTATAATCAATTGAGTACTATAATTTATTATATTTACCTTTAAAGGGTAAAGGGTTATGAGACAGGGTATAAACTAATTTTTAGTTATGTGGAATCCGAGAGCCTGATAAATGATTGAATTAATACGAATAAATGATTATTTACAAGCCGATATTCTTACTTGAAAAAGGTACTATTCAAAAGATTCTGAAAACATGTTATCAGGACTTCTTTATTTATTTTCCTAATGAAAAAAGGAAACTATATGGGCAATGGGAAAAAGAAGATGAAGATGCTTTCAATAATACCACCATTGGAGAACATACTCTATTCACTTGCGTCGATGATATAGTTATTGGATACTGTAGTTGGGATGACAGGAATTTTCCTTATGGAATAATTGGACAAAATTGTATAATACCATCGTATCAAAATCAGGGATATGGGAAAAAACAGATAACAGTTATTGAGGAAAAGTTAAAGCAAACTAATTTTAAAGAAATATCAGTTTTAACAGGGGACCATAGGTTCTTTTTACCAGCACGGGAAATGTATTTAGCCTGTGGATTCAGAAAGAAAAAGATTTCTAACGGAGTCCTATTTAAAAATATTGAGTTTTATAAACTAATCTGACTCCTTGCCTTTTAGCTGAAGATCCGTCCTTCTTTGACCACTTCAAAAGACGGTCTGAAAAGAATAACATACATTGGGAAACAACGAGGATTTAATTATAAAATCAAATTGACTGCTAAGATAAATTTGACTTTAATGATAAACTTGAATAAATTTATGATTCTTTGATATCTAAAGTAACTAAGATGAAGACAATTAGAGGTGTGCTATTACTCATTCTTTTATTGGTTTTTCGATGTGCCATTTTATTACCTCAATCAGTTCCTGTAAAGGTAGGTTTGGTTAGCAATGGCAATAAACTGAATGCTTTTTTTTATACCACAAATGATAAAGATTCGCCAACTTTAGTACTGGTTCATGGGTTCCCAGGTAACAATCAAAGTCCACTTGGATTAGCTGAAAAGCTCAATGTCGCTGGAATTAAAATTCTGGTTTTCAATTATCAGGGCAGCTTTAACAGCGAAGGATCTTTTAATAATAGAAACAGCATCCACGATATTGTTGTCGCTATGGATTTTCTTAAGCTGGAAAAGACAATTAATCAATTTGGTATCGACACTTCAGATATAGTTTTATGTGGATATAGTCTTGGGGGTGGATTTGCTCTCACAGCAGCACTCCACAATCCAGAAATAAGGAAAATCATAACGGTAGGCGGATCTGATAATTCCGTCTATATTAAGAAAATGAAAGCTGATTCAGGATACCGTGATACCTTTGAACAAAATGTATCTCGTGCCTTTAGTCCAAATGGCCCAATAAAGGGCGATGCAGATTCTCTTCATCGTTTCAATGATTCTCTTATAGCAAATGTTGACTATTACGATCTTGTAAAGAATGCTGAAAAACTAAGAGATCGTGAAATCTTATTTATTGCAGGTTCGCTTGATAATACATCCCCAATTGAAGAAAATTGTCTTCCATTATACGAACAGCTTAAGCAGCTAAAATCAAAAAAGGTTGACATTAAGGTATTTGACACAGACCACAGTTTTAGTAATGTAAAGGATGATTTAATTAAGGTAATTGTTGACTGGATTAACGGGAGTATTGATTTACATTAGTTATAAGCAATTCAATTTAAAACAGAAGTTCCGTTTTCATTTAATTATCAATCATTGAACATTTCTGGTTTTACATTTTTTTACGGTTCAATATTAGATACCCACAACAGCTTATTACTATTATACCTATCAACTTAAATAAAGCTAATAGTGAAATCATGTCAGGAATTCCAAATTTAATTATTGAAAGTATCATCCCTATCAGTGGGATAAAAAGCCCAAGATATATAGGATAAATTTTTCTGATAAATAACAGAATGCCTATAACAGCGTAAATAATACCAAAAATCAGCAGGCCAATACTCCCTGACACATTAGGGTCTTTAATGTACAATACGACATGTAAAATTCCTGTAATTAAAAGGAGTATCCCTGCAAGAAGGCGGATTGGTTTCATATTTTAAAAGTTTAGGTACATGGAACAGATTACCAATTTACTCCATTTAACAAACCAAGTCAAGTCTTTCAATGAAATCATTCTTCCAGAAAATATTTCGAATTTATGTTAACTAGTAAAATCCGTCCTTCTTTGACCACTTCAAAAGAAGGACTGAAGACACTTGACATACATTTGGAAACAACAATTTTTTAAATCAAAGGATTTTATATGTTAATTCTTGGATTAAGATATGAATGGTGGTAATTACCTCAAACCAATATAATTCCTTTTTTGGTTTAATTCTTTCAAATTGAATCACTACCTTGTAATCTATATATTATTCTTATCTATATGAAAAAATCTCTTGGTTCACTCGGATGTTTATTCTCTTTTTTCTTGCTGAACTTTTCAATTTTAGCTCAAGCTCAATACCTTAATAATGATGAAGAAACTCAGAATCAGTTTGGAAATTGTACCAGTATTATGGTTGGAAGACTTGCCACTACCGATGGTTCGGTAATTACTTCTCACACTTGCGATGGTCGTTACAGAACATGGCTTGAAGTTTTCCCGCATACCAAATATGAAAAGGGATCTGTTCATTCTTTATATTCAGGCATGCTTTATCAAAGGGAGACATCGTGGGATATGCGGAACGTCAAAAAAACTGGAGAGATCCCAGAGGTAGAAGAAACATATGCCTTCCTTAATACTGCTTATCCATGCCTGAATGAGAAACAGTTGGCAATAGGTGAAACAACAATTGATGGAAGGGATGAACTCTGGAACAAAGATGGAATATTCTATATAGAGGAGCTTGAGAAAATTGCTTTACAGCGATGCAGGACCGCCAGAGAAGCAATAGCCCTGATCGGTAAACTTACTGAAGAATATGGATATGGTGATTGGGCGGAGTGTATTACTATTGCTGATCCAAAAGAAGTCTGGCAGTTGGAAATATCAGGTTCAGGCAAAGAAAAACCTTCAGCAATCTGGTGTGCTGCCAGGATTCCAGATGATCACGTTGGTGTTTCGGCAAATATGCCAAGGATATCCACTATTGATTTCAATAATCCTGATCTCTTTTTGTATAGCACTGACTTACAAAAAGTAGCTAAAAATCTGGGTTATTGGGATGGTAAAGAACCATTGAAGTTCTGGCAGGTAATTAGTTCAAATAAAAAGTCTTTTGACATTCGTGAATTCTATATTCTAAGCACATTGGCACCCTCCCTAAAGCTTTCAATGGATACTACTGAATTACCATTCTCCGTAAAGCCAGAAAAGAAGTTATCACCTCGTGATGTAATTAAGTATTTTAGGGAAACTTATGAGGGGACACAATGGGATATGACAAAAAATCTGGAGATCACTCTCAGACGCTGGGATGATAATGGAAATGTTACTGAAAAAAAGAATGTTAAACCCTCTTTTGCAAGCGGCTGGATGAATCGAGAACTTATTCTC
>JGI20214J51088_10003601_pt1 | contig 10200 bp, 8 predicted proteins | sample WetSurMetagenome_FD_51088 | JGI IMG/M metagenome (IMG submission 51088) | reverse complement strand
GACTGATCGGATTAAACCAAGGGGATGAAATTACCCTAACGATCCCGCCGGAAGAGGCTTTTGGTGATTATGACTCCTCCTTAGTTAAAGAAAAAGACTTTTCGGAATTCCCGGAGGGGAAAACTCTCGAATCCGGAAAATGGGTTTTGGCCAAAAATGATAAGCACAAAATAACATGCGGCTATTTTGTCAAAGAAAAAGGATTTCATAGCGTTATCCTTGACTACAATCACCCTTTTGCGGGGAAGACTTTGACCTATTTTCTAAAGGTCGTTGAAGCCAGGCCGGCTACTCAAGCAGAACTAACAATTGTAAAACCTTGCGATTTTGAACCGGCAAGCAAAAAAGAGGTTTTATCCACTGACCTTGGGATAGAATAAATGACCACCATTACCCCAGAGGAAAAAAAAAAGAAACGGGAAATCTTTGAGGCGATGTCACCCAAGAGGCAACAAAGGATCCTCAAAAAGGGATATGAGAATTGGGATCCCTTTCAAAAACCCAAAGAACCGTTTGATAAGATAAAAGGAAAAGAAGGCGATAGGGAACGCATCGTGAACCTTCTCCATCAATTTCTTAAAGAAAAAAATCTCATTAACCCTAGCAATGTTTTTATGCAAGGGGCTTTTGAAATCTGTAAGGGTATCCTGGAAGAGGATGAGCAGTATCGGGGGATGTTAGAATTTTGTTTATGGTATAAAGGGAAAAGGGAAGAGAAAACCTGANGGTCTCGCCCCNATTCCCAAAATAGTTTAAGTTAATTTATTCGTTGGATTCTTTTAATTTTGCGTCCACATCTTCTTCTGCGAGCTGGAGCATGGTAGTGCTGCCCGTAGAATAATACATGAGGGTTCCTTCGGCAATCATTTCGGTAGTAACCTTTTTTAAATCCTTTTTGGAAAGTTCGGGGGCCGCCTTCATTAGGTCGCTTAAGTAAAACTTGCTCTTGCCTTTTGACTGCTTAAAGAAGTCGATAATCCGCTGCTTTATTTCTTCATTAGCCATTTTTTCCTCCTTGAGAGATTAAAAACATATCAAAAAAAACAATAAAATTATTATACTCCTCTTCATCAAATGTCAAGGCATTTGTACCTTTAGAAGTACTAATTTTCGGTATAATGACTAACTTTCTTTGCATTCAGATAAATAATTTGTTCCCCCCCCTACGCGTCCTCGCTCCCTCTTGTTTTCCAGTCCTCTATATGTTTTTTAACCGTGTGGCGGTCGAGTTTGGAGTGCTAGGCGACTTCTTCGAAGGTTCCGTATAACGCTGATAAAGCGAAAAACAATAACGTGCAAGCAGACTCTGGGCATCCACATTGCCAGTCCCACCCCTGTCCCTGGACGATACGTGGGGGTGTCGTTGTTTTATAACCACCCTCGTAATAACTTTTCAGGAGAACCCGGCAGACACATTGTTTGAGTTTACGTAGGGGTAATGTTTGCCTAATTTTTTCTTTGTCATTTTTTGAGTCTCAGAATATTACGGTGAAAGTTATTTACAATAAATGTATACAAGAGATACAATAATAAAACGACAACGAACTGTAGAATTAATTAAGGCAAAAGACAAAAATATTTATTTAAGGCAATTCAAATAGTTATAATTATCAGCAGTGCTGGCATAGTTATTGATTGTTTCATAACGTAAATTCTATATGAAATAAGAGGGAAAAAGGATGTTCCACGTTTTAAAAATCAGAGGTTTTCTCCCTTATATCTTAATCATATTTTTAAACGCCTTTAATGAACTGGGTCATAAGATCATTATCCAAAACACGGTTTTTAAATATTTCTCCGGCACAACTCAGATCATTCTTACCGCAGTTGTAAACGCGCTCATTCTTCTGCCTTTTGTCATGCTGTTTACCCCGGCTGGATATCTGTCCGATAAATATCCTAAGGACAAAGTGATTAAGTTCTCGGCTGCGTCTGCCTTTGCCTTGGCTATTTTAATTACCATTAGTTTTTATGCCGGCTGGTTTAAGACATCTTTTATCCTCGTTTTTGTGCTGGCTGTGCAAGCCGCTTTTTTGTCTCCTGCCCAGTACGGGTATATCAGGGAGTTAACCGGAAAACAAAATATTGCCATAGCCAACGCTTTCGTTCAAGCAGTGAGCATTAGTGCTATCCTATTGGGGGTATTTATTTTCTCAATCCTTTTTGAAAAATTTTATAACCCCGATTTCAAAGCTATTACCGACATTCTCACTTCCATTGCCCCTTTGGGATATCTGATTATTGCCGGCACTGCTCTTGAAACCTTATTAGCTTTTAGGCTCCCTCAAAAGACCGAAACCAACAAAGAGTTATCTTTTGATAGGAAGCAGTATGTAACCGGAAACTATCTGAAAGCAAACCTCGGGGCGATCAGGGGAAATGAGGTAATCTGGCTCAGTATTATCGGACTGGCAATTTTTTGGGGGATTAACCAGGTAGTGTTCGCTGCCTTTGGAGCGTATTTAAAAGGGACGGCCAATATTACCAACACGGTCGTTGCCCAGGGGTTAATGGCCATCGCGGGCATTGGGGTCATTGGTGGTTCTCTGATCGCGGGCAAAGTATCTAAAAACTATATTGAGACCGGGATGATTCCGGCAAGCGCGGTTGGGATCACGCTTTTACTTTTTCTTCTTCCCTCAACCACCAACATTTCACTGTTAGCGTTCTTATTTCTCTCATACGGGGTTATGGGGGGGATGTTTATTGTTCCCCTCAATGCGTTAATTCAATTTAACGCCAAAGATAAAGAATTGGGCAAAGTTTTAGCGGGGAATAATTTTCTCCAAAACTCAGTGATGCTCTCCTTCTTGATTCTCACGATCTTTTTTGCCCTTAAAGGAATAGACTATGGTCCACTCTTTAAAGGGTTGTTTATCATTGCTCTTTGCGGCACGGCTTATACTTTTATTAAATTGCCCCAGTCGTTTATCCGTTATTTGATTGGCACGTTAGTTTCGCAACACTACAAACTCCAGGTCATGGGCATGGGGAACATTCCTTCCTCTGGGGGAGTACTTATGCTCGGTAATCACACAAGCTATCTGGACTGGGCGATTATCCAAATGGCTTGTCCCCGAAGAGTCCGTTTTGTTATGGCGAGGTCATTTTATGAAAGATGGTATTTAAAGAAATTTTTGAATTTTTTCGGGGTTGTGCCGATATCTCATGCGGCAAACAAACAGGCGATTGAAACGATCGAAACCCTCCTTAACCAGGGTGAGGTAGTGGTTCTTTTTCCGGAGGGAGCGCTGAGTCGAAATGGACAGGTCGGGGTGTTCCATCGAGGTTTTGAGCTGGCAATTAAAAACACTGAGGCACTGATTATCCCCTTTTACCTTCGCGGATTGTGGGGGAGTCTCTACTCCTTCGCTACCCCAAAGCACCGTGAGATGTCCCGACTGAAGCGGACTCGGGATGTGTCAGTATGTTTCGGAAGATCCATGAAAAAAGACCCCACGGCAAGCAACGTAAAAAAAGCCGTCCTTGAGTTATCGGTCTATTCTTGGATGCATTATACTGATGTTTTGAAACCGGTCCATATTCAGTGGCTCAAGACAGCTAAAAAACTCAAGAGCGAAGAAAGTCTGGTTGACTTTGACGGCACGTCTTTCTCGTCCTATCGACTTTTAACAGCCGCGATACTTTTTTCTCAGGCACTAAAAAAGAGGGTGGATCCGGATCACACTGTTGGTGTGCTTTTACCGACAAGTTCCGGCGGTATTATTGGCAACTTATCAGTGTTAATGCTCGGCAAGACGGTGGTTAATCTCAACTACACCGCTTCCCCCGCAAGCCTTAACCAGGCAGTTGAGCAAGGAAATATAGAAACTATCTTAACCTCGCAACAGTTTTTACCCAAGCTGGCTCATAAAGGATTTCCGGTTTCCGAATTTCTTTCGGGTAAAAACGTGATTTTTCTCGAGGACCTTAAAAGCAGGCTTTCCAAAAAGAACCTCATTAAGACTGCTCTGCTCGTTAAGGTACTGCCGACTTTTCTTCTCCGACTTTTTTATTTCAAAAAGACGCCACTTGATGCGATTGCTGCGATTTTATTTAGCAGCGGGAGCGAAGGGGTTCCGAAGGGGGTGCAGCTGACTCACCGCAATATTGTTGGGAACATAAAACAGATCGCCTGTGTTTTAAACGCCCGGGAAGACGATGTGCTCTTGGGCACCTTGCCGTTATTTCATGCCTTTGGCCTGACGGTGACCTCTCTTCTTCCCTTGGTCGAGGGCATTCCTTTGGTGTGTTACCCTGATCCGACAAATGCCTCGGACATTGGGAAACTATGCGCGCAGTACCAGGCGAAAATTTTGTGCGCTACCTCAACCTTTTTACGGCTCTATAACAAGAACAAGAAGCTTCACCCGCTTATGTTTCAATCCTTGCGGCTGGTGGTTGCTGGCGCGGAAAAGCTAAACAGTGAAGTGCGGGAAGATTTTAAAGCAAAATTTGGGTTGGATATTTATGAGGGGTACGGCGTTACTGAGACTACCCCGGTAGCGAGTTTCAACCTTCCGGATGTCCTGGTGCCGAGTGACTGGTCTGTACAACAAGGGACCAAGATTGGTACGGTAGGGTTACCCCTGCCCGGCACGGGTTTTAAAATAGTTGATCCTGATATCTTAGAAGAGCTACCCACCGGCGAAGCCGGGCTTATTCTCATTGGCGGCCCGCAAGTAATGGCTGGTTACCTGAAAAACGAAAAAAAGACTCGCGCGGTTATCGTTGAAAAAGACGGTATCCGTTGGTACAAGACCGGAGACAAGGGACAACTGGATGAGGATGGTTTTCTTACCATCCTTGACCGCTACTCGCGTTTTGCCAAGATCGGCGGGGAGATGGTAAGCCTTGGGGCAGTGGAAGAAGCGGTGGGGTCGGTTCTTGATAACAAAGAAATTGAGATTGCCGCGGTTGCTTTGCCTGATGAGAAAAAAGGAGAAAAAATTGTCCTCTTAGTTTCCGGAGAACTTGAGCTTGCTTTTTTAAAGCAAAAGCTTATGGAACAAAAAGTGAACCCCTTGATGCTTCCTGATGCTCTCATCAGTGTTGACAGCATACCTAAATTAGGGAGCGGGAAAACCGACTTTCCCCAGACCAAAGAGTTGGCGCTAAGCCATGATTCCAAACTCTAATGTGGGAGGGGCAGCTTCTGTTTTATATGGGACTTGTTCCAGTATATAAGTTTTCCGAAATCAATCAAATATTGTGGGTCTAAGCTGTTGTTGATGCAGAAACAGCTATGCACTGGCCATATTAAAACCCATGAAATAGAACGTCGGCTTCTTGCTACTTCCGAGCACTGGACCCAAATCCGTTTTTCGGTTCAAGAAGAAAGTGGATAAAGGAAAATCCTTAACCGGGAATCGCAAGACATTTATGCACTATAAAATAAAACTCCTCATTTTAGTTTTGATCTGCCTTTTGGCTTTCTCAGCCATGTTTTTTGTTAAGCCGATTCCCCAGGATGCGGCGTATCATAACTTTGTTGATCAGCGAGATGTTCTTGGCATTCCTAATTTCTGGAATGTAATTTCGAATATTCCGCTTTTTCTTGTAGGTCTTATCGGGACGATTGCCGGCATTAAGAAAAAATGGGTTGGCTTTGATACACCTGCTTATGAAGCATATCTTTTGTTCTTCATTGGCGTTGGTTTTATTGGTTTAGGTTCAGCGTATTATCACCTTAATCCGAACACCAAGACCCTGTTTTGGGACCGACTGCCAATGGCCCTATCATTTATGGCATTTTTCAGTTTGATTATCACTGAACATCTGCACGAAAAATTAGGCAGGGTCATGTTATGGCCCCTGATAGTTTTGGGTTGTGGCAGCGTTCTTTATTGGCATTGGTCAGAACAATCAGGGTCAGGTGATTTGCGACCCTACGCGCTTGTTCAATTTTTACCAATCGTTCTGCTACCGTTCATGGTGAATACCCAGCAGTCTTTGTTCACCCGAACCAAGGATTTGTATATCGTGTTGCTCTTGTATCTGTTTGCAAAACTGGCAGAGCATTTTGATAGTTTACTCTACGCTTTCGGTGGAATATTAAGCGGCCACAGCCTTAAACATTTTCTTGCTGCNCTTGGAGCCTNCTGGCTTCTCCGTATGCTTCGGTTAAGGGTAAAAATTCCTGACTCTTAAAATTCAAGATGCTATCGAAAGGTGTCCTCAAAATTTTCCTGCGGTTCCCTCAAGGAGACANCCCCCGTTTGCTTGCTTCGAAGATTTTAATCATTTTTTTGTACCCGTTTTTTTTTAGAGCCCAAGAAATAGAAATAACGTTTCAGTCTTNGGAAAAANGCTAACAGGTTGTTTTTATTTTGTTTAGTTCGATTTTTCTCCCAAAACATGTTTTTCTAATTTTATTTAAAAAGCTAACCCAAAAATAAAAAAAGGAAAATTTGGGATAAAGCTTTCGTCCAAGCGCTATGATTGCATTTAAGAAAAACCTGTGGTATAAAAGGCAAAATCTTTTACCCAATTAAATCCATGGAAAACCAAGCCAAAAAAAATATTCTCCGATCTATTCCGGCAGTGGATGAGGTGTTAAATCAACCGTCGATTCAGGAATTGATCGTGGTTTTTTCCCGAAAATTAGTGCTGACTATCATTCGGGATGAGCTGGAGAACCTCCGGAAAAAAATCCTTGCGCAAGAAGCCGTTTCTTCGCTTAATCAGGAGACCAACCTAAAAATTCTCGTTGATCAGATCGCTCAAAAGGCGCAAAACAATAGCTTATTACATCTTCGAAAGGTGATTAACGCTACCGGAATAATTATTCATACCAATTTAGGCCGGGCGCCCCTTTTGAGTCGCGCCGTGGAAAATATTGGTGGGGTAGCTGAAGGCTACTGCAACCTTGAATATGAGCTGGAAAAAGGGGAGCGGGGGTCTCGGTACCAGCATATAGAAAAAATTCTCAAAGAACTTTCAGGAGCTGAAAGCGCCTTAGTGGTCAACAACAATGCGGCTGCGGTTTGGGTTGTCCTGAACACTTTGGCGAACGGTCATGAAGTAATTGTCTCCCGAGGGGAATTGATCGAAATTGGCGGTTCTTTCCGCCTCCCGGATATTATGCGCCAGAGCGGGTGTGCGTTAAAGGAAGTGGGAACTACCAATAAGACTAAACTTAGCGACTATGAGCAGGCCATCTCTCAGGAGACCCGTCTTTTTCTCACCGCTCATACCAGCAACTACCGGATTCTCGGTTTTACTGAACAGGTTCCCTTAAAAGATTTAGTAGTTTTGGGCCGTACGTTTAATATTCCAGTAATGAAAGACTTGGGAAGTGGTAATTTTGTGGATCTGACCCCTTATGGGCTGGAAGATGAACCTACGGTGATGGAGACTATTTCCTCAGGAGTAGATGTCGTGACCTTTAGCGGGGATAAGCTTCTGGGGGGGCCACAAGCGGGGATTATCGTAGGGAAAAAACAATATCTCGATGCGATTAAACAAAACCCGCTTCTTCGTGCTCTTCGGGTAGATAAATTTACCCTGGCTGCCCTGGAGGTAACGTTAAGAGAGTACTCTGACCCGGAAAAGGCGGTGAAATCGATACCGGTTCTAGAGATGCTTACCGTGACACAAGAGGAATTAAAGAAAAAGGCAAAGACTCTTTTTCGGCAAATAACACGAAAGGCAAAAGATGCTTATGAGATGAGTGTTGAAAAAGATTTCTCTCAGGCTGGGGGAGGCTCTTTACCCCTTCAGACTCTCCCTACGTGGGTTGTGACCCTCATCCCCAAGTCTTTTTCCGTAGCCGAACTGGACAAGCGGCTGAGAAAACACCACCCTCCCATTGTTGCTCGCATTAATCAGGAGAGACTCCTGATAGATGTTCGCACTGTGTTTGCACATGAAATGCCAATAATCAGTGAAGCCTTAGAGAGGGTAGCATGATAGATGCCAATGTTTTAGTTCTCAACCGTTCTTTTTTCCCTTTACATATTACCTCAGTCCGCAGAGCGTTCTGTCTCCTCTATCTGGGGATTGCTCATGTGGTGGATGAACAATTTAAAACCTTCGACTTTGAAAGCTGGAGCAAACTGACAATAGTAGAGCGTGAAGAGGCGATCGGCTTAGTGGACCGGATGATAAGAATTCCGAGAGTCATCCTCCTGCTCACGTATGACCGCATGCCCATTGGCCAGGTCCGCTTTACGCGGCTTAATATCTACACCCGGGACAAAAGCACCTGCCAGTACTGCGGGAAAAGATTTGCTAAGAATGATCTGAGCTTGGATCATATCATTCCTCGTTCCAGCGGAGGAAGGAGCACGTGGGAAAACATTGTCTGTTGCTGCGCGCCCTGTAACCGTAAAAAAGGAGGGCGCACACCCCACGAAGCTGGGATGAACCTTTTGAAGAGACCGAAAAGGCCAAACTGGACTCCGTTCTATAAAATTTCTCTGCGGGATTTGAAACGGAAAGAGTGGCTTCCTTTTCTCAACATGGTCGACATCTCATACTGGCACACTGAACTCCTTGAATAAAAACTCGGCTCGTTGGCAGTGATTTTTCTGATTTTATGGAATCAACGTCAAAAACCCATATTGTTTCCCCGGAAGACCGGGGAATTCGTTTGGACATCTATCTTACCACCCATAATCCCAGCTTAACCCGTTCCCACCTTAAAAGACTCATCGAAAGCGAAAATGTTAAACTGAACGGTACCATTCCTAAAGCGGGTGAAAAGCTTAAACCGGGCGACCTGATCGAGCTTACTATTCCTCCTCCGGAACCCATGCGGGCTTTTCCCGAACCCATTCCTCTGAATATTTTGCATGAGGACTCAGATGTCATTGTGATCAACAAACCCGCGGGACTTGTTATTCATCCTGCGGCCGGACATTATTCCGGCACCTTGGTCAACGGCCTCCTTTATCATTGTAAGGCGCTCTCTTCTTTTGGGGAACCATTTCGGCCCGGGATTGTTCACCGTCTTGACAAAAATACTTCCGGGGTCATGGTGGTTGCAAAAAACGATTACTCCCATCAACACCTTGCTGCACAATTTAAGGCGCATTCGGTAACAAAGGAGTATCGAGGATTTGTCGTTGGTGTTATGGAGGAAGATAAGGGCACGGTCTCTTCTCTCATTGGGAGGAATCCAAAAGATCCGAAAAGGATGTCGGTGCGACAGCATCAAGGCAAGATGGCGATTACTCATTGGGAAGTTTTTAAAAGGTATCCTTCTTTTACTTTTCTTACCATCAGGCTGGAAACCGGCCGGACACACCAGATTCGCGTTCACTTTGCAAGTATCCATCATCCGGTTCTGTGTGATCCAGAGTATGGCGGCCGAAAAACCATTGCTTCTTTGCCCGATCCGGAAGTGCGTCAGCTTCTTAGTTCAGTTAAACGCCAACTTCTCCATGCCAGCACCCTCGGATTTATCCATCCGACCAGAGAAGAGCAGGTGGAATTCTTTGCTCCTCTCCCGGAAGATTTTCGCATGCTTCTTCAAAAACTTGAGGGATAACGATGATAAAAAGTTGACAAAAGACCAAATTCGGGTAATAACCAAACTTATACCAAGTTGCATTCAAAAGCAGATCGAGGCGGCGACGAGGAATCGACGTAGGCGTACGTTTCAGTACGTCGAGGAGTATGACGAGGAGACAACAAAGGTATGCAAATGAAGGCGACCTTGGTATCAAAGAAACTAACGGTGGGAGACACATGAAGGAAATCATCTCGATATTTAAAAAAAGCGCGGAGATAAAGCTTAAGTTTGCCGAGGAAAATGCTGCCAAAATTGAGCACGTGGTAGGAGTCATTGTTAACGCCCTTCATGAAGGAGGCAAAATCTTGCTCTTTGGTAATGGCGGAAGCGCGGCTGATGCTCAGCATATCGCAGCGGAATTTGTAAACCGCTATCTTTTAAACCGCATTCCTTTTCCGGCATTAGCCCTCAGTACCGATACATCTATTCTTACCAGCATCAGTAATGACCTAAGCTTTGATGAAGTTTTTTCCCGGCAGGTTGCTGCCTTGGGAAAACGTGGTGATATCTCCTGGGGGATAACCACCTCGGGAAAGTCACAAAACATTATCCGGGCTTTTGAGGTTTCGCGGGCGTTAGGACTCACGACCATAGGGTTTACGGGAAAAGACGGCGGTACAGTCGCTTCCCTGGTAGATTATAATTTTAATGTTGATGCCGACTCAACGCCCCGGATCCAGGAA
>JGI20214J51088_10003599_pt1 | contig 10202 bp, 7 predicted proteins | sample WetSurMetagenome_FD_51088 | JGI IMG/M metagenome (IMG submission 51088) | reverse complement strand
GGCCTGCCGTTCGGCGGCTTCGAGTGCATCCTTGTCGAGGGATCCCTTCACGTTCTGTACGGCGGCGTCAAAGTGCGCCCGGGTCAGCATCACGTTCTTGATAGCGTCCCGCCGGTCCATCTCGTTCCTCGACCCCATCTGGACGATGAAATCGCGCATTGCCGCCATCTTGGCTTCCCGGACGAGTGCTTCGATATCGGCGCCGACGTAGCCCTCGGTCTTCTTCACCAGGTCATCGATGTCGACGTCCTTTGCAAGGATGTCGCCGGTCTCCCCGCCAAGGTATACCTCGAAGATCTTCTTCCGGCTCTCTGCATCCGGTGCAGGGACGTAGATATGCCGCTCAAGGCGTCCCGGGCGGAGCAGGGCGTCATCCAGCATGTCCGGGCGGTTAGTGGCCGCGAGGATGGTCACATTCTTGAGCTCTTCCATGCCGTCCAGTTCGGTCAGGATCTGGGAGACTACGCTCTCGGTGACATGGGAAGATCCGCCATACGTCCCCCGCTTCGGGACGAGCGCGTCCACCTCATCGAAAAAGATGATCGATGGCGAGGCCTGGCGCGCCTTGCGGAAGATCTCCCGCACCCCTTTCTCAGACTCCCCGACCCATTTCGAAAGCAGCTCCGGGCCCTTCACGGCGATGAAGTTGCACTCGCTCTCGTTCGCCACAGCCTTTGCCAGCAGGGTCTTTCCCGTACCTGGCGGGCCGAAAAGGAGGATCCCTTTCGGGGCCTTGGTCTGGAGGCGTTCGAAGACATCCGGGAACTTCAGCGGCCACTCCACCGCCTCCTTGAGTTCCTGTTTTACCTCCTCGAGTCCGCCGACCTGTTTCCAGGTCACGTCCGGCACTTCGACAAGCACTTCGCGCATCGCCGACGGTTCGACATGCTTGCGGGCCTCTGCAAAGTCGTCGTTGGTCACTTTGAGCTGGTCAAGCACCTCATTGGGAATATCCTCGTCGAGCTTGATCTGCGGGATGACCTTGCGGAGCGCATGCATTGCCGCTTCTTTCACCAGGAGGGAGATATCGGCCCCGACAAACCCGTGGGTGGAATTGGCGAACTCGTCAATCCTGACATCATCGGCAAGGGGGACACCGCGGGTGTGGACCTGGAAGATCTCGTGCCTGCCTTTCTTGTCCGGGATACCGATCTCGATCTCCCGGTCGAAGCGGCCTCCACGGCGGAGAGCGGGATCGATCGAGTCCGGCAGGTTCGTGGCCGCAATGACGATGACCTGGCCCCGTCCCTTGAGGCCGTCCATGAGCGACAGGAGCTGGGCAACGATACGCCGTTCGACCTCCCCCTTGGTCTCTTCCCGCTTGGGAGCAATGGAATCGATCTCGTCAATGAAGATGACTGCCGGCGCGTTCTGTTCGGCCTCTTCAAATTTTTCCCGTAATCCCTTCTCGCTCTCGCCATAGTATTTGCTCATGATCTCCGGGCCGGAGAGCGAGATGAAGTGGGCATCCACCTCGTTGGCAACTGCTTTTGCAATGAGTGTCTTGCCGGTCCCCGGCGGCCCGTAGAGCAGGACCCCCTTGGGGGGCTGGATACCGAGGCGCTCGAAGATCTCCGGGTGGCGGAGCGGGAGCTCGATCATCTCCCGCACAAGCTGGAGTTCCCGGCCCAGGCCCCCGATATCCTCATAATGGATATCGGAGACTTCCTTTTTTCCTTCCTCCGCTTTGTAGGGTTCTTCCTTGAGCTCGATCTCGGTCTCGTCCGTCACGATGGCGATACCCTTCGGGACGACTTTTGCAATAACAAGGGTGATCGAGTTCCCGATCACATCCACGCGGACGGTCTGCCCCTCGATCACCGATCGCCCGCGGAGGACCCGGGAGAGGTACTGCTCACCCCCGACCAGGCGGATCGGCTGGGTAGGCTGGATCACCACCCTTTTCGCATATTCCGCCTCGGATTTCCGGATCTTCACCTTCTCGTCAATGCCGGTACCGGCATTCCCGCGGATGTTCCCGTCGACCCGGAGGATGGCGGCACCGGTGTCCTGCGCAAAGCCGGGCCAGACGATGGCGGCAGCCTTCTTCTTGCCCAGGATCTCGATCACATCCCCGGAGACGAGGCCGAGTTTCTTCATCACTTCGATGCTCACCCGGGCGATACCGCGGCCGGCATCGTCGTGGGCAGCTTCCTTGACGGTTACTTCAAAAAATTCATCTTCTGTCATCGTAAAACACCTCGTTGAATCAAGGTTAACCATAAGTTAGCGTGTATATATATATAAATGTTAGCACGTGATCAGGGGCAGCTCCTCCCTCATGAATCCGGAAATTCTTACGGATCCCCGGTATCAGGAACACAAAAAAATCTGTGTTATTCCAACTCAACTTTACTTGCTCACAGGACAAGCCAGATTTAGTCCAGAATTGAAAAAACGAGTCTTTATCTGGTCTTTGCCGCAACGGGTATGGTATGAGTATTGTTGCAGATGCCAAGCGGGGCATCGTCACAGAAGAGATGAAAATTGTTGCTGCGCAGGAAGGCGTCACCGAGGACTTTGTCCGCCGCAGTGTTGCCGGCGGTCATATTGTTATCCCCGTATCCCCCTATCGCAAAGTCAAGTTCTGCGGTATTGGTGCAGGCCTCCGGACCAAGGTCAATGCCTCCATCGGGACTTCGACCGATATCGTCAATATTCCTGAGGAGATCGAGAAGGCAAAGCAGGCAGAGCTTGCCGGTGCCGACACCCTGATGGAGTTATCAACCGGCGGTGATTTTGTCGAGATCCGCAGGCAGGTAATAGCAAATACCAGTCTTTCTGTCGGCTGTGTCCCCCTCTACCAGGCATTCATCGAAGCAGCAATAAAAGACGGGGCTGTCGTCAATATGAAGGAAGACGACCTTTTCCGCATCACCGCAGAACAGGCAAAACTCGGTACCAACTTCATGGCGATCCACACCGGTATCAACTGGGAGACCGTCAAGCGCCTGAAGAACCAGGGCCGCCACGGGGGGCTCGTCTCCCGGGGCGGGGCCTTCATGACTGCATGGATGCTCCACAACGAGAAGGAGAACCCGCTCTATTCCGAGTTTGATTACCTCCTCGAGATCATGAAAGAGCACGAGGTCACCCTCTCGATGGGTAATGGTATGCGTGCCGGCGCGATCCATGACGCAACCGACCGGGCCGGTATCCAGGAGCTTCTCATCAATGCAGAACTCGCCGACAAGGCGCACAACGAGAACGTGCAGGTCATTGTGGAAGGCCCCGGCCATGTGCCCATCGATGAGATCGCAACCAACGTCCAGCTGATGAAGCGGGTCACGAACAACAAGCCGTTCTACATGCTCGGCCCGATTGTGACCGATATCGCGCCCGGCTACGATGACCGTGTAGCAGCCATCGGTGCAGCAATCTCCTCGTCCCTTGGCGCGGATTTCATCTGCTATGTCACTCCCGCAGAACACCTTGCCCTTCCCACGCCGGAAGAGGTCTACGAAGGGGTCATGAGTTCCCGGATCGCTGCCCATGTGGGCGATATGATCAAGCTGAAGAAGACCCGGGACCTCGACCTCGAGATGGGCCATGCCCGCCGCGACCTCGACTGGTCCCGCCAGTTTGCCGTCGCCGTGAACCCGGCCCGTGCCCAGAAGATCCGTTCTGAGCGTATGCCCGCCGATACGGACGGCTGCACCATGTGCGGCGATTACTGTGCGATCAAGATCGTCAACCGCCACTTCAAATTCTGAACCATTTTTTTCGCCTTTTTTTGGGTAATGTAGTATTTCAGCCCCTGAACCCGGGAAGGATTTTCAGGGTGAAAAAATAGAAAAATGCCCGCAATGCAGCGGGGAACCGTGCATCCGCCTGAACCGGAAAACGTTGTCGCCCCAAGGGCTTCGCCCCGCCTTTTGCGGCATCCNGATCGTGAGAGTATCTGTATTGCATGGAGCGGGATTTTTTAAAATACCGGAGAATTGCACGCGACCCCGACCCGGGGGGGCAGGGCTGGCGCAAGGGGGGACCAGTGAGCACCAGGTTCAAAGGTCAGGCCCGATTTGGCACGGTACCATGTTCTTATTTTCGTCAGGATTAAGGGAAAGCAGGATCCACCACTACTCTGCAACCATGGCGGACACCCCCGGTATTTCAGCCAAAAAAGTCCTGCGGGATGCTGCCCGTCACCAGCGTTCCCTGCTTTCCCCTGCCCAGATCCAGGAGAAGAGCAGGACGATTGCAAGCCTTCTTCTGGCTACCCTCGGGGACAGTGAAGCGGTCATGGTCTATGTTTCGAAACCTCTTGAGGTACATACGCACCGGGTACTTGACGACCTCATCAGGAGAAAAAAACGGGTTGTCGTCCCGATCATCCAGCAGGAAACCAGGACCCTGCGTCTCTCCTGCCTCACCGATACTTCGTGCCTTGTGACAAGTACATTCCAGGTCATGGAACCGATTGGGTCTGAGATCCCCGCCAACCCCCGGGATGTACAGGCCGTCGTTGTCCCCATGCTGGCGTTTGACCGGCATGGCCACCGCCTCGGGTACGGGGCCGGCTACTATGACCGGTTTCTCGAGAATAACCTGCACCTCCTCAAGATCGGTCTTGCTTTTTCCTGCCAGGAAACGCCGGCAATCCCTTCAGATTCCCATGATATCCGGATGGATCTTATCATCACTGAGGATGGGGTAATCGACTGTCGCAATCACTAAGAAGTACTCCAAAAAACCAGTAACCGCAAAGTAAATACCCTCAAATAATCTTTCTGCCAAACTACTCCGGCACGGTGGTCATCATCAACGTTAATTTCGGGGGCTTTGTCCCGCTCTCTACGATCGACTGGCGCGGGCGCTCGGTCTGCACGCTCTTCCTGCGGGGCTGCCCCATCCGGTGTTCCTATTGCCAGAACGAGGCGATCCAGGCTGGTGAAGATTACCGGGACAGTGACGAGATCATCGCAATGATCGCAGAATCCGCCCCTTATATCAGCGGGGTGGTCTTTTCGGGAGGGGAACCTGCGCTCCAGAAAGATGCCCTTATCGAGCTTGCGAAACGGTCGAAAGGATTGGGGCTCGCCGTCGGCCTCCAGACAAACGGGCTGTTTCCGGACACCCTGGACGCATTGATTGCCGGCCAGCTGGTAGACAGGATCGCCCTCGATTATAAAACGCAGTGGGAAGGGTTCTCCGGTGCAGCCTGCGGACCCGGGACCGTTCCGGGGGAAAACTACCAGAAGAGTGTACGCAGGTCAATTGCCCTCTGTAAGAAAGCCTATCGCGAAGGCAGCCTTCTGGAATTCGAAGTGGTTGTCACGGTCTTTTACGAGAATGCTGACTATATCCGGAAGATCTCGGAATCAATCGGGACCATTCCCCTTGTCCTGCAGCAGGGGGAACACAAGATTGGCAAGGCGAACCGGACAGCACCTGATATCACCCATGGAGAATATATCTATACAAAACGAAATCTGCAGGCAAACCATCCTCCCCTGACACTGGGCGAAATCAAAGAAATTGCCGACGGGCTGGGGAGGACAGTGCGGATTCGGACCCGGGAGATTGGAGAGATATCCTATGAAAGTGATTGGCGTCGTCGGGCTGCCCGCAAGCGGCAAAGGTGAGTTCTCGAAGATCGCTCTCGGCATGGGAATTTCGGTTATCGTGATGGGAGACGTGATACGCGAGGCAGTGAGAGAAGCGGGACTGGAGCCGAATGATGCCAACTTCGGGGCAACGGCAAACCGGCTGCGGGCCGAAAACGGGATGGATGCAATCGCCCGCCTCTGCATACCGGCAATACGGAACAAGGCCGCACCGCTTGTCCTCATCGACGGGATCCGCGGTGATGCCGAAGTGGCCCTCTTCCGGCGCCATTTCCCCGGGTTCCTTCTCATCAGCATCGACTCGTCCTTCGAAAACCGCCTTGCCCGGATTGCAGCACGCGCCCGGTCGGACGATTTCACCTCGGCAGATTCGCTCCGCAACCGCGATGAGCGCGAGCTCGCGTGGGGTCTGGGGAAAGCGCTTGAAGGTGCGGATATCCATATCCGTAATGAGGGGACCCTCGACGAATTCTCCGGTGAAGTCCACCGCCTTATCGAACGGATAGGATGTGATTCATGAGTATCCGCCCGTATTTCTCCTCATCGGCCAAAGTCTGGGACGACATTGCGTGGGTGAGCGGCATCGAGAAGGCAGGGTATGCAGGGTGGGAGATCGTCAGCGACGGGAACTACCGTCTGGACGACCCTGCCTGTTTCCGGAAGATCGAAGAGACGATAGCCAGTACCAACCTCGGGATAACCGTCCATGCTCCCTATGGCGACCTGAACCTCGCCACACTTAACGACCCGATCTGGCATGAATCGATTAAACAGATCTGTACCTGTATTGACCATGCTGCGCCCCTTACCGACCGGGTAACGATCCACCCGGGCTACCTGTCACCGGTAGGCAAACTCCTCCCCCAGAAGGTCTGGGACCTCCAGAAAGAAGCACTGAGGAGGATCGGGAAATTTGCTGCAGAGCGGGGTGTTCTTGCATGCCTTGAGAATATGATTGGCGTTAAGGAATTCCTCTGCCGCCAGCCCGGGGAACTTATCGGGATGACCGAAGGGATCGAAGGGATTGGGATGACGTTCGATTTCGGTCATGCCAACACTATGGGAATGGTGAATGATTTTCTGCCGTTTGTCAATCGTGCGAGCCATATCCATATCCATGACAACCACGGGATGTCCGATGAGCACCTGGCCCTCGGTGCAGGGACGATCAACTGGGATGCGGTCGGAAAATCCATTGCAGCGAACTACGCCGGTGTTGTGGTGGTCGAAGGGCGATCCCTGACAGAAGCGGCCACCAGCCTCGCGGCATTCAGGAGATTTTTCGTATGAGCGGCGAGACCCTCCAGGTCTATTTCCTTGGCACTGCCGGGGCCCTCCCGACCACCCAGCGCAACCCTCCCTGTATCATGATCCGGCGGGGGTCCGATACCATCCTGTTCGACTGTGGCGAAGGTGCCCAGCAGCAGATGATGCGGTCCCGGTGCGGGTTCACCGTCAATGCCATCTTCGTAACCCACTGGCATGCCGACCATTTCCTGGGGATCTTCGGCCTTGTCCAGACGATGTCATTCAACGGCAGGACGGAACGGCTGACCATTTACGGNCCTGAATGGATCTCCGAGTTCGTCGCGATCCTCCGGTCNGTTGCCCGCTTTAACCTCAAATTCCCGATCGAGGGAATCGAGCTTGCCCGTGGCTCCTGGGTCCGGTTCGACGGGTATACGATCACCGCGTTCCCGGTCAACCACGGGCTTCCCTCCCTGGGCTATATCCTCGAGGAAGATACCCGCCCGGGGCGGTTCGACCGCGAACAGGCCATCGCACTGGGCGTTCCTCCCGGTCCCCTGTTTGGCAGGCTGCAGCGGGGTGAAACGATCCAGGTTGGCACCGGTGATGCCTGCCGGGAGGTCCGGCCGGACCAGGTGATGGGGGCAGCACGGCCGGGCCGGAAGATTGTCTATACCGGGGACACACGGGCAGTGCACCATGGCATGACCGATATGGCACGGGATGCCGATCTGCTGATTCATGACGCGACCTATGACGAATCAGAGGCAGAACGCGGTGCAGAATTTTACCATGCAACCGCAGCCCAGGCCGGGGAGGCTGCCACCCTGCTGAATGCCGGCACGCTCGTGCTTATCCATACCAGTTCGCGGTACACCGATGCCAAGGCCCATATCAGCGATGCGAAGAAGACGTTCTCCGGCCCTGTCATTGCTCCCGACGATCTCGATATGATCGAAGTTGCCTTCCGGGACTGATCCCCTGTTCCGGCGGGGCCGCTGGCGATTTTGCTTATAACAAGTAAATTAAACCTTCAGGCACCCATGCATGATCATACAGAGCAGTTCCAGTATCGCGCTTTCGTTGACGATTCCAATACCATATCGCAACCATATGCACGGACGCTTGTGTGCGGAGAGAAAATATGCAGAATAATGATGTAAATGATGTCCTGGTCTACCGGCTGGGAACGGGATGTGACCTTGCCGATGTCGAAGAGGGCAGTGTCTACCAGGGAAAGGTGCAGGGCTTTGCCAACTTTGGCATGTTCGTCCAGCTGAACGACCGTATCAAGGGACTGGTCCATAAGAGCAATATGAAAGGCGACCACAAGGAGCGGGATCCCGTCCTTGTCAGGGTCCGCCAGATCCGGCCGAACGGGAATATCGATCTCGAGGAGGTCCAGATCCAGGTCTACCAGGTGCAGAATATCGAGCGCAAATCCACCACGGTAAGGATCGCAGAGCTTGCGGGTAAAGTCGGCAAGACTGTAGCTATCGAAGGCGAGATCGCCCAGATCAAACAGACCAGCGGGCCTACCATCTTCACGGTCATTGACGAGAGCGGCACCCAGAATGCTGCAGCATTTATCGAAGCAGGTGTCAGGGCGTACCCTGAAGCNGAGCTGAACAACATCGTCCGGATCATCGGTGAAGTGATGATGCGGAACAACCAGCTGCAGATCGAAGTGGATGTCCTGTCGGTACTCGCGGAAGATGAGGCGGCAGCGGTACGGCAGAGGATTGAAAAAGCGCTCGATGCCCGTTCCGAGCCCGAAACCGTACCGCTCCTGGTCCAGAGCGATGTGATGGAACGGCTCCGGCCGGAGATGAAGAAGATCGCAAAGATCATCAGGAAAGCGGTCTTTACCTCCCAGCCCATCATCCTCCGCCACCATGCCGATGCTGACGGGATCTGTTCGGCCGTCGCTATTGAGCAGGCCGTAGTTGCCCTGATCCGCGAGAGCGGCGGGGACTACGATGCAGACTATTTCCTCTTCAAGCGTGCCCCTTCAAAAGCCCCGTTCTACGAGATTGAGGACATTACACGGGATCTCGATTTCTCGCTCAAGGACAACATCCGGTACGGGCAGAAGATGCCGCTCGTCCTCCTCACGGATAACGGCTCGACCGAAGAGGATGAGCCAGCCTACAAGATCGCGAGTGTCTACGATATCCCGTTTGTCGTGATCGACCACCACCACCCGGATGCGACGATCGACAAATACCTGCTCGCCCACGTCAATCCCTACCATGTTGGCGGGGACTTCGGTATTACTGCCGGGATGCTCGGTACGGAAGTTGCCCGGCTCATCAACCCGAAAGTAGAGCCTCTCATCCGGCACCTGCCGGCGGTTGCCGGTGTAGGCGACCGCAGCGAGGCCCCGGAACGGGCCCGCTTCCTTGCCCTGGTCAGGGACGAATATCCCGAACAGGTCTGCAAGGATATTGCCCTTGCTCTCGACTACGAGCAGTTCTGGCTCCGCTTCAACGACGGGAGGGAGATCGTCAAGGATATCCTTAATATCACCGGAAAGACTGAACGCCATCAGCGCCTCGTGAACCTCCTCGTGGAGGGAGCAAACACCATGATCGAGGACCAGATGAGCGCCTGCATGCCCCACGTGGTGCCCCGTCTGCTGAAAAACGAGGCAAATCTCTTCCTTATCGATGTGGAGATCCATGCTCACAAATTCACCTTCCCTCCCCCGGGCAAAACCTCCGGGGAAGTGCACGACCGCCTCTGCCGGCAGAATGCCGGCAAACCGGTGGTCACCATCGGGTTCGGTCCTGATTTTGCCGTCCTCAGGTCGCGGGGAGTCCTGATGAACATCCCGCGGATGGTCCGTGAACTCAGGAATGAGATCCCGGGAGGCGGCATCAGCGGTGGCGGGCACCTGGTCGTTGGGAGCATAAAATTCGTGGAAGGTATGCGCGACGTGGTGCTGGAAGCTCTCATCCAGAAAATTGCCGACGCTGAAATCCAGAAATAACCAATTCTCTGCCCTTTTTAAAAGATTACCCCGAATTTCTGCTGGATTACATTGAAAATGGTAAAAGTCAGGGAACAAAAAAATTGCTCAACTTATGGGTCAAATATATTCTTTCTGGTCGAAATTTTGGGCCGGTGAAAAAAATAAGACTGGATTTTTGGCAGGATAATTAGATATTTATATATAGCAGTTGATCTATATGAGTTTTAAACGCTGAGGCACAACATGTCTGCAACAAAAAAGTTACGTGAGACGTATAACGAGACCCAGCATAAGATCGTTCTTTACCTCAACTCCGGTATAACCAAGGGCAAACACTACTTTAAATCAAAATACATTGCAAAAGACCTTGGCCTGTCCCCCAAAGAGGTTGGAACGAATATGGCGATTGCGGA
>JGI20214J51088_10003597_pt1 | contig 10205 bp, 7 predicted proteins | sample WetSurMetagenome_FD_51088 | JGI IMG/M metagenome (IMG submission 51088) | reverse complement strand
GGTAGCATATGAAGAAATAAACAGAATCCCGGTCAATTTCATTGAAAGGATTGATGTATTGAAATCTGTTGGAGCAACCTCCGTTTTTGGTATGGCGGCATATTCCGGAGTTATCAATTTAATAACCAGAACAGGTGTAAGTTCTGAAATTAAAACACCAGTGGAATACTCAACAAATATCAGGTTTTCAGGGTATAATGCACCACGAATTTTCTATTCTCCACAACATTTACAGAATTCAAATTCTGACATTAATCCTGACCTGCGGTCAACAATATACTGGGAACCAAATATAAACCTGGAGGGCACAAATGAAGTAATTTTGAATTATTACAACGGAGATAATTCATCAATAATCAGAATTATTGCAGAAGGTATTACAGCAAGTGGCATTCCGGTAACCGGGAAAGCTGAATACGAAGTCAGATAAACCAAACAGCCTGATTCTGTTAAAATGAAAAAAATAATTTTATTCCTTTTATTAGTCAATTTTTTTCAGGTCAGTCAATCTCAGATTGTTAAAGGGACTTTACACGATAAGTCCGATAATAAATACATAAGTTTTGCATCAATCTATATCAATGGAACCTCTGTTGGAACCTATTCAGATCAGAACGGTTATTTTGAACTGGATATTTCAAAATATAGTTCACTACCATTGACAGTTAGTGCATTAGGTTATTTTACNTGTACACTAACAGATTTCTCAGTGGAAAAACCGATTGAGATTTATTTGTTANGTAAGACGTTCGAACTTAATGAAGTTGTCGTAGCAGCTAAATCGACATCGAAAGAAAGAAAAGCAAATCTAAAGCTATTCAGAAACCAGTTTCTTGGATCTGGCTTTAATGGGCAAAATTGCGTTATAATGAATGAAGCCGACATAACGTTTAAGTATAGTTCTTCCCGGGATACTTTTAAAGCGTTTTCTTCAAAACCGATTTCTATTGTCAATAATGCATTAGGATATAAAATCAATTATTATCTGAATAGGTTTGAATATTGCTGGAAAAGCAAATCATTTCTTTACGATGGCAGTGCATACTTTTCCGAAGATATGGCTACAGAATTGACGCAAAAAAACTTTTTTGAAAAGAGGAGAAAGAGTGCCTACCTGGGTTCCAGAAGCCATTTTTTCTCTTCACTTTGGACTAATTCTTTAAATATCAATGGCTTCACTATTAAGGATTCGATAGACGAAATTATGAATTATGAAGATATAGTAAGTATGAGAGCGGGATTTAAAAAATATCTATCATATAAAGGCAGTTTATATATATGTTACTTATCAAAATCTCCAAACAGTTCTCTTGAACTTAAAAAAAGTCATGTATTCTTTGACGGCAATGGCTATTTTGATGGCTCAGGAGTAATTATATCAGGTCAAATGGCACAACAACGCATAGGTGATCTCCTCCCATACGACTTCAAGCTAAAATAGTAACAAATTATATACATTCCTTAATTACATTACTCAAAACCGTCCCGGCGCCATCAAAGTTAACTTCCTTAACCACCGAGCCGTTAAAAAAGTTTTACTGGATATATTGATTTCATTTAATTAAAAGAATGTCTTTTGTTATATCCCGAAATTTTTTCAGAAATTTAAAGCCTCAATTCATTTTTAGGACAATCCGGAGATATTTAAAATTTAACCGTTAAAGCCATGAAAAACAACAACCGCCGTGAATTTCTCAAAAAGAGTATAATTGGAATTTCAGGTGCAGCCCTGGCGCCAGGCACTCTAATAGCTGGTCCGGCCTTGCCTCCTTTCAATGCTCTTCCTCAATTGCCGGTACGCACACTAGGCAGAACGGGTATTAAAACCCCGCTTATCAGTTTTGGAACTTCAGGTGCTCTTGATACCGGATTTATTAGGTCGGCTTATGAAGCTGGCGTTAAAATGTTCTTTTCAGCCACTTACTACGGCGAAGGAAATAATGAGAAAATAGTTGGTGAAGGTCTTAAAGCCCTCCCGCGTGATTCATTTGTGGTTGGCACAGCTGTACCTCCTGATGGATTTGACAACCGGACAGGTACTTTTTCAAAACCTTTTAATCCTGAAGCATATATTAAAAAAGCTGAAGGCAGCCTGAGCCGATTTGGCCTTGATTATGTTGACTTTGTCCTTTTCCCGTATGCAGGCAAGCGATCAACAGTTCTTGACGATGGAGTTCTTAAAGCAATGGCACAGCTGAAAAAAGAGGGAAAAACACGTTATGTCGGCATAGCATCACACAGCGATACCGAAGAGGCCCTGAAGGCAGCGGCTGAATCGGGGATATACGATGTCGCAATGATTTCATACAACTACAAGATCAAGAATACGGAAGTGTTGAATTCGGCCATCTCCGTTGCTGTAAAAGCAGGTATGGGAATACTCGGGATGAAGACAACTGCAGGAGTCTACCGCGACAGGTCAGGTTCTCAGCCTAATTCTGATGCTGTCCTGAAATGGGTTTTGCAGAACCAGAATATCGCATCAATCGTTTCGGGGATGACATCGCTGGAACAGCTTCAGAAAAACCTTGCCATGATTCGTAATCTGAAAATGACAGACCAGGAACTAAAGGACCTGAATCTGGCAATGACTGATCCGGAAACAGGACTTTATTGCCAGCAGTGTGGGGACTGCCTGTCCCAGTGCCCACATAACCTTGATATTCCGACTATTATGAGAAGCTATATGTATGCTTACGGGTATAAGAACAGTACTCAGGCGTATCATAATTTGGCAAATGCCCGCATTCCTGAAAGACCATGCGATAATTGCGGATCATGCAATGTAAATTGCTCTTCCGGATTCGATGTCAGGAAGAAGATCACGGATATTGCCAGGCTTCAGGCTGTCCCGAAAGAGTTTCTGACAGCATAATAAAAAGGCCCGGGGTACGAGGTGTGGGGTGTCTTAGTTTTTTAATAAGATAAGTTTACAACTCCTGTTATCTTTTTTGACTGAACTGTGGAACTGAAAAGGGTANTAAGTTCATCCGCAGTAAGGTTTTGTGAGGGATTGAATTTACCCGATGACATATATTTCAGTATACTGCTGAATAGCTGACGTGCCTCAGGCTTATCCTGAACCGATCTCAGATCTGACATACAAACCAGCAATTTCCCCTTTCCGACAGCAAATTCAAAGACCAGTCCAAGCTTATGATTTCTTTCAATATTATCTACGACCTGCACTATTGGAAAATAATCTCTTGGTGCATTGTCAAGAATAAANGGTCTGCTGTTTTTAACTATCGGCCACCACTGCCAGTTTGTATGNAATTCTGTCGGGAAACCNGTGAATAACGGATGATCAGGATTTGTAAGTATTGACATAGTTCCCGGGGAGACCGGCTTTTTGTTGTTTTCAGAAATTGATTTGAACATCCTGTAATTCCAGTAATCCGGAATGTATAATCCTCCTACCGATTGATCCAATACAGCTTTATGGTCAGGAAAGAACAATATTTTTGCTCCCGAGGACAACTCTTTCAGTTGCTGTCTGCNTAGTTTTTCGGTGACAATAATATCAGCCGGAATTGTTGTATCTGAATCTGCAGGATAGATCCACAGGGAATATGAATTTTCGTAAGGAGTGCCCCTAAGTTTTATTGACAGAGTTACCTTCTCAGCATTGGTAACAGCTGACAAGCCGGTATTCAGAGATAATATATCGGATAATCCTCCCTGCGTAATATCCATTCTTTGTTCACCTTCAGCAATTTTTTCACCCTTTGAATTCTTAATCTCCCATAAAATATCCTGATCCACAAGATTCCATTGCGAATAATTCGCTACCTGAATACCGGCTTTTAATGTTTCGTTGCTGGTCCAGCAATATTTTTCAATAATGAGCAGGGGAACAACCCTGTTGCAGAAATGGCTGAATTCTTCCGGTGTAATTAACCCTTTGCTGTCCATAAAGGCATCGAGGATGCCTATCAGGGCAGTTCCCTGGCCGGGAAAATCCTGAAGGTCGAGCAGATGAAATCCTCCGAACCCGGGTGTTCTTAAAGCCATTTCAATGTCAGCCCTGTAGCATACTACGCTTGAAGCCCCTGATGCTCTGAAGAAATCGGGTGCCTGACCGCTAAGATTATTCTCTTCAAGACGTTTTCTGAAGATTTCAAGGTTCCACGGCTTAAGTACCCCGGTATATTTTTTTATCTCATTATAATCAGGATAGATCTGATACTGTCCCACCTCAGTGCCAAGAGCCGGGACGGTGCAATTAGCAATTGCACCCGAATAATTTAATTTTGTTGAAGGGTATCTGCCATTGATATAGCCTCCATCATATGCATCAGCAAAAGAAAATGATGCACGTATATGGGTTTTATATGAATCGTCATTGTCGGGGCCTACCCTGCATCCGGCAAAATAATCCTCTCCCGGGGCCTGGCCTCTGTAGCCAAGGTAGTTATTTGATCCGTAAGCCATAAGCGGCCGNTTGTCGACAGACCTGTAATGATTGAGGAAATCATTCATTACAGTCTGATCGCCCGAAAGTTCATTCCCGAGGGCAAACATTACGAATGATGCATGATTTCCATATTTTTCAAGAATATTTTCTCCCTGTTTAAGGAGATAGGCATTCAGGTCAGGGTTTCTGTCTCTGCTGAAACTTCCCCAGAAAGAGAGCTCCGGCTGCATATAAATACCTTCAATATCGGCAGCCATGAATGCTGCTTCNGGAGGGGTCCAGGAATGAAATCTGTAAAAATTGATATTGTAGGATTTAGCTGTTCTGAAAACCTTTCTCCAGCTTTCGACATCCATCGGGGGATGGCCNGTAAGCGGGAAAACACATGCATCATGCTTGCCGCGTAAAAAAGTCTTTAATCCGTTTATTGTAAATTGAGTGCCACTTGTTGAAAACCTGCGCAGCCCGAAATCTGTTGTGACTACGTCGAGGGTACCANTTCCTTTCAAAGCTACATCCAGTTTATAGAGAACAGGGTCAAACTCGCTCCAGAGCTGTGCATTATTCCCTAAGTCGTAATCGAGCTCAATTCTGTTTTCTCCCTGCTTAAGAGTCATACTGAAGGATTTCTTTTCAGCAATAACCGGTTTTTCAGTATTCCATGATTCAGCTTTCATGACGATAAAAGATGTCCCTTTTTCTTCAGTGGAGCTGAAAACTACAAGCTTCACAAGAACTTTTTTTGCATCGGGATCAGGGAAAGTTTTAATTTCTTTAATATATGACCTGTTANCGGCTTCAAGACAAAACCTGCCGATTATTCCGTTCCAGTTGGTCTGTGTATGCTCGGTCCAGGCATGTGAACCGGTTATTCCACCGGGAACTGATCCGTTGCCATTGTTGACAAGAATTGTTATTATATGTTTTCCGGGTGCGAGAAAGCCCGATAATTCATAAACCTGCTGTGTCAGAATATCACTGTTTTCTCCGGCAAAATTTGAATCGACCCATACTTTAGTAGGCTTTGTCCGTTCCATTATCAGCCAGACGTTTTTGCCATCCCATTTATCAGGAATGATTATCTCTTTCTGATACCACGCCATACCCGAATACATTAATTCGCGTGAAAGCCTCATTGTTTCACCGGCATTAGTATTGAGCAGCCCTTTCCCGTTTTCATCCATTGTGCCTGGTAATGATACTGAGTCCTTCAAAACGACTCCAAACCATTGCTTCTCAATTCCTATGGCTGAAGTATCCATTGCAAAACGCCATGTTCCGTTGAGAGGGATTGTCTCCCTTACCTGCTGTGATGGTTTACTGTTGCAGGATGATAAAATAAGCATCAGCCCTGCAATCAGGGAAAATAGATTTTGTAACATAACCTGAGATATTTAGTAACTTCTTAAATAAGCCCCATTGCTTTTAGCCATTTGATACACAAGTCAGGCCACGACGATTCTGTTCCTCCATTCGGGGAGAGTCCGTAACCATGACCTCCTTTCTGAAAAATATGAAGCTCAGCCGGGATACCTTTTTTCTGCAGTCCTAAATAGTATCCTATACTGTTCATAACCGGTACAGCTTTGTCATCTGAAGAGTGAACAAGAAATGCCGGAGGTGTATCGCCGTTTATCTGTTTCTCATTTGAAAAACGAAGTACATTCTTTTCAGTCGGATCGATGCCGATAAGATTGTTCCTGCTGCCTCTGTGTGTTATGGCTGTATCCATTGAAATAACAGGATAGATAAGCAGAGAAAAATCGGGTCTTGCGCTTATGTTGTCTTTTACTTCATAAACTTTGTCGTTATAATGAGTTGAGATTGTGGAAGCCAGATGGCCGCCAGCAGAAAATCCGATAACTCCCACCCTTTTCGGATTTATCTTCCATTCAACAGCATTCCTCCGGATAACTCTCATCGCTTCCTGAGCATCCTGAAGAGGACCAATCGATTTATCGGTCATTATTCTGTCGGAAGGAAGCCGGTATTTCAGTATTATCCCTGCTATTCCGTTATCATTAAGCCATTTGGCAATGGCATTTCCCTCGTGGTCAAACGCAAGCGTTCCATATCCTCCTCCCGGACAGATCAATACTGCGGCACCGTTTGCTTTGGCAGGGTCGGGAAGAAAAACCGTCAGATCGGGTGTGATTACATTATTGGCCCGGGTCACTCTGCCGTCGGTAGTAACAATGTTCTCAATATAGGCCGGATCATTTTTCGATCCCGGAATGCCGTCAGGCCATAGTTTAAGGACCCTGGGCTGTGCAAGAAGGTTTATTGTCAACACTCCTGCCAGGAGTATTGCGGAGCTTCTCTTAGGGTTAAACNCGAATTTTACCATGGCACTTTGCTGGATTTATAATAGTTTATTCCCATTTTTTCGAAGAATCCTGCCTGTTTTGCAAGACGGTATTTGTATTCATCCCAGTTCCTCATTGATGCAGNAGTCCAGCCTATTTCGGCATAGCCCGGCAATCNCGGGAACATCAGGTATTCAATATCATCAAGCTTGGTAATGGTCTCTGCCCACAAGGGAGCTTCAATGCCAATAATGTTTTCCTTTCCCACGCCGGGAATAAAAGTTGCAGGATCCCAGTTGTAACCGTCATCAACCTCGATATATGCAGCCCAGTGAAGGCCAAGTGGTGATAATGAATCATACTGCATATCTATATATGCCTTTCTTGCAGGAGCCATAAGGATTTTAGCTCCCTGGGCCACAGCTTTTTGTGCATTTAATTCACTTGCCCAGCATTGTGCAATAGCATTTGGCTTCAGTGATGATAAAGCAATTTCGTCCCACCCGATTACTTGTTTTCCATGGGCAGTTACAATATCCTGAACCCTGTTAATGAATGGAATATAATCCTCAACTTTTGTAACATGCGATTCATCGCCTCCGATATGGAAATATGGTCCGGGAGACATTTCAGAGATCTCTTTTACAACATCGTCGATGAATTTATATGTAATTTCTTTTTTAGTGCATAAGGAACTGAATCCGACTTCAGTGCCAGTATAGAGTTCTGTTGCCTTTCCATTGCAGTTCAGCTCCGGATATGAAGCGAGGGCGGCGTTCGTATGTCCGGGCATATCAATTTCAGGTACAATTATAATATAACGATCGGATGCATAATTCACAATATCCTTATATTGTTCCTGGGTATAGAACCCGCCTTTTCCTCCCCCCACCTGGGTGCTTCCGCCGTGGCCAGTAAGGTTTGGCCATGATTTTATCTCGATCCTCCAGCCCTGATCGTCGGAGAGGTGCAAATGCATTACGTTCATCTTGTAATATGCGATATAATCTATTACCTGTTTGACATCTTCGGCGCTGAAAAAATGACGGGCCACATCAAGCATCATTCCTCTGTATGCATATGAAGGATAATCATTTATAGTACCTGTTGCGACTTTTATGATTCCCTGCCTTTCCGAAATTGTATCATTTGTTACAATCTGCCGGATAGTCTGGATTCCCCTGAAAATCCCGGCTGGCTTAGCAGCTGTCAGGGTAATTAGTTGCTTTGTTATTGTAAGGTCATATCCTTCATCTCCAAGTTTATTGTCCTGGTTGGATAAGCTCAGGTAGATATTGCCCGGCCTGGGTTCCCCGGAAGTCGTTTTTANTTTTGTGTTAAAACCGGTTACCGGATTAAGCCTGTCGGCAAGATACTGGCCAATTTTAATCATTTCATCAGCTTCACCGCGCACAAAAATGCTGCTCTTATCTTTCAGGGCAAAATATTCACCTGTTGCAGATATTGAAACAGGTTTTGGAATAATGCTTTCCCTGGTCAGGTCGGTTGGTGTATTTGGTTTGCACGACAAAGGAACTATCATAATTGCTGAAATAAATAGTGCCTGAATAATAAGGTTCTTTTTCATATCTGCTGTATTTTAATTCTTTAATGGATTATCTGCTCTCTTATTGAACTCCTCCTGAAGCTCTTCCACAGTGTTGTTGCTTTTAAGGTACCTGATAAGCACAGCCAGCTGACCGGCTTCGCTATCGAGAAGAAGTTCCCCCAGTCTCTTGTTTGGTTCAGCAACATCGCTTGCATAATGATTTGGATAATCTGCATACCACCAGATCCCGGTATAACCAAAAGGCATCTTGCCAAGTCTGTCCTGATTTAATCCTGACTGTGATTTTATAGCCCCCNGATCAACCAGGTCAGGCCTGATAACCGACATCATTGAAGTCTCTTCTTCACCTGCATGTCCGTCGACTTTAGCTTTCTTCAATGACTTTATTTCGGGACCATTTACAGGATCGTTTCCATCCCTGAATAAGACGACAATATAGTCTTTGCGGCTTGCGAGCTGCGACTGGCAGAAATACTGAAGAAAACTGCTGTTTCCCCCGTGTCCGTTTTTTAGTATGATCTTTTTCAGTCCGTTCCTGGAGAGTTCATTGCAGGTCTCCTCAAGCATTTTCCACAACAGATCATTACTATAGGCAACTGTTCCGGGTTGATGTCGTGCTTCAAATATCTGGCTGAAATAATAAGGCGGAAAAACTATTGCATATTCCTTTTGTGCGGCACGGAATGCAGTTTCCCTTGCTTCAAACATATCTGTGCCAAGTGGAAGATGAGGCCCGTGTTTTTCAATAACACCCAGTGGTATGACACAAACACCTCCCGCAAGGGCAACAGCTTTGCTGAACTGGGGTGAGGTAATCTCTTCCCATTTAAATGGCATTACTGACTTCCCTTCCTGCTGGGCGAATAAGAAACACGTTAATAACAGGAATGGTAACAGAGCAATAATTCTTTTCATAATTGATTATTTTAGTTAATGGATCAGGTTAATTTTCAATATGAGCATGGCGATAGGGCCGGATGTCAATTTTTTCCCACACTCCATGAGAAATATATGGTTCATTTTCAAGGCATTTATCAAGAAGAGCCCTTTCAGAAAATTCATAGACTATCATCGATCCTATCATTTTTCCATTATCATCAAGAATAGCTCCTCCGAGCAGGAATTCGCCCCGTTTTTTAAGTCGAGCGACATTTTCGAGATGTGCCGGACGAGCCTTCATCCTNCTTTCCAANGCCTCATTATCGGTTCCGTCGAAAGCAACAAGTAAGAACTGCATACTGATTTTTATTTGTGAACTCTGATTGCCAAATTTAATCAATAATCATTAGTGTCAAAACACATAAAAGCTCCTTCTTTGCTTATATTTGTTTCCAGGATCATTAAGTCATAATAAAAAATAAACACCTGGTAACCAGCAATAACCAACAATCAACAAAAAACAGATGCCGAATCTCAGATCAGTTTTTAATCCTTTCCATTTTTTCAGGGATCTNCGGAGAAAAGATCACAGACCTGTTTTTGGCGCACTTGATATTTTCAAGTACATAGGTCCGGGGCTNCTGGTCACTGTCGGCTTTATTGACCCGGGTAACTGGGCTGCAAATATTTCTACCGGATCTGAATATGGTTATACTCTGCTCTGGGTAGTTACCTTATCAACAATAATGCTGATAATCCTTCAGCATAATGTAGCCCACCTTGGAATTGCCACCGGGCTTTGTTTGTCTGAAGCTGCTTCCATTCATATTAAACCGGCTATCTCCAGGCCGGTTCTCTATTTTGCCGTTCTGGCTTCTGTCTCAACCTCCCTTGCGGAAATTCTTGGAGCAGCAATTGCCCTTGAAATGCTTTTTAATGTGCCTGTCAGGCTGGGAGCCATACTTGTAACCATTTTTGTATTGATTATGATCATGACAAACTCATATCAGAAAATTGAAAAATGGATAATCGG
>JGI20214J51088_10003596_pt1 | contig 10207 bp, 9 predicted proteins | sample WetSurMetagenome_FD_51088 | JGI IMG/M metagenome (IMG submission 51088) | reverse complement strand
GATGTGGCGCGTCAACACCGCCAACGCATGGGCCTGCCAGACCTCGTCGATCGGTGCCGCCAGCGCCACCGCCGTACCGGATGCTGGCTTGGCCGCAGTCGTCGTCGTCGCCGCCGTCGTGCTGGTTCCAGCCGCGAGCGCTTCGCCGACGAAGCGCTCGCGCTGCGGCGCCGCATCGATGTGCTCGGCCAGCGCGGCGACCAGGCGGTCGAGGCCGGATTCTCGTTGCGCCTCGCGGCGCACGAGCAACCGAGCCAGCGGACCCAGGTGCGTGGCCAGCGCGCGTTCGATGCGCGCCAGCGTCGCTGCATCCCAGTCGACAGCGACCGAAGCCGTGGCCGATGAGGCACCGGCGGCCACCACGGGCACGGACGCGGCGACGATCCGGGTCGCGTCGTCGCCGTCGTCGGCATCCTCGGCGGTGCCGGGCTGCAGCGCCAGCAGCGCGTCGCGGAAGGCCTGCGCGCTGGCAAAGCGCCCGTCTGGCGCCTTGGCCAGCGCTTTGGCGATCAACGCATCGTAGGCGCGCGCCGGACCCCGCGGCCGCAGCCGGCTCGGTGGCGGCGGCGGTTCGTTGAGCGTCTTGTACATCACCGTTTCGGGCGTNCCGGCGAAGGGCAGCGCGCCGGTCAGCAGCCGGTAGAGGAGCACCCCCGCGGCGTACAGGTCGGCGCGCTCGTCGATGCCTTCGCCGAGATACTGCTCGGGCGCCATGTAGCCGGGCGTACCGATCATCGACGCCACCTGCGTCAGCCCGAGACCGCGGATGCGGGCGATACCGAAATCGGTGAGCTTGACCTGGCCGCTCGCCGCGAGGATCAGGTTCGCCGGCTTCACGTCGCGGTGCCAGACGCCCTGCCGATGCGCACCGTCGAGCGCGGCGAGCAGCTCGTCGAGGATGCGCCGCACCTCGGTCTCGGCCGGCAGCGGCGTGACGGCGAGCACCTGTTCGAGGTTGCGCCCCTCGACGAACTCCATCGCGATGTAGGCCGCGGCCTCGTCCTCGCCGAACTCGTAGATTGCGACGATGCCCGGGTGCTGCAGACGCCCGACCGCTTGTGCCTCGTTGCGAAAGCGCGCCGCGATCGACGCATGAACCTCGTCGTCGCCGAGCAGCGCGCGATGCACCACCTTGATTGCGACCGGCCGCTGGATGTCCGGGTCAAAGCCCCGGTAGACGACGCCCATCGCGCCGCGGCCGAGCAGCCCGGTGATCCGNTACTTGCCGATCCGCTCGGGCAGGTCCATCGGTCCGACGCCGCGCGCTCAGCCTTCGAGCAGCTTCATCGCATGCGCCAGGCTCTTGCGCATGCGGCCGAACGAGGCCGAGAGGACTCCGATCTCGTCCTTGGAGCCGGTCTCGAACTCGGGCGCGTCGAGCTCGCCCAGGCTCACGCGGTCCGCGAGCGTGGACAGCCGGCTCACCGGGCGCACGACGAGCTTCCAGAGCATCGAGTTGAGGGCCGCGCCGACGAGCAGAAACACCGCCGAGAGCAGGCCGACGACCAGCACCAGCGCCTGGTCGGCACGCTGCAGCGCCACCGCCATCGGCACCGAGACAACCTGGATGCCCAGCGTGTCGCCCAGCTTCCAGCCGAACCCGTTCGACGGACCGTAGCGGTCGATCAGCGTCCTCGGCGCGGCGTCGGGCGTGCTGTGACAGACCAGGCAGGCGCCGTCGGAAATGCGGATCGGGCGTGCGATGTACAGCGCTTCGCCGCCAGGCGTCGCACGGTGGCCGACGATCTCGGTCAGCGCCGGGCTCCGGCCGAACTGCGCGATCACGTCCTCTTCCCAGGCTACCGCGCGGTCGCGCGGGTTGGTCGGGTTGAGCATCGCCGACTTGAAGCTGTAGTCGGGGTAGGACTTCTGCAACCCCGCCACCACCTCGGCGGCCGAATACGAGGGCACCGACTGCGGCAGGAACCGGTACTTGATCTGCGTCTCCAGCAACGGCCCGATCTGCGTGGCCGTGTAGGCGCTGACGACGTTCGCATCGGCCAACAGCAGCCTGGCGCGCTCGGCGGCGTCTTGCTGCGCGGATTGCTGCAGAAGATGGCGCGCGACCAGCGCCGAGAGCACCAGCCCGAGCGCGAACACGAGCACGAAGATCAGGTTGAACTTGACGAGCAGTTTCATCGGGTCGATGCCGGTTCGGTCGGTGGGCCGCGCACCGCGTCCGACGCGGGCACGGGAGGAGGCGGCGGAAACAGGATCGGCCGCCATTCGGGATGCGACTTCAGTCCCTCGATCAGCGCGGCGCGGATATCGGCGCGGCCCGCAAGCGGNCGCCAGCGCGCCAGGTCGGCGCGCCGCAGCGCNGGCTCGGCATCGATCCAGGGNCGGATGTCGGCATAGCCGACTTCGCCCACGCGCTTGGGCACGACCGACCGCCCCTCGTACAGGGCAGCGCGCGCCGGCAGACTGTCCTGGAAAGGCCGCGGCACCGCTTCGATGAAGGCCGTGCTCGGGCGCTNGGCGAGCACCGGCCGCGCGTCGCCGGCCAGCGTCAGCGACTCACCCTCCTTCAGGTCCACGGCCGCAGCGGGCCGGGGCCGCAGCGGGCGCAGCCGGGCCGCGCCGGATTCGGCGAACGCCTGAGCGCCATCGGCCCGCACCCAGACCACGACCTGGCCGCCAACGGCGCCGAGTTCGAAGCCCGGCCCGGCCAGGGAAGGCCGCTTCGCTACTGCCCCGGGCCCGGACTCGGCCGCCAGCTTGACCCAGCCGCGCAGCAGGTACAGCCGCGGCGCGGCGGCCAGCCGTGGCGCCAGCTCGATCGCAGTGTCCGGCCCCAGGCCGACGCGGCTGCCGTCGGCGAACTCGATTCGCAAATAGCGGCCCGCCGCTCCGGTCTCGACGATGTCGCCATCCGTCAAGCGCACGCCCTCGGCCAGCACCCACTTCAGTCGCCCACGCAGCAAGGTGGCCGGTCCATCGAGAACGGTCACGACGCCGATCTCGGCGGCGCGAGCGGTCATGGCCGCCAGCGCCAGCACGCAGGCCANCAGTCCGGCCATGGCCGCGTGGAGGATNTCGCTGAGTTCAAGGGTCATCGNACGTGCACGGGCAGCCGCATTGGTTGGCGCCGCGTTGGCGGCATTGTGGCGGCACGCGCCGCCGGCGCAATCCGCACCCTGCCCCACAATCAGTCTTCCGCTCACTCCCTTCGACGCGAACCATCGCTCCGCCCCGCCCCACTTTCGCGGCTGCCGCCGCGCCGGCCGCCGGCCGCTTCGATTCGCTGCTCGCCTGGTATTTCGTGCTCGTCTGGGGTTCGGGCTACCTGGCCACCAAGGCCGGGCTCCATTACGCGGCGCCGTTCACGTTCCTGTCGCTGCGCTATGCCTTCGGCTGGCTGTGCATGGGGGTCTGGCTGCTGGTGTCGAAGGCACGNTGGCCGGCAAGCCGGCGCGAGTTCTTCCACATCTGCGTNGCCGGGCTGCTGATGCACGCCGTCAATCTGAGCGGCAGCCATTACGCGCAGTACCTCGGCATGTCGGCCGGCATCACCGCGCTCGTGCTNGCGACGCAGCCACTGTTCACCGCCGTCGTCGCGCACCGCTTNTTGGGNCAGCGCCTGGTGGCGCGGCAATGGCTGGGGGTCGCGCTCGGCCTGGCCGGCGTGCTGTTCGTGGTCTGGCACAAGATCGACGTCAAGGCGGTCGGCGCGGCCAGTCTGGCCGCGGTCGGCATCTCGCTCGTGGCGATCACCAGCGGCACGCTGTATCAGCGCGTGTTCTGCCCCGCAGCGGATCTGCGCAGCTCGGCGTTCATCCAGTTCAGCGCGTCGCTGCTCGTGCTGGCGCCGCTGGCCTGGCGCGTCGAGGGCTTCGTCGTCCANTGGCACTGGCCGCTGCTGGGGGCCATCGCGTACCTCGTGATCCTGGCGTCGATCCTCGCCGTCAACGCGCTGCACGGTCTGATGCGNCGCGGCCACGCGACCAAGGTCACGAGCCTGTTCTTCCTGACGCCAATCGTCGCGGTGTTGCTCGAGTGGGCGATGTTCGGAGTTGTTCCGACCGCGCTCAGCGTGGCCGGCATCGCGGTCACCTGCGCCGGCGTCGCGCTGGTCTCGGCGACCGGCCGACGCTAGCCGGGCGGCGGCGACGCCCGTTGCGCCTGACACAAGCGCTTGCCAAAGCGGAAACATTTCAGGAACAAGGTACGCGCAGCATGGTGGCGCGGCATGAGCCGCCTGTCATTGAAGGAAAGCACCATGAAGGCCCGCCTTCCCCTCGTCGCCCTCGGCCTGGCCGGCGCCTGCGGCACCGCGCTTGCCACCGAATATGGCACCGTGGTCTCTTCAACCCCGATCACGGCCCAGGTCGCCGTGCCGCAGCAGCAATGCCAGGACGTGCAGCAGGTTGTGCCCCAACCCACCAGCGGCGGCGGTGCGCTGCTCGGCGCGATCATCGGTGCGGCCGTCGGCCACAACGTCGGCGGTGGCATGGGCCAAGCCGCGGCCACCGGGTTGGGCATGGTCACCGGCGCGGCGATCGGCGACCGAGTCGAGGCCAACGGCACGCCACCGGCGCTGGCCACCGTGCGCAGCTGCCAGAATGGCACCGCCTACGAGAATCGCATCGTCGGCTACGACGTGGTCTACGAGTACCAGGGCCGGCGCTACAGCGCGCAGCTCGCACAGGACCCGGGCCGGCACATCGCACTCGACGTCAACGTCGCGCCCGCCGGCGCGCTGGCCCAGGCGCCAGTGGCGGCGGCCGCGCCCGTCTACGCGCAGGGACCGGTCTATGCACCCGCACCGGTCTATTCGTACGGCGCGTATGGCGCGTACGGCGGCTATGGCTATGCACCGGTGGTGGTTTCACCGCGCCTCGTGATCGGCGGCGCCTGGCATGGCGGCCGGCGCGACGGCTGGCGCGACGACGACCGTGGCGGCGAGCGCGAAGGCTGGCGCCGCTGAGTTTGCCGAAAACGCGGCCGGCNGGGCTGGCAAGGCTGACGAGGGCGCGAGCGGCAAGCGGCTCGCGACGCGTCATCGTCGACCCCGAGCGGGTCGCCGCCGCGCTGGCATAGCATCGGCCGCGATGCCACGTTTCGCCGCCAACCTGTCGATGCTGTTCACCGAGGCGCCGCTGCTCGAGCGCTTCGAGCGCGCCGCGCTCGCCGGCTTTCGCGCCGTCGAGATCCAGTTCCCCTACGAACTGCCGGCCGCGGCGATCCGCGCACGACTGGACACGCACCGGCTCGCGATGGTGCTGCACAACCTGCCTGCCGGCGACTGGGCGGCGGGCGACCGCGGCATCGCGTGCGACCCGGCACGGCGCGACGAATTCCGCGCCGGCGTCGCGCGTGCGATCGACTACGCGACGACGCTCGGCGTGACCCAGCTCAACGCCCTGGCCGGCAAGCCCGGCACCGGCGTCGACGACGCGCAGACGCGGCACACGCTGGTCGACAACCTGCGCTTCGCGGCGCGCGCGCTCGGTGCGTCCGGCATCAGGTTGCTCGTGGAGCCGGTGAACCGCTTCGACGTGCCGGGCTTCTGGCTCAACACCAGCGCGCTCGCGATCTCGGTACTCGACGAGGTCGGCTCCGACAACGCCTTCCTGCAGTATGACGTCTACCACGCGCAGCGCAGCGAGGGCGAACTGGCGGCGACGATGGCGCGCCTGCTGCCGCGCATCGCCCACATCCAGGTCGCCGACAACCCCGGCCGTCACGAGCCCGGCAGCGGCGAGATCGACTTCCGCTTCCTGTTCGCGCACCTGCAGCGCATCGGCTACCGCGGTGCGATCGGCTGCGAGTACAAGCCCGCCACCACCACCGAAGCAGGCCTGGGCTGGCTCGCCTGGGCGCGCACGCAGCTCGGCGCTTGAGCGAAGCGTCGCGCCGCGAGTCGACGCCTCCGCCCACCACGCCCGCCTTCGCCACAATCCGTCGATGATGCCGACAGACCCCCGCGCCTTCCTGCGTTCGCTCTTCGATGCCGCGGTGCAGCGCGCGCTGCCCGCGCACAACACCGCGGCCCACTTGCCGCCACCGCCCAAGGGACGCACTCTGGTGCTCGGAGCGGGCAAGGCCGGCGGCGCGATGGCAGCGGCGGTCGATGCGCTGTGGCCGCAGCACGCGCCGCTGTCGGGCCTGGTCGTCACGCGCTACGGCCATGTGCCGCCGGCGGTCCGGGCGAAGCCCGGCCGCATCGAGGTCGTTGAGGCCGCGCACCCGGTGCCCGACGAGGCCGGTCGGCGCGCCGCGCAACGCATCGTCGAGCTCACGCGCGGGCTCGGCGCCGACGACCTGGTGCTGTGCCTGGTGTCGGGCGGCGGCTCGGCGCTGCTGTCGCTGCCGGCCCCGGGGCTGACGCTGGCGGATAAGCAAGCGATCAACCGCGCGCTGCTGGCCAGCGGCGCGGCGATCGACGAGATGAACTGCGTGCGCAAGCATCTCTCGGCCGTGAAGGGCGGGCGGCTGGGCGCGATGTGCGCTCCGGCGCGCGTGCTCACGCTGCTGATCAGCGACGTGCCGGGCGACGTGCCCGAGGTCATCGCGAGCGGCCCGACCGTGCCCGACCCGACGAGCTGTACCGATGCGCTTGCGATCCTGCGCCGCTACGGCATCGAGCTGCCGCCGGCGGCGCGGGCCGGGCTTGAGAGCGGCGCCTTCGAGACGCCCAAGCCCGGCGACCCGCGCTTCGCCGGCCACGCGGCGCGGCTGATCGCGACGCCGCAGCAAAGCCTGGAGGCGGCTGCCGCGCTGGCACGCTCGCAGGGCATCGCCGCGCACATCATCAGCGACGAGNTCGAGGGCGAGAGCCGCGANGTCGGCAAGGTGCATGCGGCGCTGGCGCGCGCCGTCGCGCGCCGCGGCACGCCGTTCGCGAAGCCCTGCGTGATCCTCTCGGGCGGCGAGACCACGGTCACGCTCAGGAGCAAGGGCGGGCGCGGCGGGCGCGCGACCGAGTTCCTGCTCGGCTGCGCGATCGCGTTGCAGGGCGAACCCGGTGTGCATGTACTCGCCGCCGACACCGACGGCATCGACGGCGTCGAGGACAACGCCGGCGCCGTCGTCGCGCCCGACACGCTCGCGCGCGCGGCCGCGCTCGGCCTCAAGGCAGCCGAGGCGCTGGACCGCAACGACGCCTACGGCTTCTTCGCGCCGCTCGGCGACCTGGTCGTGACCGGCCCGACATTCACCAACGTCAACGATTTCCGCGCGCTGCTGATCGGCTGACGGCCGCGGCCCGCGCGGAACCCGGCGCGGTCAGCCCCAGCGCGCGCGTGCCAGCGACCAGAGCCCCCAGCCCAGCGGCAGCGCGAGCAGCGCGAAGGCCGGGCCGAGCGTACCGAACGCGCTGCCGACGACGCCGAACAGCGGCGGCCCGACGACGACGCCGAAGAAGGTGAAGAACAGCGTGCCGGCAGTCGCCGTCGCCGCCTGCTCNTGCGGCACCAGGCGNGCGACGGTGGCCAGGTAGACGCCGTTCCAGCCGACCGCGGTGGCGCCGAACAGGCACGCGAGCGCGATCACCGGCAGCGCNGCGCTGCCCGGGCCGAGNAGCGGCATCGCCAGGCCGCAGCACGCCATCGCCGTTGCCAGCGCCATCAGCATCCGGCGCGGCCCCAGCCAGCGGTCGGCGACCACGCCCCAGACGACGCGGCCGACGACGCCGGCCACCTGCGACGCCGACAGCGCCGCGCCCGCAGCGAGCAGCGTCCAGTGCAGGTCGCCCGTCAGGTAGCTCACCAGGTACGAGGTCAGGCTGAGCTGGACGATCGAGAACACCATGCTCGTCAGCGCCACCGAACGCAGTACCGGGTGGCGCGCGACGAAGGCCACCGGCGCCATCAGCCGCCGCGGCGTCGGCCAGGGGCTGACGGCGTCGCGATCGCGGTCGAGCCCGGCCGCCAGCGGCCAGGCCGCCAGCGCGCCGAGCAGGCACAGCAGCGCCACGCCCAGCGGTGCGCCGGCCACGCCGAAGGCGGCGATCAGCGGCGGCACTGTCAGGCCGGCGATCACGCCGCCGAGCGGCACGCCGGTCTGCTTGACCGAGAAGACGAGCGCGTAGCGGCGCGGTTCGGTGGTGCGCGACAGCATCTGCGAACTCGCCGGCGTGATCGGCCCGTAGCCNAGACCGATCAGCAGCGCCCCGACCACCGCCGCCGGCACCGTTGGCCAGGCGAGCAGCGCCAGACCGGCGGCGCTGACNCATTGCGCCGCCTGGCTGGCNCGGATCGGCCCCCAGCGGCGCACCAGCTGCGCACCGAGCGGGCTCGCGAACATCGCGGCGACGTAGACGAGGGCGACGAACAGGCCGACCGCGGTCGGGCCGAGATGCAGGCGCTCGACCAGCCGCGGCGCNGCGACGGCCGGCGCGATGACNGCGGCCGACGCCGCCGCCTGCACGAACAGCGTCACCGGCAGCGTGGCGCGGCGCACGAGCCGGCCATGAGGCTCGGCCGGCAGCGGCCGGGCGGAATCAGGCACGCGCGTAGGCGTGGTCGGTTCGGGTCACGCGCGCATTATCGGGCGGCCTCTTCGGGCCGCCGCTGCGTCAGTGCCCGGTCTCGATCGGCGAATTGACGATCGCGTCGAACGCAGCCTGCGTCAGGTACAGCGGGGTGTAGCTGCCGCCCTGGGCCAGCAGCACCTTCCAGAACGCGCGCAGGTGGTTGCGCGACGCGCGCTCCAGGTTGTCGTAGACCATCAGGATGTCGGTGTTGTCGACGTTGACCTTCTGCGCCTCGATGTCGCGGATGTCGAGCTCCTCGATCTGCACNCCGACCTTCAGCGCCTCGATCAGGCTGACNCGGCTGGTCGCGACCAGCGCGTCGTAGAGGGTCTGGAACGCCGGCGTCTTGAACGTGCCGTTGGCCAGACCGGCGAGCGGGTCGACGATCGAATAGCGGTCGAGCAAGGTCTTGATCGCCGCCGAATGGGTGGCCTCGGCGCTCGCGATGTTGGTGAAGATCGGCAGCGTCGTGTAGAGCGTGGCGCTGACCGCGTAGACGTCGTGCGCGAGCTGTTCTTCCTCGCGCATGTAGAGCAGGCTGTCGACCTCGGCGGTGGACAGCGGCGCAACGACCGGGTAGGTCGCCAGCGCTGCGGCGAGCGCGCTGGCGCTGATCGTCGAGACGCCGGAACTGTCGGCACTCATCACCGGCGTGGCACCGTCGCCGCCGCCGCAACCGGCCAGCGCCAGCACAGCGGCTCCCAGACCGCTCAGGCATTGGCGCCGGCTCGTCATTTCGTAAAGCATGCTGAACTCCTTCGGATTGATTTCAGGCTCGCTGTCGCGGCCGCAGGCGTCAGCGCTTCAGCGCTTCAGGCCGGCGCAGGCATCGCGCCGCGGCTGCCGCAGCGCCGCCTTGCCTTGCTCTTTCGCACGCGCGGCCATCTGCTCGCGGTGCTGTTCCATGTAGGCATGGCATTCCTCGTAGGTCTTCATCGAGCGCAGGCGCTCGAGGTGTGCGTCGCGCTCGGTGCCGTTCATCAGCGCCCAGCCCGGCGTCGACTCGCTGCCCCAACGCGGGCCCATGCGCTGCCCCGCCATCGCGCCCGGCCCCGTACCGTTGCCGGCCATCGGCCCGGCGCCTGGCGACTGCGGCGCCGCGGGCGGGTTCCCTCCGGCGGCGGCTGCGTACCCGGTCGCGCCGGCGCTCAGCAACAGGCTCAGCACGAGGGCAGAAATCGTCTTCATCGTTGGCTCCATCTCGGTCGCTGTCGAGGCGCACATCGCCGCGCCCGGCGCCTGCGCAAAATGGCGACCGGACATCCTCTGCGCAGTGAACTGACATTTGACATCAGTCCTGGCCTTGCGCGGCTGCGCCAAATCAATGAACCAGGCCAGCACCGCCTCCATGGCCCGCCGCGATGTCACGAGGGCGACAGGCCACGGGAATGCGATCGCCGCCCGGCAGCGGGGCCGGTTTCAACCTTCACCGGTTTGTCATACCTGACTTCTAAAGTCACTCACGACGCGCGACTGCCTCGCGCCAGAACAGGAGCCCTGAAATGTCCGATTCACGAACCCTGTCGCGCCGCCGTGCGCTGCAACTCTTCGCCGGCGCGCCGCTGCTGCCGCTCGGCACCTCGTTCGCCGGGCTCGGCCTTGCCGACCCTGCCACCGCGCACGGGCTGCCGGTGACCTACCGTTTCGGCGCGATGCCCGCGCCCAGCCTCGCCAACCCCGCGCAGATGGCGACGACCTGGGTCGCGTCGACGCTGACCGTGGGCCGCGGCC
>JGI20214J51088_10003595_pt1 | contig 10208 bp, 8 predicted proteins | sample WetSurMetagenome_FD_51088 | JGI IMG/M metagenome (IMG submission 51088) | reverse complement strand
TAATGAAGATGATATAGCTGAGTGTCTAAACTCCATTTATAAATCTGAAACGGAGATTAACTTTGAAATAATTTTAATTGATAATAATTCAGCAGATAATACATTAAAAGCAGTAAAAAGTTTCACAGGGCTTTTCCATGATAAGATAAAAATCATTGAAAATAAAGAAAACACAGGCTTTTCAAGAGCCTGTAATCAGGGTTTCGAGGTTTCTACCGGGAATACGATTCTTCTCTTAAATCCTGACACCGAAATCTTTACGGATACGATTGATTTATTGTATAAAAAGTTGAATTCAGATAATTATGCAGCAGTTGTTCCGCAACTTAGAAATAGAAACGGAACAATTCAGCATTCTTGCAGGTACTTACCGGACTATAAAGATTTATTTCTGAAAATCTTTTTAATTTCAGTTATTTTCGGAAAAAATAAAACTCTTTCAAAATGGCAAATGAATTATTTTTCTCACAATGAGGAAATGGAAGTGGAACAGCCGATGGCTGCAGCCTTTATGATTAAAAAATCGATTTTACAGGAAATAGATTTTATTGATGAAAGATTTTTCATGTTTTTTAATGATGTTGATTTATGCAAGAAGATTTATGATAAAGGATTGAAAATATTATTTTTCCCGGAAGCAAAAATATTNCATAAAAAAGGAACGAGTGTTTTCAGGGAACGTGCCCGAATGATAAAAATATGGAATACCGATTGTCTGGAGTATTTTCGAAAGTATAATTATAAGAAAATNAAATATATAACTTTAAAGNTACTATTAAATATTTCAGGATTTATCAGAATCCTGTTTAAACTTTAATAAATTAATGTTCTTAAGTTTTCTATTTTCCGGCAAAAAAGTGAGTGTATTCCGAGTTTTTGGGATTTTTTAAATTTTTTGTAATGATTAACTTAGATGTCTGATAATATGAATGAATTAACACATAGAGAAAAAGAAGTATTAAAATACATTGTGGAGCATTTTGTTAAATCTGCTCTTCCTGTTGGTTCACGTGCAATTTCTAAGCAAACAGATTTAAATCTATCATCTGCTTCNATAAGAAATGTAATGAGCGATNTGGAGGATANGGATTTATTAAGCACTCCTCATACNTCATCAGGCAGAATCCCGACTGAGAAAGGATACAGACTGTATGTTGATTATTTAATGTCAAAACGTAATTTATCTGAAAGTGAAATTAATATGATTAAGACTCAGTTCGACGATGTTAAGACAGTTAATTTTGACAAAGATGATATTTATGTCGAAACTTCGAAGATTCTTGGAAAAATATCCCACCAGCTTGCCGTTGTGAGCCAGCCGTTCTTAAAAAGCGGTGTTTTGGAAAAACTTGATATCGTCCAGTTATCTTCAAATAAAATACTTGTTATAATAAATATTAAAGCCGGTTTTGTTAAGACAGTTGTTCTTGAAATAGATTCTGAAATATCAAAAAATAAACTTGATAGTATAATATATTTTCTCAATGAAAAATTACAGGGACTTACTTTAAAAGAGATTCGGGAAACTTTTATAGAAAGAATAAAAGATTATCCTTCGGGTGATTCAGAACTCATTCAACTTTTCATCAATTCAATTGATGAACTCTATGGCGATGATGAGAAATCAAATAAAATATATGTCGGGGGAACGGGTGAAGTAATTCTACAGCCTGAATTTGACGACCCGAAAAATTTTAAAAGCATAATTGAACTCGCTGAGGATAAAAACCTGGTTTTGCATATTTTTCAGAATTATGAAAAAGATGATGTTTCAGTTACAATCGGAAAAGAAAATCCGGAATTAAAACTTAAGAATTACAGTATCCTCTGCACCAATTATAAAATAGGAGATGTTATAGGGAATATAGGCATTCTTGGTCCGATGCGGATGAATTATTCGAAGATGATTACTCTACTTGAATATACCTCGAAATTAATAACTGAATTATATAAAACATAAAATTGTAAGATGAAAGAAAAGGATAAAAAAATTAAAATTGATGTCAAAACTCCGGAAGACAACAAAGAAGAAAAACAAAATAATACCGGCAAACAGGAAGAAATTCTATTAACAGAAATCAATAACCTGAAAATGCAGGTTGAAGAATTCAAAGATTCACTTCTTCGCAAGGCGGCTGAGTTCGAAAATTATAAACGTAGAACCGAAATCGAATTTTCAAATTATTTTAAATACGCCTCTGAGAAATTAATGCGCGAATTATTACCTGTATATGATGATTTAAACAGGGCAATTGATTCTATTAAAAAGGGGGAAACAAAAGATTTTGAAATCCTTAAAAAAGGAATTATTTCAGTTAATGATAAGTTCACGAAAATTCTTAACAAAGAAGGATTGAAAGAAATTGACTGCTTAAATAAAGAATTTGATGTGGATACCTGTGACGCACTTTTGCAGGTTCCGAAAGAAGATGTGGAACCTCATACGGTCATTGAAGTTGTTGAAAAGGGGTATTTTTTCAAGGATAAAGTCTTAAAACATGCTAAAGTTATTGTCTCTTCAGAACCGGAAAATAAACAGGAATAAATTAAGATGACTTCAAAAAAAGATTATTATGAAATACTGAACGTTTCTAAAAGTGCAAGTATGGATGAAATTAAAACATCTTACAGGAAACTTGCTATGCAGTTTCATCCCGATAGAAATCCCGGAAATAAAGACGCAGAAGAACAATTCAAGGAAGTCGCAGAAGCATACGAAGTTCTTTCCGATGCTCAGAAAAAACAAATTTATGACCAGTATGGTCATTCAGGATTGAATTCAACAGGCTTTCATGGCTTTGATAATATCAATGATATTTTCTCACATTTCAGTGATATCTTCAGCAGTTTCGGAACAGGTGGAAATATATTCGATGATTTCTTCGGTTCATCTTCACAATCCCGCAGAGGCGGAAGGAGTCATGGTGAGGATTTAAAAATAAATTTAAAATTAACGCTCGCTGAAATTGCTGATGGCGTCGAGAAGAAAATTAAAATAAAAAAGTTTATTCATTGCATTACTTGTAACGGTACAGGTGCAAAATCGAGCAGTGGTTATGCAACTTGCTCCCAATGCAATGGTACAGGAGAAATAAGACAGGTATCGCGTTCGATTTTCGGGCAATTTGTAAATGTCAGTGTTTGCGGGTACTGCGGCGGAGAAGGAAGAATTCTAAGGGAAAAATGTCCCGATTGCCGGGGAGATGGCAGAGCAAAAGAAGATAAAACTGTTACTGTTAATATTCCGCCCGGAGTTTCCGAAGGTCAGTACATTCCATTGCGAGGAGAGGGGAATGTCGGACTGCGTGGTGCAAGTGCAGGCGATTTAAAAATATTTATTGAAGAACTTGAAGATGAAAATTTTGTCCGTAATGAAGATGATGTTATATACAATCTTGACCTTAGCATAATTGATGCGGCACTCGGTGTTGACATACTTGTTCCAACTCTCAAAGGCAAAGCAAAACTTAAAATAGACTCAGGAACGCAACCCGGTAAAATTTTAAGAATGAAAGAAAAAGGGATTAAACATCTCAATGGCTATGGAAGAGGTGACCAGCTTGTTGTAATAAACATTTACATTCCGGAAAAATTATCTTCAAAAGAAAAAACCATACTAAAAGAGCTATCCAAATCAGAAAGTTTCATTCCAAAGCCCGGAGCACGAAGGAGATAAAAGTAAACTTAATCCGCTTGTTAGTGATTTAAGTTTGGATTACACCCACATTAAATTTTTTCATATCAGGATTATGATTAGCGATATGAATGGAATATGAGATTGCTTCACGCGTAAAAGCAGGGTCGAGGATTTCGTCAATCCATAGTCTTGCAGCGGCATAAAATACATTTGTCTGTGCATCATATCGGGATTTTATTTCCTGCAAAAATTTCTTTTTGTCTTCTGCGAGAATTTCTTTCCCGAGTTTTTTTAACTGACCGATTTTAATATTCAGAAGCACATTGCTTGCCTGTGAGCCGCCCATAACTGCTATCGAAGCATTCGGGTAGGCGAATATAAAACGCGGGTCATATGCCTTACCGCACATTGCATAATTTCCTGCACCGTTAGAATTTCCTGTGATGATTGTTATTTTCGGAACTACTGAATTTGCAACTGCGTTAACAAGTTTTGCTCCATCTTTGATAATTCCGCCGTATTCTGCCTGAGAACCGACCATGAACCCTGTAACATCCTGAAGAAATACAAGCGGAATTCGGCGCTGATTGCAATTCATAATAAAACGTGACGCTTTATCTGCACTGTCTGAATATATTACTCCTCCGAATTGCATTTCTGATACTCCTTTAGGAGTTTTCTTTTTCACAATACTCCTTTGATTTGCAATAATCCCAACTGCCCATCCATCAACCCGGGCATAACCGGTTATAAGTGACTTACCATATTCCGGTTTAAAATCATCTAAGTCGCCTTCATCAATAATACGTGCGATTAAATCATATGTGTTATAAGGTTTTGTACTATCTTCCGGAATGATACCGTAAATTTCTTCAGTAGAATAAAGCGGTGGTTTGCTTTCGATGCGGTCAAATCCTGCTTTCTCAGTTTCGCCAAATTTATTTACCAGACTTCTGATTTTTTCAATTGCGGTTTTATCATCCGGAACTTTTTCATCCGTAATGCCTGAGATAGTAGTAGTAACTTCTGCTCCACCGAGTGATTCATTATCAATACTCTCTCCGATTGCAGCTTTTACAAGATGCGAGCCGGCGAGGAATATACTTCCGTTTCCTTCGACAATAATTGTTTCGTCACTCATTATGGGAAGATAAGCACCACCTGCAACGCATGGACCCATAATAGCAGCAATTTGAGGAATTCCCATAGAGCTCATAACGGCATTATTGCGGAATATTCGCCCAAAATGTTCTTTATCAGGAAAAATCTCGTCCTGCATTGGCAAAAATATGCCGGCAGAATCTACGAGATAAATAATCGGAAGAAGGTTTTCCATTGCAATTTCCTGTGCGCGGAGATTTTTTTTACAGGTTATTGGAAACCAGGCTCCGGCTTTAACGGTGGCATCATTAGCTACAATAACGCAATCCCGCCCGTGAATTTTTCCTATTCCAAATATTGTTCCTGAGGAAGGAGCACCGCCGTATTCTTTATACATTTCATAAGCAACAAACGTTCCGATTTCAAAGAAGAAAGAATCTTTATCAATTAACAAATTAATACGCTCACGGCAGTGGAGTTTATTGGATTTGTGCAATTTCTCAATTGCATTTAATCCTCCGCCTTTATGAATTTCTTTAGCTTTTACTTTTAAGTTATGAAGTAAAGATTCATAATTATGCTTTCTCTTTTTAAAAGCATCATCTTTTTTTAAATCGGATTTTAAAATTGTCATGCTTATAATAAATTAATATTTTACTATTTCAATCGAAAATATGGAACAGTGATAAATTAAAATGAATTATACAAAGATATAAACAATGATTGATAAAAAAAAGATGAATGATAATGGATGCAGATAAAAGTAACTACTATTTATGCGAATATTTTTTTGTTTTGATTCAGATAAACCGGTTCCTTTTTGTTGATGATNACATCTTTTGTAATTATACAATGTGTGATACCTTCTTTNGTTGGTAAATTATACATTATATCGAGCATCGTATTTTCAAGGATTGAACGAAGAGCTCTTGCCCCTGTACCGCGCTTAATNGCGATTTCTGCTACCATATCGAGAGCGTCTTCCTCGAATTCAAGTTCAACATCTTCCATCCTGAAGAGTTTCTTATATTGCTTTATTATCGCATTTTTAGGTTCTGTAAGAATAGTTTTTAATGATTTAGTATCAAGTGAATCGAGAGTTGAAATAACGGGAAGCCTTCCGACGAGTTCAGGAATTAATCCGAATTTAATTAAGTCATCAGGTTCAGCCTGTGCTAAAATCTCATCTTTCTTGATATCCTTTCGCGAAAATACTTCCGCTCCGAATCCCATTGAACTTCTTGCGACTCTTTTCTCAATAATTTTTTCAAGTCCATCAAATGCTCCGCCGCAAACAAAGAGTATATTCTTTGTATTTACATTTATAAGTGGCTGTTCCGGATGTTTTCTTCCGCCTTTAGGAGGAACACCTGAAACAGTTCCTTCAAGAATTTTTAATAAAGCCTGCTGTACACCTTCTCCGGAAACATCACGTGTTATTGAAGTATTATCACTTTTTCGAGAAATTTTATCAACCTCATCTAAATAAATAATTCCACGTTCTGCTTTTTCCAAATCGTAATTAGCACTTTGCAGAAGATGAACAAGAATTGTCTCAACATCATCACCTACATAGCCTGCTTCGGTTAAGGTAGTCGCATCAGCAATTGCAAATGGAACATTGAGCAGTCTTGCAAGAGTCTGGGCAAGAAAAGTTTTTCCGGTTCCTGTTGGACCTATTAACAGAATATTACTTTTTTCAATTTCGACATCATCAAAATAATTTGAATCAAGCGAATCAATTCTTTTATAATGATTATATACAGCAACAGATAAAGATTTTTTTGCTCTGTCCTGACCAATAACATATTCATCAAGGAATTTTTTGATAGTAGGAGGAATAATGTTTGTCCTTAATTTATCAACTGACTTGTCAATTGACCTGAAGGAATTCATTTTGATAATCTGCATCGCATTTCCAACGCAGATTTCACAAATAAAAACCGGCTTTCCGTTATGGTCCACCGGACCTTTAATCATATTTGTTACTTTATCAGCAGTTCTACCGCAAAATGAACATCTTGGCTGACCGGATTTTGTTGTTGTTTTTACAGGCATTTTATATTTTAATTTTTTGTGCGTGATAAGGGACTCGAACCCCCACGGGTCTCCCCACTAGATCCTAAGTCTAGCGCGTCTACCAATTCCGCCAATCACGCATTATGGAAAATTAAAAAAATTATACATTAAAAACTATGAAAATGAGGACTTGTTTAAATAATTACCGGAATTTTTGAATCAAAAAAATTTTACTTAGCTTGAATTTTATTAAACAAAATAATTAAGGGATGGACATTACGTATAAAAAATCAGCTCGAGTTTTCTAAATTTTATTAATGCTGACATTACAAAATCAACACAGGATTGTACTTCCAATAAATCTTTTAAAATAATATACTCTGCAGCACATAAGGAGTCTTCAATTATTTCTTGAATGTGCCTGTTCAAGGGTATCCATGTTGAGTGAAGGGTATATCCTTTTGTTCCCCACAGTGTATTTTTCAATATATTTCTTATTTTGGCATTAACTGAAAGAGCATCCTTACCATGCGAGTTATCTGATAAATCTACCCCTTTTATTTCGAATAAACGGAAATCATTTGCTTTAACAGATGATTCGGCAATATTATCTAAATATAAATTTTTATAACACATCCATTTAGCAGTTAAAATTAAATCGTTTTCTTTACTAAAATCAAAATTGTCTATTAGATTTGCCATTTTCTCGATGTAAATATTAATTTCTTCGGATTGTAAATCAATCAGGTAATTTAATATTTTCAGGATATTCTTTTTGCTTATGGATTTATCTTCCGCCTGGAGTTTATCAAGAATGAATTTTAATATAAGGTCATAATGATTCGTTAGAATTTTTATTGATGATTGCAATTCTTCAGGAAGAAAATCATCAAGGAACTTTTTATAATTCAATAATCCGATAATATTTCCGCTGCTATCTTTTGTTAAGTTAAAAAGATCTTCGATNGAATCATGTAAAACAGAAATTGAACTGTATTTGAAACTTCCCGGATCATTCATCCCCATTTGAAAAACGACCGCACCTACTCTGTGAAGATGAGTCGCCGCAAATAATTCACATTTTCTTTTCAAACCGTACTGCAGATATGTATTAAAAATATTATAAACGGTTTCCGAATAATTTCCGTAGAAAAATATTAAATCCTGAATTTCAGGAACTCTATTCAAAAGTAAAGCAGAATGAATTTTTTGATAAATATATTCAGATTCAATTTTACTTCTTGCTTCATATATTTCAAAAGCAGGATTTTCGGAATGATTTCTCGGGAGAAAATAAATATTTTTTGTAGTTGAAAAAATATATTCAATATGGTTTTTTATTACCGCAGCTGCTTTATTCCCATACAAATTATTTAACAATTTTATATCCGGGCAGTGATGATGTATAATATTTTGCAAAACTTCATAAGCTTTGTAAAAATTATTATCTTTTTTTAAACGTTCTAAATCATGCCTGGAACTCATGAAAATTAATATTTAATTTTAATACTATAAAAAATACAAAAACTGGATGTAAATGTCAAATATTTCTGAATTANANGANGTGTATAAATTAAATGGAAAAANAAATAGATTTGAGAGCGGAAGGGAAGAGATTCGAACTCTTGCTACAGTTTAACCCGTAGGACGGTTTAGCAAACCGTTGGTTTCAGCCACTCACCCACCCTTCCGGATTGAGAATGTTGAAAAATTTACTAAAAATAACACATCTATTAATTACTTACAATTTAAAAAGACAAATCTTTTACTTTGAAAATCTAAGTCTTGAATAAACCTATTTCAGGGAAATTATATCGTTATATATTACAAATAATAAAAATGCGATTAGTAATGCAAAACCGACTTTTTGAATTATTTCCTGGGTTTTGTAAGGAACCGGTTTCCTGAAAATTGCTTCTAATAATAACAAAATAAAATGACCTCCGTCGAGAGCCGGAAATGGTAAAATATTTATTACAGCTAATGACATTGATAATAATGCAACAAATCCGATAAATGTGAAAAAACCACCTTCGGCAGACTGGGCTGATGCCTGCGCAATTTTGATTGGTCCGCCGATTGCCTTTTTAAAAGGTATATCGCCTTTAATTATTTTGGCAAAAGATTTAAAGAAAATTTCAATTCCATAATAATATAAATCATTTCCCGCTTTTGGAATAGCAGAAATTACATTGTATCTTATTTCTTTTATTGCACCTTCGTATTTGCTCGATATTTCAATACCNATAGTCGAATCAGATAGTGGTCTTATCTTTGCGCTTTTTAATCTTCCATTTCTATCCCATCCAATCGTTGTTTCATTATCAGCATTTTCCTTAATAAGGTCAATTAAATGCTGAGTATTAATTATTTCTTCGCCTGCGAAACTGGTAATGACATCACCTTTAATAATGCCAAGGTTATCAGCAGGGGCATTCTTAATAACACCATTTATGACAGGTCTAATAGAATCTGTAGAAATTCCCAGATCTTTGTCGCCTGATAAACTTAATTTATCTTTTAATATTTGAACATTAATTTCTTTTCCTTCGCGGATTACCATCATATTAATGGTCTCTCCCATGTAGTCAATGAATACTGAATTGCGAATTTCATCCCAATAGGAAATCTTATTACCGTTTATTGAGATAATCTTATCGCCCCGCTCAAATCCTGATTCATAAGCGATGGAATTTTTTTGTACATAACCTATTGTAGTAGTCTCTATTAATGTTTTTCCTTTTGCAATATTCAGAACATAGAAAATTACAAATGCAAGTATCACATTCATAATTACACCGGCTGTAATTACAATCATTCGTTTCCAAACCGGCTTTGAACGATATTCCCAGGATTGAGGTTCCTTTTTCAGAAAATCCTTATCCATACTTTCATCAATCATTCCTGCAACTTTTACATAACCGCCAATAGGGAATGCACAAACTCTGTAATCAGTGTGATTACCTAATTCAATTTTTTCATCTAATTTTCCAAAAGAAAAGCCATTAACTTTGTTGTAACCAAATAGTCTGAATCCCATTCCGAATGCAAATACTTCTGCCCTGATTCCGCACATCCTTGCTGAAATAAAATGTCCGAATTCATGAATGAACACGAGTATTCCTATTACTATAAGAAAATAAAATATTGTATTTAATATATCCATTATATAAGCTCTAAAAACATTAATTTAACTATGAAAACCAGTTAAAATGTTCAATCGTGTAATTTTGTCAATTTCAACAATATGTTCAAGTTCAAAATATTTAAACGGTTTATGGTTCTCCAACTCTTTTCTTATGATTTTTGGTATATCAGTAAACTTTATTTTGTTCTTTAAAAACAAATTAACTGCTATTTCATTCGAAGCATTCATAACAATAGTATAAGAATTATCTTGCTTTAAGACTTCATAAGCAATTTTCAGACAATCGAATTTTTTGAAATCAGG
>JGI20214J51088_10003594_pt1 | contig 10211 bp, 9 predicted proteins | sample WetSurMetagenome_FD_51088 | JGI IMG/M metagenome (IMG submission 51088) | reverse complement strand
CAGATCATCTTCCAGGACCCCTATGCCTCGCTCAACCCGCGGATGACGGTAGGGGACATCGTCGGCGAGCCGCTCTTGATTCACGGCACCGCCCGGCCGGGGGAAATCGCGGAGCGCGTGAACCAGCTGTTGCAGACGGTGGGGCTGGAGCCCTTCTACGGCACGCGCTACCCCCACGAGTTTTCGGGCGGGCAGCGGCAGCGCATCGGCATCGCGCGGGCGCTCGCCCTGAACCCCAAGCTGATCGTCTGCGACGAGCCGGTGTCCGCGCTCGACGTCTCGATCCAGGCCCAGGTGATCAACCTGCTCGAAGACCTGCAGGCGCGCTTCGGGCTCACCTACCTCTTCATCGCNCACGACCTGAGTGTCGTGAAGCACATCTCCCACCGCATCGCGGTGATGTACCTCGGCAAGATCGTCGAGACCGCNTGGACCGCAGAGCTGTTCCGGCGGCCGCTGCACCCTTACACCGAGGCGCTCTTGTCGGCCGTTCCGATCCCCGACCCGACGCTAACGCGCCGCAAGATCGTCCTGCACGGCGACGTGCCGAGCCCCATCAACCCGCCCTCGGGCTGCCGCTTCCGCACCCGCTGCCCCCTGGCCGAAGACATCTGCGCGGCCGAGGAGCCGCCCCTGCTCGAGCTCGAATCGTACCACTGGGTGGCCTGCCACGTGGCGGCCCGGTCGACTGGGCACTGAGCGGGGCCCGAACACTTCCTGCTATCCCAAGTCCTCGCAGGCCCTTTTCAGCACCCTGCCGATTTTGATTTTCTGGGGGCAGGATTTTTCCGCCTTCGAATAATCCGCCTTGAAGACATTATCCCTGGTCCCGGTCGGCAGAGAATTAAACAGGCTCAGCGCCATTTCCCGACTGCCATAGGCGTAAGCGTACATGGAACAGCGCAACATATCGCTGATCGGGACGTCCAGGTCGACCGCCGATTCGCAGATGTGAGCGCANCCGGCGCAGTAGCCGGGCCCCGTTTCTCGCGCATATTGCTCCAGTCGTAGCCGGTCGNCCTCGGAAAGACGCTGCTTGTTTCGTGCCGCGTCAATATTGGCCTGGAGGATCGTCATGTTCGGCATGGCCGAGCAGATGCTGGCGATATGAGGGTTCTCCCAAACCACCTTGAGCTTGGCCTGTTCGGCGGTGTAGCCTTTCTTCAGGAAGTTCTCCGTCATTTTCAGTGCGTCATCGGTCTCGGAGCCGATCGAGGCCCAGAAATTGGCCGAGAAGGCGGCCTGGGTCTTCATCGCGGTCAACCCGATTCCGGCCTTGGCGCAGGCGTCGACTGCTCTTTTCATTTCATCCTGTACCATCAGCCGGTAGTTGTAACTCATCATGATCCCATCGATCCATCCCAGCTTGGCTGCCGCCAGCATGCTGGTTTCCATATTCTTATGAGCGCTGAACCCGAACAGGCGGATCGTTCCTTTGGACTTGGCACTCTCCGCCCACGCTTTGACTTCAGGGGTCAACTCCTTGCCGGCATCGCTGACATAATGAATGAAATACATGTCGATATAGGACGTATTCATTCGCTGCAGCGAGGCATTCAATTTCTCGGACAATTCCTGTGCGTTTGAGCTGGCGGCCTTGGTGACCAGAAACACTTTTCCCCGGTCGCTCGGGGACTTGGCGAAGTAGTTCCCGATCGCCTTTTCGTTGCTTCCCCATCCATATGAATCGGCGGTGTCCCAATAGGTGACGCCCGATTTGAGAGCCTGCCGGAATACGAGCTGGTCGGTCTCCTTCAAGACGCCGCCGAGTGAAAGGATGGAGACATCCACGCCCGTCTTTCCAAATGGCCGCATCGGCACGACGATTTGCTCCGCAGCATTCGTTGAGGTGCCGGCGTCCGCTGCTGTCAAAGAGCTTAAGGTTACCAGTGCAGACCCTAGACCGGCCGAGCCGGCGGCCTTGATGAAATCGCGCCTCGAGAGAACCCTCTTCTCGCCGGGCATCTTCGATGTCTCCTTTCGATCGACTGACCCTTATACAAAGCGGCCCCAACCGTGTTGGCATCGCACCATGGGGACCACATCGGGACACACTTCCGTCACGAGTGGCTCTATTTCCTGCTTTCCAGCACGGTCGCGAGCACCTGATTCGCNCTTTCGGCCTCCCTGCGGCCGACCTGTGCGCTCAGCACGGAAATGAAATCCTTCATCTGCGCCTCGTTCAGGCCCGTGTTCATCGCAATGCCGAGGTGAGCTCGCAGCTGCGGGGCCGTGCCCGTCATGCCGGCGAGGGCCGAAATGGTCACGAGCTCCCTGCTCTGGTAATCCAGAACGTCGCGGGCGAAGATGTCGGCGAAAAGGTGCTCTTTCAGAAACGTGTCGATGACGGGGGCAAACAGCTGGTACCCGCTGGGAGGGGGGATCGTGTCCCTCCCGAGCAGTTTGGCCCGAACCCTCGCGCCGTACTCGTCCTTGTTCATGTCCGCCGGAAGCGGGCCGGCTTCCCTGCCGGTTTCGTCCCTGATGCCTTTCTTCTGCCGTTCCTCCATGACGGCCATGAACGTGGTGATCCCGTTCAGGCTGCGCGGAAACCCGCAGTAGGCGTACAGGTGCACGAGGATTTCCTTGATCTCGTTGACCGTCAGCCCGGCGTCCAGGCCGTCGCCGAGGGCCGCTTTCAGCCTCTCCATGTCGCCGTTGGCGGTAAACGCCGAAATGGGAACGAGGCCCCGCTGTTTGCGGGTTAGTGCCTGGGTATCCACCGGCTGTGCCTCGGCAATGGCTGCAAGGCCGAAGGCCAAGGCAGCCACTACAGCCGTGATGGTTGCGCTCATGATCATCTCCTTTACTTGCCGTTGTATTGCTCGTCGGTAACCTTTTCCATCCACTCAACGTTTTTGCCATCGAGTGTTCCCGTGAGGGCGATATGCGTCATCGCGGTGGTGGGGGAGGCTCCGTGCCAATGCTTGACTTCCGGCGGACACCAGATCACGTCGCCCGCTTTGATTTCCTCGACCTTGCCTTCCCACTCTCCGGTTCTGCCAACCCCTGCCGTGACGAGCAGGTGCTGCCCTTTCGGGTGAATGTGCCATGCAGACCTGGCTCCAGGCTCGAAGGTGACATATGCGCCGGAAAAGGGAGCCGCATCCTTTGCAGGGAAGAGCGGGTCGACACGCACGTTCCCGATAAAGTACTCGGCTGGCCCTTTGACGGAAGGCTGAGAGCCGGCACGTGTTATCGTTTGCGATCGGATTGGCTCGGCGGCGGTTGCGATGTTCGCAAAAACCCCTGTTTGGACGAGCAAGGCCACTGTTGCGTACAGTGCGGCTGTCTTCATTTGCCCTCTTTGATGCGTTTCGATTGTCACCGCCGGCGTACCGGGGCGGCCCGGCGCCTCGATCCCGGATTCGGTGCTTCCAAGCCTGACCANCCCGACAGAGCATATTCGAGCTACACGCCTTGCCGATCCTTCAGCGAAGCCATATCGATCACGAAGCGATATTTCACATCGCTTTTCAGCATGCGTTCATACGCNTTGTTGATGTCCTGGATCCTGATCATCTCGACATCCGAGGTGATGCCGTGCTTGCCGCAGAAGTCGAGCAGATCCTGGGTTTCGGGGATGCCGCCGATGACGGACCCCGCCACCGATTTTCGGCCCATCACCAGCGGCACGGTGCTCAACATCGGCTCCAGGCCGCCCAGGAACCCGACCAGCACCAGTGTGCCGTTGAGCGACAGCGTCGGCAGATACGGATTGAGATCGTGGGCATAGGGCACGGTGTCGACGATCAGGTCGAACCGGCCTTTTTCGCCGGCCATCTGTTCCCGGTCGGTGGAGATCACCACCTGGTTGGCGCCCAGGCGATGCGCGTCCCGCTCTTTTCCCGGCGAACGGGTGAACAGCGCGACATCGGCGCCCAAACCTTTCGCCAGCTTGAGCGCCATATGACCGAGCCCACCCAGGCCGATGACCGCCACCTTGCTCCCCTTGCCCACTTGCCAGTGGCGCAGCGGCGACCAAGTGGTGATCCCGGCGCACAGCAAAGGCGCAGCCCCCTTCAGATCCAATCCGTCGGGTATCTTCAGCACGAATTCACCCGACACGACGATCTTCTCCGAATATCCGCCGTAAGTGGGCATCTGATCATGACGATCGACATGGTTGTAAGTGAATGTCGCGGTTTCCTCACAATACTGTTCCAGCCCCTGTTTGCAGGCCGCACAGTGCCGGCAGGAATCCACCATGCAACCGACGGCCACATGATCGCCGCGTTTGAAGCGCGTGACGTCCGGGCCGACGCTTGCCACGCGCCCGACGATTTCATGGCCGGGCACCACCGGGTACGTCGTGGGAAACCAGCTGCCCCAGTCATTGCGCGCCGTGTGTAAATCCGAGTGACATACGCCGCAGTAAAGGATGTCGATCACCACGTCGTTTGCGCGGGGATTGCGGCGGGCGAAGCGATAAGGGGCCAAAGCGTCCTTGGCGGACTGCGCTGCATAACCGAGTACGTTCATCGTCATTGTTTTTCCTCCTTGTTGTCTGCTGCCGCCGTTCACCGGCATTTGCCGTGCCGATCAGGGCTTCACAGGTTGGTCATTTTTTCCAGCTTCTCGGGATAGCGATCGCCTTCGATCACGATCCGGGAAGCGGCATCTTCGATGTCCCGCAGATCGGCAGGAGTGAGCTCGATCGAGACCGCCCCGATGTTTTCCTCCAGACGATGCAGCTTCGTCGTGCCCGGGATCGGCACGACCCAGGGTTTCCGGGCCAGCAGCCACGCCAGCGCGATCTGTGCCGGTGTCGCTTTCTTGCGCTTGGCGATGCCGGCGATGAGATCAACCAGGGATTGGTTCGCCTTCAAAGCCTCCGGTGCGAAGCGCGGCAGATTGCGCCGGAAGTCCGAGCTGTCGAAGGTGGCGTTCGGATCGATTTCCCCGGTCAAGAAACCCCTGCCGAGAGGGCTGTATGGAACCAGACCGATCCCGAGCTCTTCGAGAGTGCCCAGCAGTTCCGTTTCGGGCCGCCGCCACCAGAGCGAGTATTCGCTCTGGACGGCCGTGACCGGCTGGACGGCGTGGGCGCGACGGATCGTCTTCACCCCGGCTTCGGAGAGGCCGAAGTGCCGGACCTTGCCCTGCCGGATCAGGTCCTTCACAGCTCCGGCCACGTCCTCGATCGGCACGTCCGGATCGACNCGGTGCTGGTAGAACAGGTCGATGACATCGGCCCTGAGCCGCCGGAGGGATGCCTCCGCGACCGCCCGGATGTGCTCCGGCCGACTGTCCAGGCCGATCTGCTTGCCGCTGTCCGGGTCGATTTTGAACCCGAACTTGGTGGCGATCACCATGTTCTCGCGGACGGGGGCGAGGGCTTCGCCGACCAGCTCTTCGTTCACGAAGGGGCCATACACTTCCGCAGTGTCGAAGAAGGTGACCCCGCGTTCGACGGCTGCCCGGATCAGCGCGATCATCTCCTGCTTATCCTTGGGCGAACCGTAGGCTGTGCTCATGCCCATGCAGCCGAGGCCGAGGGCTGAAACCTCCAAGTTGCTCTTGCCGAGTTTGCGTGTTTGCATTCGTCCTCCTGTCTTGAATGGCGACTTCGACAACGATCGCCCCCCTCATGGACTGTTTTCATCTGGATCAGAGGGCCGACGAAGGCCCCGGATATTTCTCAGCCGCGCCTACCCCGTCTTGTTCCTACACCTTCGCAGGCCTTTGCCTGAGAACACCCGGGGCTCGCGCCAGATTTCCAGTATGGTAAGGTCGTCGTTCATCGCGGCATTCCCGCGCCAGGTGCCTATTGTCCGCAGGATACCTTCCGCCCAGGGGGGGCCGTCAGCCTCTCGGAGATAGCTGCTCAAACGCTTGTTGCCGAACAACTCGCCTTTTTCATCCACGGCTTCGGTGACACCGTCGGTAAGAAAAACGATCGTGTCCCCGGGTAACAGGGCTACGTCCGCCTGCCCGTACTGGGCGCCGGGGTCGATACCGACGGAGATCCCGTCGAGCTTGGGAAGATCCCGGAGCCCGTGCGCGGTAATCCATAGCGGATATGGGTGCCCGGCGCGCGCGAGCTGCAATCTTCCGGCCACGGGCCAATACTTGGCCAACGCCATTGTGGCGAAGAACCCCTCTGCGGACATGAGCTCGTGCATCTCGTTGTTCAGGTGCGCCAGCAGGTTGCGGACGTCTCGATGCAGAGGCGCAATGCTGCGGACCTTGGCTGAGAGCGCGGCCATCATCAGTGAGGCCGGCAACCCCTTGCCGCTGATGTCCGCAACGTAAACAAGCCAGCTGCCGTCGGGCATGGGGATCACATCGTATAAATCACCCCCGACCGAGGCCGCCGGTATTGAGGATGCCCAAACGTGGCTCCCCTCTCCGAGCTCCGGCAATTTCGGCCAGAACAGCTTCTGAATCCTAGCTGCGGCCCACAGCTCCGCCTGCAGCTGCTTCTGCTCGATTCGATGTTTCAGCAGCCGCGAACGGACAATGGCGATGGCCGTAAGGTCGCCGAAGCTCTCGAGAAGTGCGAGGTCTTCATGGTCGAAAAAGGCTTTGTTCCTCGAGTTGAGGACAGCTAGGACGCCGAGCAGCTTCTCCCCCTGGACGAGAGGAACAGCGAGGAGGGTACGTGTCGTCCAGTTCCTCTGCCGGTCCGCCGCTTTGGAGAACCGGGGGTCATTCTGCGCGTCCTCGATCATAACGGCCCTGCGGTGTTGGCCCACCCAGCCTGCCATTCCCTCCCCCAGCTTCAGGCTCATCGGCGGGTTTAGGAATTCCGCTGCCTGGTCTGCGAAAAGGTCATCCTTCCGCGAGACGATTTCCAGCAAGCGGCTCTCCGGATTGTAAAGGAAGATCAATACAGCTTCTGCGACCATCACTTCCTTCGCGAGGTTCAGCAGCTGTGGAAAGAGGTCATCGAGGGATTCGATTTCCGCCAGGGAGCGGTTGGCTTCCGTGAGTTTCTTAAGGCGGTCCGATATCTCTTCATACCGGTGTTTGAAATGGGTCATCCCAACCTCCGCGGATATGACCGCACCGGCCGATATCTAACAGGCAACGCCGGTGCGAACGTCACAAGCCGGCGGGTTGCGGCCCCGTCACATCTACATCTTGTAGCCCGGCTTCTTGTAGAGTGTGNCGGCTTTGTCGACGATGTCCGGCTTGTAGACCTTCTCTGCCCAGTCCGCCGATTTGATTTCCTCAATGGCGACGGAAACCGAGCTTTCATCACATTTTGCATAGGTGACAACGTCTTTCACGATCGCGTCGGCAAGCTGTTTCTTCTCCTGTTCCGATCTTCCCGGCCAGAGCTTTACGATCACATGAGGCATTTCTCTCTCCTTGACGTCTTGGCCGAACAAGTTGCCGGCGCCGCTCAAGTCGCACACGGAAACGGCGCCCACCGCGAGGGCGCCCTTCTTTAGAAAGCTTCGCCGTGAAATTTTCATCTCCCGGCAATTCCCCCTTTCGCTGGTTTTGGTAGGGACTTCAAATCAAAGCCTGATCAGCTTGTACCGGTCGTTGCCCATCTTCATCTCTTTCATATACGAAAGCTGGCGAAGCCCTTNGCGGGACTCGATGCGCTCCTTGAGATCGTGAAGCTCGGCTTCGGGCAGCGCATACACCATGTCGATGGACGCCCGGTCGATGGCCAGGATGTCGGTGGAGGCCAGGATGCCCAGGTCGCGCGCTTTCACCGGCGCGGCCTTGACGCCGGCGCAATCGCAGTCCACGGACATGTTGCGCAGCACGTTGATATAAACGATCCTCTTGCCGAAATGCTCCGCAACGGCTTTAGCCGATTCCACCATGTTTTCCTGGAAGGGCTCTCCCCTCAGCCAGGTCTCGTAGTTTTCGTTGTCCGGCGCGGCGTGGACCATCTTCTTGCCGACAGGGCCGTCAGCGCAGCCGATGGCGATATTCTTCATCGAACCGCCGAAACCGCCCATGGCGTGCCCCTTGAAATGGGTCAGCACCACCATGGAGTCGTAGCTGAGCATGTGTTNGCCGACCGACATTTCCTTGAAATGCTTGCCGCCTCGAATGGGGATCATCACCGCCCCGTCCTCGTCCATGATGTCCACCGGGCAGAAATCCCAGCCGTTGATCTTGAGCGTTTCGCGATGGTCCTCCGTAGTGTATCTCTTGCCCTTGTACAGGGTATTGGTTTCAACCAGGATGCCGTTGGGAATGTGCTGCTGCAGGGCTTTCACCATGTCCCGCGGCAGGATGTTAGGACCGTGCGGCTCGCCAGTGTGCAGCTTTATGCCGACCTTGCCCTTTATATTTCCACTGATTTTCGAATAGGCCTTCAGCAATCCGGCCGCACTTATGTCCTGGGTGAAAAATACCCGCGATGTGCCCTGCTGCCCGGCCGGAGGGCCGGCCGCTGATGCGAAGTCGCTCATGGTTGCCGCGCCCAGCGTTAAGGCGCTTATCTTCAGAAAACTGCGACGCGTCATCGTGCTTTGCCGTCTCATGGGCCGTCCTTTCCTTGATGTGTGTCCTTTTCCTGAGCTCCTCTTCCGGTCGCTCCGTTGGAGGTCACCGAGCCCGGCCGCGCGACCGCGTGCCGCACGGGGTGACAGTTTATAGGACGGTTCTCATCGTGGTCGGTAGACCAATCCTGCTTAATTCTTGCCTGATCGTCCGGGTTCCGGTATTTACGGTGCTGCAGCGAGGCGGCGGGGGTCTCATGATTCGGGAACAGAAGGGGGCATCCATGCGTAACAGCCCAACAGTTCGGCCGATAGGTAATCGCAACACGGAAGGCGCCCTTGAGGCGCTGGCAACGCGCATTGCCCGATGGACCGGCAGGGGCGACCGTGTGGTGACTGCGATATCCGGCTTGTCCCTTTATCGACAGGGCCGACCGACCCAGCCGGCGAGCGGCATGTACGAGCCGAGCATCTGCCTGATCGCCCAAGGGGCCAAACGGGTGCTGCTCGGGGACGATGTGTATGTGTACGATGCGAAGAATTTCCTGATAACGTCCGTGGATCTGCCCACCGTCTGGCAGATCATCAAAGCAAGCCCAGAGAAGCCTTGCATGGGGCTTGTGTTGAAGCTCGATCTGCGCGAGATTTCACAGCTGATGGTGGACAGCCATCTCCCCTCGCCGCGTACGCAGCAATCAAGCCGCGGAATGGCGACCGGCGAGGTCACGTTGCCGTTGGTCAGCGCCTTTCAGCGGTTGATCGACCTGCTGGATGAACCGAAGGACATTCCGATCCTTGCGCCGATCATCCAGCGCGAAATCCTATACCGCCTGCTCGTCAGCGATCAGGGCCCGCGTCTGCGCCAGATGGCATCCGCCGGCAGTCAGAGCCAACAGATTGCACGGGCGATCGGCTGGTTGAAGGACAACTTCAACCGGCGATTGCGAATCGACGACCTTGCATCCCAGGTCAATATGAGCCCATCGACCTTCCACCAACATTTTCGCACCCTTACGGCCATGAGCCCGCTGCAGTACCAGAAATGGCTGCGGTTGAACGAGGCAAGACGGTTGATGCTCACGGAAAATTCGGATGCGGCGACGGCCGCCTTCAACGTCGGTTACGAGAGCCCTTCCCAGTTCAGTCGCGAGTACGCTCGCCTGTTCGGCGCGCCCCCGCTGCGCGACATCACCAACCTGCGGCAACAGACCCCTAGCGCGCTAGCATAAGAGGACGGAACCACAATTTTCCAAGGCGTAGGTACAACATGGTGTGGCGGCGCCCGGCTTGACACACCATATTGGCCATGAGATCATCACACAACTTTTTCAGCCCTGCCGCTTCATCGTCGCCCTTATTCCGTTAACCCTCTTAAATTCAGGAGACCTCGATGGAACGCTTCGCCGAAACCACAAAGCAGACCTACGAAGGCTGGGACGAGTTCTACAGCCGGCCGGTGGACGAAAAGCTGGAGTCCTTCAAGATGAAAGGCCGCGTCTTCGACATCATTTTCGCCCAGCAGTTCGACCGCCAGTTCCTGGGCGACCTCTGCGACCTCGCCGACAAGATCCGCCTGCTCGCCAAGACCAAGAGCGGGGCGCAGAAGCTGCGCGGCCTGCTGCCCCATAAGCGGGCCATGCTCTACTTCGTGCAGCCCTCCACGCGCACGTTCCTGTCCTTCCAGAACGCCTGCTACCTGCTGGGGCTCAACGTCTCCGAGAGCCGCGGCACGAGCACGAGCTCCGAGGTGAAGGGCGAGTCCCCCGAGGACACCATCCGCACCTTCGCGAGCTACGT
>JGI20214J51088_10003592_pt1 | contig 10212 bp, 9 predicted proteins | sample WetSurMetagenome_FD_51088 | JGI IMG/M metagenome (IMG submission 51088) | reverse complement strand
GAGCAACCAGCCGGGGAATATCAAGGATCCTGACCCCCAGAGTGCCCGTTTCATCCATAAGAATGTCCAGCAGGCCAGGATAGTCCTGCTGGTTTGTGATGATATGCAGGATCTGGACGGGACGGTTCTTTTTTCCGGATGCTGTCGTTACAAAAACATCCACTGCGCCTGCTTCACGGAGCTTTTCTACGGTATACCCGACAGTCTCTCCCGGAACGTCATCGAGATTTGTCTCGAGCATGATAATCCGGTCCTGGATCGCGTCGAAGTTCCTTCCTTCTGCAACCCGAAGCACTGATGGCCTGCCATGGATTGAACGCGAACCGGTTCCATATCCCACCTTAAGAGGTGTCATCGGTGGATAGGCATCCACAACCCTGTCAGTGATGTTCGCAAAAATTGCAGCTCCGGTAGGTGTTGTCATCTCCATGTCCGAAGGATATGAGGAATAAGCGATTTGGTGCCTGCAGAGGATCTCCAGTGTTGCCGGGGCGGGACAGGCAATATCACCTCCCGCACTATGCGTGAAACCGGATCCAAGAACCGGGGGCGTTCCGAAAATTTCCCCCTCTAAAAAGCCATGGTGATCCAGAAGTGCCAGTGAACCTGCGACATCAAAGAGCGTATCGACAGATGACATCTCATGATGATAAAAACCGGACCGGTGGAGTTTTGCATCTGCTGCGAGGAGGTCGTCGATAATCCGGAGTGCCATATTTTCAGCTGTGTCCGAGAGCCCGGATTTTTTTGCAATTTCCACGATTGAATCACGCATGTCGGTGTAATTCCTGTGATTTTTTTCCCTGACCTCAATCGTGAGTTTCTTTGCAGAGATGCCCCCAGAATTCGTATCATTAACCTGAAAAGAAAAACTGTCGCAGCCCGAAAGACCGGAGATGGCATCAGCTACGGGTATCAGATGGTCACTGGATCCGGTCAGGTCAACGAGGGCTGCAACGAGCATATCCCCGGATATCCCGGCGATTTTCGGGTCGATTATCAGGACTTTCATCTGTTGATATCCTTAGGTTTCACTCGTCAGGTTTAAGCGGGTATAGATCTTTTTTGCCAGCCGTGCAACGTCGAACGCACGGTCTTTTGCCCCCGGTATCGCCTTTGTCAGGTACGCTCCCGTCTCCGCACCTTTTGCCGCAGTTTTTTCATCTTTTCCAAGAAGGGTTGCAACCGCTGCGGGCACGGTCACATTGATAATTGTGTGACCGATATACTGCAGTTCCTGGGTAAGNACCGCTCCGGCAAAGAGGGCTGTTCCCATATCCGGGTTTTTTCGGGCTTTTTCATTGAGCGCGAACTCAGGGACTGCCTTTGCTGCCAGGTTCTCAATGTGATAGGTTTTGCCATCAATCGAGATATCGTAGGAAACAAACGAGTCAAACGCCCAGTATTTCTTTGTAAACGCATCAGTCCGTCGTCCCTGCGGTTTTATCACGGTGAATTTCATCTCGATTTTATGACCGGTAAACCCTGATACTATGGCAGAACCCCGTGCCTCGACGGCGGTCTTCCTCTCATCATCCAGCTGCCGAGCCGCTTCCTCTACGGATTTTCCGGCTTTCATCATCTCGTACACTTTAACAGCCCTCCGGTAGATTGCCTGGTCACGCACTGCCTCGCTTGCAAGGATACAGGCATGAGAGACCGATCCGCGGGAAACGGTCTCGGCCTTGCGGGCTATGGTATTGAGAGAGCAGAGGGCCATCTCGGGATCGATGAATGAGTTCATTTTATAGTCGGTGATGGCGTCAGCCACCGGATAAGGATCTCCCCCGTGCTTAATCAGCAGGCGTATCGCCGGCATACAGTCACCGCACACATGGCCAAGAGGCGGGTTCACCGGTCCCCCTGAGAACCCTGCCCCAATCATGGCGGCTTCTTCAAACCCGGCAAATATCTCTTCAAGGGCCATGGATGCAATCACGGATGGGCCGCCGATATCTTTCAGAATGAGCCCGAAGTCCCCAACCACACGGGCGGTATCGTATTCTTCATGGGTCCCCCGGACATGAATTTTTGGGGGAAGCTTTGCTTCTTCAATCGCACCTTTCCCGGCAAGATATGCGGTATCAACGTCCCCAAAAGCGCCGAACTCTTCCCCGAGCGCTGCATCAGGATGGATCATTTCGAGTGCGACAGCCGCCCCGATGAGTGCCGGCCAGAGGGGATACGCAGTTATCCCGGCCCCGTGCATACTTTTAATCATCGCTTCTGTTCCCACTTTGGCCGTATTCCGTGCCATCTCGGGAATGTTAATATCCTCGCCGAGTGCGCTGTGGCCATAGATTGCTCCTCCGGCGATGAAAGGGGGCAGCAGAGCACCATCGACCCGGGTGAGCTTTTTATCCATAAGCTGGTTGTAGACGGCAAGATAAGCCGGAAATGCCGGTATTTTGTGGGTAAATTTCCCGGTGGTCAGGGCAATAGCGCTGGTTCGTGGTGCACCCGCATGCATCCGTGCAATTGCCCCAAGTTTCCGGTTTCCCAGCGGGACACCGGATCGTGCGCAGGAACCGGTGAAATATGCGAGCGAGGCAACGATCAATGCCGCATTCTCGGGAGCCGCCCCGGCCAGCTTTGCCTGGCGGATGGCTTTTTCCATAACCATATCGAGCGGCAGGCTTGCAGCAGCAGCATCCACTAATGTCATCCGGCTTAACAGTTCCATGTCTGGTGAGCCGATACCACAGAACACATCTTCTGCAAGGGAATTGGCAGCACAATAGACCGGAATAACGAGGGATCCATGTCCTTTGGTTGCCGCCTCCAGTTTGTCGTTGGTCATATAATCCGGTTTGAAGGTTGCAGCAGCCTGTGTTGCTAATAAAATCCTCTCTCTTTCTTCAGTCATGATCAATCACACCGAAAGTAATCTGGTAATTGGTGGGGGGTCTGATAAAAATTTGGGTAGATGTAATCAAGAGACGGATATACAGTATTCTGATCCAAACCGAGGACCAATTTTACTCTGCATCCGGATTTTTTGAGATAGATTAGAAAGGTTAATGAAGGTCTGCCAGACCTTGTTTTCAGATTTTGATTTTAAGGGAAAATTATAAATTATGTCAAATAGAAGAAGGGCTGGTGAAACACGATGCCATCGTTTGCGTGCAAGGATATTGGTATGGACTGTAAGTTCGAGACTACCGCTCAGACAGAGGCAGAGCTGATCCCAAAGATCGCGGCTCATGCAAAGAGTGTTCATAAGATTGACCCGGTTCCCGCGGATCTTATGGCAAAGATCAAAAAAGCCATTAAAAAATAACTTCTCCCTTTCTTTCAATTTTCATCACTTGTAAGATCATCTGATTAGGAATTTTACTCCTGACATGGCGTGTTCACATTGATGGCGGACAAGGCTGGATTGAAACGGGAGATTGGCCTTTTTGGTGCCACGGCCCTCGGCATTGGAGCTATTATCGGTTCCGGTATTTTCATAGTTACCGGAATTGTTGCCGGAATTGCCGGGCCTGCGATGATAATTTCCGTATTGATTGCCGGGATTATTTCACTTTTCTCAGCACTCAGCGTTGCGGAATTAAGTGTATACCTGCCGGAGGAGGGGGGAACATATGCATACGCCCAGAAACTCATTTCACCGTTTGCCGGGTTTATCGCCGGGTGGATCTGGATCTTTTCCAATATTTTTGTCGGGGCTGCCGTCTCTTTAGGTTTTGCTCACTACTTTGTCACCCTCTTTCCGGCAGTTCCGGTAAAAATCATCGCAGTAATCATCTGCCTCATCTTCATTAGCATCAACTATCTGGGGCTGAAAGAATCGACGCTGCTGAATAATGTGCTCGTCACCATAAAAGTGCTCATCCTCCTGTTCTTTGTGGCGTTTGGGTTGGGATTTTTCAGTGCGGGGAACTTCTCTCCTCCCGCACCTTCGGGAATGACGGGAATTATGAGCGGTGCAGCTCTCATCTTTTTTGCATATACGGGGTTTGCCCGGGTCACGATCATGGCAGAAGAGGTAAAAGAACCGGAAAAAACCATTCCCCGCTCTATCTATCTTGCTCTGGGAATATCCACGGTAATCTATCTTCTCGTAAGTCTTGTTGCCGTCGGGATTGCCGGTGCTCCCGCTCTTGCGCAGTCCGGATCGCCTCTTGCTGATGCGATCAGGATCACCAGTAGTTCCAGCGCCGTATTGCTTATCTCCCTCGGTGCAATGATCGCGACAGCAAGCGTCCTTCTCACAACCATTATGGGAATATCCCGGATCATATTTGCGATGGCACGGAATAATGATCTCCCTGCTTTCCTGAGTAAAATCAGCCCGCGGTTCAGCACACCCCACTACGCCATTTGGATTACCGGAATTTTTATGATAGCAGCCGTTCTCGTCGCTGATCTTGCACTAGTCGTCGCTGTCAGCACCTTTGCCATGCTCATATTTTATTTCATTGCGAATATCGCCGCACTAAGACTTCCTCCTGAGTACAAGCGTTACCCATCAGTTATACCCGTTACCGGGGCCATCACCTGCGCCGGGCTCGTTGCATTCCTCACCATAAATTCATGGATAATCGGTCTTGTCGGACTTGCAATCGGGATTGTGTGGTATGTGATTCACAAGAAAATCACAAAATAGTCACGACCTTTCATCACCAGATGTTTTATTACCCTCCTTCAGGTAAATTTGGCATGAGGAACTCTAAAATGAAACGCATCACTATCAATGCACTTGTCGATATCGGCTGCCTGATAACGTTTATCCCCTCGTTGATTTCCGGACTCGTTCTGTATCTTGTCATCCCGGAAGGTGGCGGGCGGGGGAGTGGCTGGATCACCTATCTGGGTATTGCCCGTAACCAGTGGGTCACGATGCATAACAACACAAGTCTGGTGTTCACCGCCCTTTTGATTGTACACCTCTTTCTGCACTGGAATTATTTTCGGAACATCAACAAATGCATCAATCCGAAAGGAAAAGAACAATCCAGAACGGAGGAGTGAAAGGGGAAAATTTTCCCCTGCCCCGAAGTTAATCTGAAGAGAGCGGAACCGAATTCGATCTACCATTCAAGCTTCATACCCACGCCCGTTTCCTTGACCGGACAATACCCTGAAAGAACGGTTTTCGATGCAAGGGATGTGCAGTGGCAGGCATGGAGGGCAGAAAGGCCAAGATCATGCAGGTACTCTGCAGTTCCTGTTATCCGCTCCGGGCCGGGAGAGAGAAGGTGCAGCCCGCCGATGATGTCAACAATCCGGGTCTCTCCGCAGACTTTCTTAGCATGTTCGGAAATATTGCAGATCCCGGCATGTGAGCAGCCGGTGATGATGACGATACCGGAACCGGAACGGAACGCAAGAGCGGAATCGTCAAGCAGCTGGTCTGGTTCTGTCCTGCCATCCGGAAGATGAATTCTTCTCTTCCCGGAATCGGGCAGTTCGAACGCGAACTTTCGTGGGATCTCCCCCAGAAAGACAAGATCTTCGGTGATCCAGACTGGCCGTTCGGATAAATTCACCGGGAACTGGCGCCGTACCTCTGCCTCATCAACAATTGAGCCATTATTCTGGAGCGGGAGTTTTTCTTTGGGGAAAAAACAACGGGGATGGGCGATCAGGTCCGGTATCCGGTGTGTCAGAGTCTCGATCTTTGCTTCTGTGAGGTGCCGGATGAGGGTGATCAGCCCCCCCGAATGATCAAGGTGGCCGTGAGAGAGCGCGACAGCATCAAGATCCCTAAGACTGATTCCCATCTTATCTGCATTAGCCAGGAACAAACCTGAGTAGCCGGTATCGAACAGGATCTTCTTCCCTGCGGTCTCAAGCAGGAACGAGAGCCCGGGCTCTCCCATGAAATACCGGTCGGTAAGGGTATTGTTATCGACCAGAACGGTAAGGCTGAGCCGGGGCATCATGGAGGAATATATCTTCAGAGAAGGGGATGAGCTTTTTCTTTTCACGAGTACGAAGATAGAGCCCAATACCAGGAGAAACGGGTGAAAACGTCACGTAACTGATTGTCAGATTGCGATGGTTTAAATGATTTATGCGCATATGAGTAATATCGTATTCTACCAGTACGAATGGTGACACAATGCCAGAACAAAATCTACCAGTAACTAACGAAGAAACTGATGATTTCCCGATGCATACCTGTGCATGCGGCGAGCAACACCGCCACCGCCCGGGAAGTCCGAGCCACCGTGATGTTTGCACGTCCGAAAAAAAGAATACCGAATCCTGCTGCTGTGGATCTGACCAGGATATGGAAAGCGAGCCTCACCGTTGCGGTCACGGCCCACGGTGCCGCTGAGAATAATCCCGGCGCACTTTTTTTAAAAAGGAATAATCCTGTATACTATTCCGGGTACACAGTATATGTGGAGCATGTAATGGAAACAGGTGAACAACCGGATGTGAACGAATGCCCCCGTCGGGGACGGCCACGTGTACGGCGTACTATTACCACCCCGTCAGAATCCCGGTGTTACAAGCCCTGCTGCTGCCCGGAGGAAGAGGGTGAAGGCATCTCGCTGAAACCCGACGAGATTGAGCTGATCCGGCTCATCGATCTCGAAGGACTCGAACAGGAAGAAGCTGCCGAAAAACTCGGGGTTTCGCGCAAAACCGCATGGCGCGACCTGCATGAGGCTCGCCGGAAGATTGCCGATGCACTGGTAAACGGGAAAGGAATCCAGATGACCGGCTGCCTAAAAGCAGCGGAAGGGCGTTGCCCGAAATGCCCGAAGTAAAAATTTCCCGTCGATTGAAGTAACTATCCGGACTTTTCTTTTACGCCGATTTAATTATCTTTAAGTATTTTCGCTCATTTGAGTCGCGGAGGTGTCCTGCTCATCGTGGCCGGAACTGCAGGGTATCCGGGAGATGACCACCACAGGCAGGCCCCCGCACACTTTTTAATTGATTCACTAGGCTTAAATCTTTATGCGCATATGTGTAATTATTATACAATATAAGGTGTAATCGATATGCCGAACTTTGATGGAACCGGGCCCCTCAAACGAGGGCGGATAATCGGGCGGGGCCGGGGGTCCTGCAAAAAAGGCAGTGACGGGTGCGAGTGTCAGAAAGTTGTAGACACTCATTCGGTAAAGGAACAAACTTTCGCGGTATGATCCAGGACACGAGGAACCTATGTCATTGCCATTCATCTCTGTAAATAACCTGTGCATGGACTTTGACGGCACCAGGGTATTGAATAAGATCTCGTTTGAGATACCTGAAGGCGAGATCATGGGGGTTATCGGTCGGAGCGGTGCGGGTAAAAGTGTGCTCATGCACCTGCTCCGGGGTGTGGAACAGCCCCCGACGGGAGGTTCCATTATCTACCATATGGCAGCCTGTGACCGCTGCACTTTTTTGGATGTACGGAGCCGGGCAGGAGAAACATGCCCGGAGTGCGGCGGCAGTCTTGCAGCCGTGGATGTCGATCTCTGGGATGAGAGGAATAATGGCCTGAAAGCGCGGGTGATGCACCGGACTGCAATCATGTTCCAGCGCACGTTTGCCCTCTATGGTGATGACCGGGTAATAGAAAACGTTCTTCACGCGCTTGACGACATCAATTACCCCCAGGAACATGCCATCAACCGCGCAGCTGATCTCATCGACCAGGTCAGACTATCCCACCGGATGATGCACATCGCCCGTGACTTGTCCGGGGGGGAGAAACAACGGGTCGTGCTCGCCCGGCAGCTTGCCAAGAACCCGGCAATGCTCTTTGCCGATGAACCAACCGGCACGCTTGATCCTGAAACTGCACGACTGGTGCACGGAATGCTCATTAAAGCGGCGAAAAAGAATTCCATGGGCATGGTCGTCACCTCACATTTTTCCCATGTGATCGAAGACATGGCGAACCGGGCGATCCTGCTGGCTGATGGCAATATTGCAGCTATCGGTTCGCCAAAGAACGTGATCAGTTCCTTTGTCAAAGACTACCAGGAACTGGAGGAATCAGCACTACCGGAACTGGGTGAAAAAATTCTTGCAGCCCGGGACGTCTCCAAGCGTTACATCTCTGTTGACCGAGGTGTGGTGAGAGCGGTTAACAGCGTGACATTCGATGTCCGGAAGAAGGAGATCTTCGGCATCATCGGAAAAAGTGGTGCTGGTAAGACCACCCTCTCACGGATTATATCCGGCATCATTGAACCCACGAGCGGTGAGATGAATGTCCTGATTGGTGATGACTGGGTGGATATGACAAAACCCGGCATTGAAGAACGGGGACGGGCGAAGGAGTACATCGGGCTCCTGCACCAGGAGTATGATCTTTTTCCGCACCGGAGTGTGCTCGATAACCTGACCGATTCGATTGGTCTTGAGTTCCCCAAGGAGCTNGCGATCCGAAAAGCAGTCATCACGCTCCAGATGGCGGGATTTTCTGAAGAGAAGTCCCGGGCGATCCTGAACCGGTTCCCCGGCGAACTTTCGGATGGCGAACGGCACCGGGTCGCACTTGCACAGGTGCTCATCAGGGAACCGCGTCTCGTGATCCTCGACGAGCCGACCGGCACCATGGATCCAATCACAAAGCAGGATGTCAAACACTCGATCCTGCATGCCCGCGACGAAATGGACGAGACCTTCATCGTTGTGTCCCATGACATGGACTTCGTGCGGGATATCTGCGATCGGCTCGCCCTGATGCGGGGCGGTAAGATCATCGATATCGGGCCGACTGCAGCAATTCTTGCACAGGTTACCAATGAAGAGAAAGCCAACTGACTTCTTGGGTACAGACTCCCGTTCATAATTTTTAAAAAAAATTTCGATACCATGACAGCAGATAAACCAACCAACAACCAGGTGTCCGATGAAAACTGCAGCACCTGCACATCCGGACAACCGCACAGCGCCCCGAAAGGATTGCCGCCGAAAGCAAAGATCGATGTTCAGCATGTCATTCTCGTTCTGAGCGGGAAAGGCGGAGTCGGCAAATCCACCGTTTCGGTGAACCTGGCTTACGCCCTCGCCAGCCAAGGCAAACACGTGGGCCTCCTTGACCTCGACTTCCATGGCCCGAACATCCCCAAGATGCTGGGAATCGAAGATCAGCGGCCGGCAGTGCTCGCCCACACCATTGAACCCGTCCACGTGACCGGCAACCTTGCTGTCATCTCGATGGCTTTCCTGCTCCCGGATACGAGTACCCCGGTGGTCTGGCGCGGGCCGATGAAGATGGGAGCAATCCAGCAGTTCCTCGCGGAGGTCAACTGGGGATCGCTTGATTATCTTGTTGTTGATCTCCCCCCGGGGACCGGGGATGAGGCCTTAACCATTGCCCAGCTGGCTCCCAACGTGAGGGGCGCTGTTATCGTGACCACCCCCCAGGATGTTGCAGTGATGGATGCGATCAAGGCGGCGAAATTCATCGAAAAACTGGATNTGCCCGTACTCGGTGTCATCGAGAACATGAGCGGGATGNTCTGTCCCCACTGCGGGAAGGATATCAGCCTCTTTGGCGAGGGAGGCGGTAAGAAGGCAGCAGAGGATCTGGGAGTACCGTATCTTGGTGCGATTCCTCTTGACCCGGAGATGGTCAAATCCGGCGACGAGGGAAGGCCGTATATCCTCCGCCATGCTGATTCCCCGACCTGGAGAGCGGTGGACGTTGTCATGAAAAACCTGGTGAAAGAGATTGAGTCTGAACCGGCATAAATGCCGGGTATTCAGAATTATGTTNCTGCCAGGATCAGTACGACGATGAAAAAATATTCCGGCATACCGGAACTGATGGAGCAGTTCATGGAGGAGCAGGGCACTGACGAGCGGTGGGTTACTGTGCAGGAACTTCGCGACCGGTTTGGCCTGGCTCGCAATCAATGCACAACCGTATCGGGGTTTTTGCATCGCCTCGAGTTCGGGACCTTTGGGCAATTCCCGTATAGTGTTCTTAAGAGAGAATGGGCACCCCCCGTCCGGTATCACGGATGCACGAGTATACCGCTATCTTGTCAAACGAAGAAATACTACCATGACTGTTTCACAGAATTCTAGTGTTGCTGCATACACTGCTCCGTAATCAGCACCATACCCATCACCCGGGATGGCAAAGTTGTGACCCGCGTATTCCCGGAAGAATACGGGGCTCGATTTTCTTATTCAGGTAAATATCGAAAACCGTCCTTGGAATCCAGCGGAATCCACGTTCACATTCGCTGACTATTGACAACACCCCTCCAATACGCAGATTGGCATACGGAATGCTAC
>JGI20214J51088_10003590_pt1 | contig 10214 bp, 9 predicted proteins | sample WetSurMetagenome_FD_51088 | JGI IMG/M metagenome (IMG submission 51088) | reverse complement strand
AACAAACTGCTGAAGATCAGTTCCATCGTGAAGACGGAAACGATGCTGGCATTTCAGGCATACTCACGGCATGACCTTGAATCCATGTTCAGCATCGGGATGACGAAGTGAAAATTTAAAAGGAACTCAATGGACAATTCATTTTCCGACAGAATCACTGACGTGCCACGCTCGTTTATCCGGGAGATATTGAAAGTCGCACTCGACTCAACGGTCATATCCTTTGCAGGCGGATTGCCTAACCGGGACCTGTTTCCCGCGGAGGAAATCAAGGCGGCGACAGAAAAGGTGTTTGGGATATATGGCCGTGACATCTTTCAATACAGTAATTCTGAAGGCATGCTTTCCCTGCGGGAATATATTGCAGACCGGTACTATCAGAAACTGAAGGTCAAAATACCTGTTGAAGACATACTTATCACCAGCGGATCGCAGCAGGGGCTGGATTTAATGGGCAAAATATTTCTCAACGACGGTGACGGCCTGGTGATAGAGGAGCCCGGCTACCTTGGCGCGATCCAGGCGTTTTCCATTTACAGGCCAACATTTTTTCCTGTCCCGGTTTCTGAAAACGGTATGGATGCAAAAAAACTGAGGGCTATTATTGAACACGAATCGCCCAAGTTGATCTATACGGTTCCTAACTTCCAGAATCCGTCCGGAGTCACCTACCCAGATGACAACAGAGCTGAGATAGCTCGGATGCTACAGGGCACGAAAACGATCTTGATCGAAGACGACCCTTACGGAGATCTGCGCTTTACAGGTGTTTCCAGACAGTCCTTTAAGACCCTGGCCCCGGACAATACGATAATGCTGGGATCATTCTCCAAGACCATTGTCCCGGGATTCAGGCTTGGATGGATCGTAGCACCCAAACCTATAATGGAAAAGCTCATTGTTGCCAAACAGGCGGCTGATCTGCACACCTGCCATTTTACTCAAAGCATTATCTACCAATATCTAAAAGATAACGACATCGAACAGCACATAAGCAAGATCAAGGATGCCTATGGAAAACAATGCAGGGCCATGCTGAAGGCCATTAAAGATTACTTCCCGGAAGGCGTCACCCATAGTACCCCCGAGGGTGGGATGTTCCTGTGGGCCGAGCTGCCGGAAGGCAAAACATCCCTGGATCTGTTTCACCTCGCAGTAAAAGAAAACGTCATCTTTGTACCTGGTGATCCCTTTTATATCGGGAAAAAGAATACCCGCACCATGCGGCTAAACTTTTCCTGTGTTGATGAGGCAACGATCAATGCCGGGATCAGGAGATTGGGTCAGACGATAAAACAGCTCTTATGAAAAGGGCTTAATCCTGTGACTTTTAGCGATTATTCTGCTAAACTGAAATCATTCAAACTACTAATGGATTAAAAATGAACCTAAACCGAATATTCAAGGCAAAGACCATGGCCGTCATCGGCGTTTCATCACAGAATGACAGCCACCCAGCTAATGTAATCTACAACAAAAACCATTTCCGCTATCCCCTTACAGTCTATCCCGTCAACCCAAAGGGCGGGACGATCAAGAGGGAGCCCCTTTACCGTGACATCTCAGAGGTCCCGGACAACATAGATATTGCTGTCATTGCGGCAAAGGCCGACTTTGTGCCGGGGATCATGGAGGGATGCATTAAAAACAACGTGGGCGGGGCCGTTGTGATTTCCGGCGGATTCGCGGAAAGCGGAAAACTGGACATCCAGAACCGCATGGTTGACATGGCCCGGGAGGCCGACTTCCCATTCATAGGCCCCAACTGTCTCGGCGTTTATTCTCCCCACAGAATAGACACCCTGTTCCTGCCCGGAGAGCGCCTGATTCAGCCACGACCGGGTAATGTCGCCTTTGTGAGTCAGAGCGGCGGCGTTATGGTGGACAGCATGGTCAAGTTCACGCGTCAGGGCATCGGCATCTCTACCGCGACCAGCATTGGAAACAAGGCCATGATAAGGGAAATAGACATGCTGAATTACCTTGCTGATGATCCGGAAACAAAAGTGATCATGTTTTATATCGAGGGATTTGAAAAGAATGAGGGCAGAAAATTCGTTCTTGCAGCCGAGGCGTGCCCCAAACCTATCATCGTGATGAAGGGCGGCAGAAGTCAGGAAGGCATAAAGACCGTTTCAAGCCACACGGCGTCCATGGCCGGAGACTATAAGGTGTTCTCAGATGTCATGAAACAGCACGGTATCCTTGAGGTAAGAAACGAAAGGGAATTGGCTTCCTATTGCGAAGCCCTGAGCGCCTATCAGAGATGCATACAGGGAAGGATAGGAATCATTACGGTCAGCGGAGGTCACGGGGTTTTGGCTGTGGACAACTGTTCGGATCTGGGACTGGAGGTTCCTCAGTTCTCAGAGGCAACCAGGAACGCAGTGAAGGAAAATTTATCTTCAAGCATCCAATCCATTGCCTCTCTCTCAAATCCCATAGACCTTACGGGAAGCGCCCTGGATGATGATTTCCTTGCTGCGGCCAACGTCCTTGTAAAATCGCCGGAGGTGGACTGTATACTCATTCTTATCCTTCCCTACTCACCCGGTATCAGCGCCGAGTTGGGGGCAAGGATCAGCCACATCTGCAAAAGCGAGGATAAGCCAGTAATAGCTTATATCCCCAATGAAGATAAATATGCCATGCTGATAGAAGGTTTTGAACTTAACAATGTGCCGGTCTCCTATTCCGTAGAGGGCGCCGTGCTGATGGCAAAGGCGCTTAAGAGGTCTGAAAAATGTTGAACAATGAGATAACAAAGATTATTGACAAGTTTAAAGAGACGGGATGGGTGCCTGAACCCGAGGCAAAGAGACTCTTCCAAACTGCGGGGCTTAATGTCCCTAAATTTTCCTGGGTTCATACCCCTGATGAGGCCATTGAGTCTGCCCGCAGGATCGGTTATCCGGTTGTCGCAAAGGTGGTGTCACCGCTTGTGATTCACAAGTCCGATGTGGGCGGAGTAATCGTCGGCATTGATTCCGATGAAAGGCTCAAAGAGGCCTTTAATATCTTTAAAATCCTTGATGGTTTTGACGGTATGCTCATTGAGGAGATGGCCAGCGGGATGGAGCTGATCATCGGCGCCAAGATCGATTACCAGTTCGGCCCTGTCATACTCCTGGGGATCGGCGGCACCGGCGTAGAGGTCTATCAGGACGTTACCATGAGGATGACGCCAATCACTGAGAGCGATGTATCATCAATGATAGAATCACTCAGGGGCCGCAAGCTGATTACTGGCTTCAGGGGCAACGAGTCTATCAATATTAAGGAATTAACCAGCTTGATTATCCAATTTTCCTCCCTTGTAACCAGCATTGAGGATCGCATTCAATCCATAGACCTGAATCCTGTGCTATGTTCAGGGAAAACCTGCATTATTGCAGACGCAAGGATAATATTGAATAAATAAGAAAGGAGAAATGATATGACAAAAACCATTCTAACAATCATAGCTCTTACTCTTTTAATCGCCGGAGCCGCAGGCGCCCAGCAGGGATTTACGCTGAAAAGCGATGACATGGGCGGACAGCTGACTATTTCCCAGGTCTATTCGGGGTTCGGATGTACAGGAAAGAACATATCCCCATCATTGAAATGGACTAATGCCCCTGAGGGAACAAAGAGCTTTGCCGTCACTGTCTATGACCCGGATGCACCCACAGGCAGCGGGTGGTGGCACTGGATAATCTTCAATATACCGGCGAGTTCCACCGAGCTGAAGGCAGACGCAGGGCGGCCTGAAAAAAAACTGGCGCCCGCAGGCAGCGTTCAGAGTATTACCGATTACGGCGCTCCCGGATTCGGCGGGGCATGCCCCCCGGAAGGGGATAAGGCGCACCGTTACGTCTTCACGGTATACGCCCTTAAAAGCGCAAAATTGGATCTGGACGAAAAGGCGTCTCCTGCCATGGTAGGTTTTTATTTAAATAACAATACCATTGCAAAGGCGTCGCTTATAGCTTATTATCAGCGCTGATATTGACACACCTTATATTCTGGTCAGCAAATTATAAAATCTTAAGTCTTGAGGAGGCTTATTTAAAATGAGCATTGCCGATGAAATCGAAAAACTAAACAACCTTAAACAAGCTGGAGCTATCACAGAAGAAGAGTATCAGAGTGCGAAGGCTTCCCTTCTCAAGAAGGATGAATCGATCGGCGAAAAGTTCAATTTTGTTGTTAAGAATGTCTCTTCGGATGAAAAGATGTGGTCCATGTTTATGCATTTCTCCCAGCTATGTGGTTTCCTAATCCCCTTGGCAGGTCTGATAGTCCCCATTGTCATGTGGCAGGTGAAAAAGGATGAATCCGATATCATTGACAGGCACGGTAGAAATATCGTTAATTGGATCATTACAGAGATCATATTTTTTGCGGCGTTTTTTATTCTGGTCCGTATCTTTATAGGGATACCGTTACTGGGGCTCCTGTTTATCCTGGGCATCGTACTTCCGATCATTGGAGGAATTAAGGCAAATAACGGCGAAATCTGGTCATACCCTTTTGCAATTAAATTTTTCAGCGCGGATTGAATTAAATTCAAACGAACAATCTGAGTCCACAAATTTTGTGTCTTCATTAAAGAAGGCGGTTGAGCGGGCGCCTCAATCGCCTTTTTTCATAACCGAGCTACTCGCAGGATCGGAAGTTTTTTATTTCTGATACTGGCACAATTGTTGCATTTTTTCTCATCTTAAACTTTGAAAAAATTTCAATTGAAGGAGGAATGAATGAATAAAAAAATTTTATCTCTCATTTGCGTATCAGGAATATTGTTGGGATCTGCCTTTTCAGCAATGGGTGCAGGGTTTCAGCCTGTAGGATACCTTGCGAATTCCATGGGCGGCGCCGGCGTTGCCTATTCCGGCGGAAGCAATGCCGCTTATTATAACCCCGCCCTGCTGGCGGTCCACAAATATGGGGTGGAGATAAGTCTCACACCCAGGGTAGGATTCAGAGAACATAACATGGCAGATCATGTGGACGCCCTTGCCAATCTCGATGTTCAGGAAACTCTGGATCAGCTGCAACAGATACAATTTGACACTGCAAGTCTGATCAACAGTGCCATTAATGGTGGTACGGTTGACACTAGCAGTCCGATCCTTGACTCGGTCCGGCAGAAATTTTTAACCATTCAAAACGAGTTGCGTGGCCTTTCCGCTGGAAATGGACTGGAGTTAATGCCGGGTGCAACCCTCGGAGTTCAGGTGAGAAATTTCGGATTCGGCATTTTTGGAATGTCGGATTTTGCCGCATCGGCGATAGTTGATAGTCAGAGACTGGGCATTATTGTACCCGTCACTGCAAACAACACCCAATATTATGTCGAATATAACCCTACCACGAATCTTTTTACGGCAAGGAACCTGGCCTATTACAATGCCAATTCTTTGCAGTATGCCCTGGACCATCAGACGACAACAATCACCATGAAAGGCATCGCCTATGCCGAAATCCCCTTTGCCTACGGCTACCAGCTTAAAACCGCCGGGGGGAACCTCGACATCGGAGGATCTTTCAAGATCATGACTGGACGGACCTATAAAGTAGACAAGGCAATAGGAACCGAATCAGGAGATCTCACAAAGGATATCAACGACAAGAAAAAGAACAGCACCACCTTCGGGCTGGACGCGGGAGTGCTTTTCAGTCCTGACAAGCTGGAAAGTCTTTCCCTTGGGCTGGTGATAAAAAACTTTAACAACCCGAAATTTGATTATTTCGACGGAACCCAGATGGAGTTCAAACCTCAGGTGCGATTCGGCGCTTCATTCACCACCCTGCTTGATCGTCTGACCTTCGCGATGGATTATGACGTGACTAAAAATGAGAGCCTTGTCCCAGGCCTTAAGGAGCAGTATTTGGGCGGAGGAGTTGATTTTCATCCCTTCAGCTGGCTTTCCCTTAGGGCAGGCCTGATGAAAAACCTTAAAAACAGCCAGGAAGGGACCATCCCGACCTTTGGTCTGGGCATCGGGGCAAAATGGTTCCAGCTTGATGTCTCAGGACAATACTCAGGCAAAGAAGGAAGCTACGACGGCCATAAGTACCCCCGCTATGGCAGCGTTCAGGCATCATTTATTTCCAGGTGGTTCTAACCAGTAAATCCGCACAAACATCGTGTAGGAAATTTCTCTCAGTCCCCGGTAATGTGAACAACCGAACCGGGGACTGTAATTTAAGATTCTTAGTCGAGATACCTGGTAAAGATCATAGATCCAAAGTTTGTCGTTCCACGGCTTGACCGCGTAATCAAGAATGTTTCCTTTCGCTGATTTCTAACCTCTGACCGCGGGCCTCTGCCTTCTATCTTTCCACTCCTGTCCGCCGACCTGTCCGCCGAAGCTTTGACGAAGGTGGAAGCTTGAGCGCAGGTGGATGACTCCTTGTTTCGTCTTGACAGATTTACAAAATAGTCCGATTATTCCCCCCATTCATGTCTCACTCCTTAATTTCAGTCAGTTTGCTGAAAGCTTTCAAATATCATTAATCTGGGGATTTAAAAAATTCTCCAGTCAGCTTCATATATAAATTCCGATTTTTTGTTTTTCGATATTTACAATCAGCAGTGTATCACTTTGGCTCATCACTGAAAGACCCTGGAAAAAAGTGGTCTGCTTTTCAAAAATGGATATCGGAGTGGGTGAGATGCTCAAGAAGCTAAACGGGATGGGATAAGTTCTATCAATATCAGTGCCTGATACCGTTATTTTTTACAGGAACCAAAAATGTCCATGCAGCCAAAAAAGGAATTCGCCTTAGTGAATTATGAAACATGCGATCCGCACAAATGCAGCCCCAGTGACGGTCTTTGCGCCTCTTCAAAGGCATGCACCCATAAGGTTATGAAACAAATAGACGGTCCCTTTGAACCGCCGATTGTATTCCAGGATATGTGCATGGGATGCTGGGACGGCATTGAAGCATGCCTGTTGAATGCTGTGCAGAGGATGAATATCAATTAGCTACGAAGAAACAACGCTATTCGGAGGAACTATGAAAAAGACAGTCTCAATTATAAGCATGATGACCCTGCTCATTCTATGGGCGCCTCTTACGACCTTTGCCCAGATAAAATCGCCCCTCAAGACATTACCCGGAAATGTTAAAGCAGTCAAACCGATCGATGCGACTCAGGCATCTGCCGGCATTAACGTGGTTAATTCCTATGAATTAAAGGTCAAGGATTACGTCCCGTACTGGCCTGCCATCGCCAGATTGAGTAATGGTGAAATTTTCACAGCCTGGGAGGAGGTCCTGCTGGAGACCAATAAACATGCTGGTGTGGCGACGTTGTGGACAGAGGATATGCAGGGCACAGGCAAATGGGTATACTACACAGAATTCATGCCAGAACTCAGCATTGGAAAAAATCAGGTCATCCCATTCTCCGACGGTAATGTGCTCGTCATCTATGAGAACAAGAGGGATTCCAAATCCCGCTTTGTAATTTTTAATGATAAGTTTCATCTGGTTAAAGGACCGGTGCAAATCAATGAAAGCGCGACCAGGATGTCCGCTACCCTTCTGGCCGGAGGAAAACTGGCCCTGGTAGGTTTCTATTCAAAGGATGGAACACCAGCCAATTCCGGAAAATTTTCCATCATCAGCTCCACTGGCGACATCGTCGTGCCCCCGACTGTTTTTACCTCCAAGGGGAGGATTGATGACCTGTCGGCTGCTCTCATGCCGGACGGTCTAGTTGTAATCGCGTATGCCCTTGGATTTGGCCGCACGATCGTGATCGATCAGACCGGCAATATCATCCGTCCGGAAATGGTTTTCTACCCGAATGCCACCTCTTACTTGAGTGCCATTCCTCTCGATAATGGAAACATCATGGTTGCGTTTCAAAATAAAACACTGCAACCGGCCTGCCAGATCATAGACAGCAAGGGGAAAAACGTCGGCGCNNCCATCGTTCTCCATGACACGGTGGTCTCAGGGATGCGGGCGGTCAGGTTGAATAACGGGAACATATTGATCGGTTACATAGATGGCGAGAATTCAGGCGCAGGGATCGTTCTTACCATGCTGGATCAGACGGGAAAAACAGCGAAAGCTCCATCCCGGGTGCTTGATGGGTGGAATTTGGAATATAATCATTTCGACATGATGGCTGTAAAAAAAGACATGGCGCTCATTATCCATGGCGCCTCCCGTCAACCCAAGGGACAGGCATATGAAAAACGAAACGGGTTTCTGCTGGTGAAGTAGCAGGATAGCGGTGACTTGCACAATTTTCATCGACAACAAAACAGTGTATAACTTTGGCACATCACTGAAGGACTTGGGAATTGAGCAGCTTCAACCATAAAGGAAGGTGTTATGAAAAAGGCCGAACTTGTAGATGTCATTTCTAAAGGTGAAGACAGCCGGCTTCAATTTAAAGCAGACGTGCATAATGCTGATACTTTGGCAGCTGAAATGGTGGCCTTTTCCAACAGTGAAGGTGGTCGCATTTTGATCGGTGTGTCAGATAATGGAAAGCTGACAGGCATCCCTTCTTCCGAAATCGGCAGGTTAAATCAGTTGATAAGCAACGTTGCAAGCCAGCATGTACGGAGTCCCATCTCACCTACAACTGAGAATGTTTCTATTGCAAAGGGTAAGGTCATAATAGCCGTAGAAATTTCTAAGGGGATAGATAAACCTTATTTTGACCGCAATGGTGTGATCTGGCTTAAAAGTGGCGCAGACAAACGAAGGGTCAATTCAAAGGAAGAACTGCGCAGGCTTTTCCAGTTTTCAGATCAGTTCCATGCAGATGAATTGCCGACAAAGGCAGGGATAGACAAACTCGACAAGCTTCGTTTCCGTGATTTTCTGAGGGATTTTTATAGGATCGATTTCCCTGACTCGCCACCGGACCTGCTCCGGCTCCTTCAAAATATGAATCTTGCCACTGATGATGGCCGGCTGAATCTTGCCTGCGTGCTTTTATTTGCTGAACGTCCTGAATGGATTAAACCCCAGTTTGTCGTAAAGGCGATCCGTTACCCGGGCAATGAAATCCATGTGAGTGATTATGTGGACACTGAAGATTTTTCAGGCCCCTTAACCAAAATCTTTCAGGATTCCATGGCTTTCATTATGCGCAATCTTCATAAGGTCCAGGCAGGGCGCGGAGTTAATGCCCCTGGAACGTCTGAGATACCGGAAGCGGTATTTGAAGAGCTTCTGGTCAATGCTTTGATCCATCGTGACTATATGGTAAGCTCAACCATAAGGCTTTTCATTTTTGACAACCGTATAGAGATCATAAGCCCAGGCCATCTTCCCAATAACCTTACAATAGAAAAGATAAGGGCGGGAAATTCCAATATTCGAAATCCGATACTTGTCTCCTTTATCGCAAAAGGGCTTTTGCCTTATCATGGACTTGGTTCCGGGATCAAACGTGCACTCGATGAATGGCCGGAAATTGATTTTATGGATGATCATGAAGGTTGCCTGTTCACAGCAACGGTTCACCGAAAAGCTCTAAGAAGTTCGGGAAAAAGTTCGGGAAAAAGTTCGGGAAAAACACGTGATCAGATACTCTTGCTTCTGTCGGACAAACCTGAAATAACGATTCCTGAAATATCAGAAAAGATCGGATTATCAACTCGATCAATTGACAAACAAATCGCGAGATTAAGGATTGATGGCCGTATTCGTCGGGTCGGATCTAAAAAAGGCGGGCACTGGGAAGTGATAAATGAGTAGAGGTGATGACTAGTCAATCTAGTCAACAACGTTTATCACCCAGATTTCTGAAGAAGAAAGGCAAAACTTGAAGTCGCAATTTGCGACCTCAAGTTGGGGAGGCAGACGAACTAACCCCTATGCCTTTACAGAGCAAGGTGTTGCCATGTTTTCCGGGGTGTTAAAAAACGAAACTGCGATCCAGCTGTCATCTGTTATTTTATTGCTGACTGCTGACCTCTGACCTCCGATCTCTATATACTTCGGCGCATCACTGAAGGACCTTGTGAAAAAGTGGTTTGCTTTTTAAAAAATGGATATCGGAGTGGGTGAGATGCTGAAGAGACTGGAAGGAATGGGAAAGGAATGATGAAGGAAACACTGGTGAGAGTAGAGGTTTGACGCATGGACTTGGCGGATTGATATTTTGAGGATTGGCCCCTATTCCACTTATGTTGTGAAATGAATTAATAGCCTTTTCATATTTTGAGGTTCCTGAATGGCAATCGATG
>JGI20214J51088_10003589_pt1 | contig 10214 bp, 15 predicted proteins | sample WetSurMetagenome_FD_51088 | JGI IMG/M metagenome (IMG submission 51088) | reverse complement strand
CTTCTTCGTTTGTTAGGAAATGTCCTCTCAGGGAGGATCAATATACCTGTAAACATCCAGGCGTTCGGCCAAAATAGTACAGCTCCAGATATGAAAGTAGCTATATATTACTTGTGCAAAGATCATATCTATAACCTGGCCAGGCAAATAAAAGCTGGAAAGCTGGAAATCCAATTACTGGATGAAGAAAGAACGGGTATATTGCGGATTATTATTTATTCGGGAGAAAATGGAAATATCAAGCTTAATTCCTCATCAAAAAGAACAATTGAAATGCTTACGAAACAGGCTAATTCCGAAGGCGTGGATGTGGATCTAATCAGCGAAAATAAAAACCAGGAAATAATTATGCGTTGGAAAAATCCAATCTAAAGGATTTTTACACATATGAATAGTCCTTCAAAAATCCGTCTGCTCCTCGTGGACGACCACTTGATGGTACGCCTTGGGTTGGCAACATTCTTACGAGTTTACGAAGATCTCCAACTTGTCGGCGAAGCCTCCGATGCAGAAAACGCAATTCTTCTTTGTAAAGAACTCCATCCCGATGTAGTTATTATGGACATGGTCATGCCCGATATGGACGGCGCAGAAGCGACACTTACCATTCGCCAGCAGTATCCAAATATCCAGGTCTTGATCTTGACTAGTTTCAAAGATGAAAAGTTGATCCAAAAAGCCTTACATGCTGGCGCAATTGGCTATCTACTAAAAGATGTGACTGCCGAGGCTCTTGCACAAGCAATCCGGGCTGCAAATAGTGGACACATTACACTCTCTCCAGAAGCCGCGCAAGTCTTGGTTCACGTTGTGAACCAACCGTCTGTTCCCGGGTCAGATCTTACTGAAAAGGAGAGGATTGTTTTGGCTTTGCTCGTGGATGGATTGAATAATACTCAAATTGCAGCAAGATTGGTGGTTAGTCCTTCAACAATCAAGTCCCATGTTAGCAACATCCTGGCTAAATTGAGAGTCACCAGTCGGGCTCAGGCAGTTGCACTCGCAGTTAGGAACCAACTGGTCCCTTAGCAGAAGCAAGGGGATTTTTTAGTGTGATGGTAGGCCTTATATTGCAGGGCCTATTTTTCTTTTTAAATAAGCATTGCTTCCACAAATGATTTCAAATCATTTCAAATAATAAACGCACGCCACCACCCTATAATAGCGATAAAGGAAATAACTTTCCTTCTTTAATCAGATAAAACGAATCAAATAGTGGGTTTATTATGATGTCATCTTATGAACAAAGAAAATTGCAGTTGGAGTTATTTTATCTTAAACCAGGATTAAACATCCCTGAAAAATCCGAAGCATCAGAAATAAATGATGTAGCTGTCCGCAATGAAATTATGGCTCTGTTGCGTACCAATGAACGTTTGCAAAAACAACTGGTTTCTTTGAAAGAACACAATCAGGAATTGGAAGATTATGCCCATACTGTGGCTCACAACTTGAAGGATCCATTATCAGTTTTGATCCTGACAAGTGATGCTATCGCAGAAATTGATGATCTTTCCCGGGAAGAATTGAAAGAATACATGCAGCAGATCAAGATAACCGCCTATTCCATGAATGGCACAATTGACAACCTGTTACTTCTCTCAGAGGTGAAGAAAGAAGATGCGCCTCTTGAGCCTATTAACATGGGAAAAGTAGTCAACAACATTCAGCAGCGGTTGAGCTATTTGGTGAAGGAATACCAGGGTAATATCATTGCCCCAACTCATTGGCCCACCGCGATTGGGTACGCTCCCTGGATTGAAGAAGTATGGGTTAATTATTTGAGCAACGCGCTTATTTATGGTGGACGCCCTCCTATAGTCCGGCTGGGGGCTGCCATCCTGCCTGACAACATGATCAGTTTCTGGGTGCTTGATAATGGGTTCGGCATCTCCCCCGAAAGACAAGCTGATATCTTCAATCAATTCAATCACTTCAATCAAGAAAACCGGCCAGGTCACGGCTTGGGATTATCCATAGTTCGCCATATTGTAGAAAAGCTCGGCGGAAAGGTTGGACTGGAAAGTAAAGCAGGTCAAGGGAGCTTGTTCTATTTCACTTTACCTGCGGGTTCAGATTAATTCAAACGGCTTGATATTGAAAGGAGAAAATAATGAGCAAGAAACTATATCGAGTGAAGGTCGTTCTTTTTGTCATGGCGGAAAACGAATCCGACGCTTGTGTGGCAGCCACTAATGCAAAATTCGATATATTCGAGTGCTGTGCAAGAAAAGCCGACCACCTTGAGCGTGGGTGGGAAGACGCCATTCCGTATAATTCGGATGATTTCCGCACCTGCCAGGAAATACTGGCTGGCCAGCAGAATATGATTTACGTTTCCACACCTTTTATCTCCAATACAAGGCAGCTGCAAACCTCCCATCATTTTCACTAGGATAAATTCGATAATCTTAAAAATCAATGAGACAGGGAAGAAATCAACCCCGTGATCGTAATACGATCATGGGGTTCTTCGTTAATTATTGCAGAACATATCAATAAGAATGAACATTCATCAACTGGCGGAGAAAAACAACGGCTGATAGGATGACGTGTGATCCCTACCTTTAATTTTGGATTGAATAAGCCTGCCTAATAATATGATTATCTAAACTTGAAATGCTCGATAAGGAATTAGAAAAGCACTTGGGAAGATAATCAGTTAAAAAAATAACACGGGAGGATAATTGAAGAAATCAAACAAACCAAATTTTCCACAAGTTGAACCAGACTCGGGGGATTCTTCTGCCTCTTTAGAGGCTAAATTCATTGAAAATGGTGCAAGCCGTGTTACTGAAAAAGATATAGAAAAAGTTGTCCACCACACAGAAGAGATCAAGAAGAAATTTACCCCTAAAGGGACATTAAACCGGTTTGTTGAAGATTCTCAATTGATGTTGGGCATAGTTAAAGACTATTGGCAGGGTAAATACCGCCGCATCCCCTTCATGATGATAGGAGCAATTGTTTTTTCACTACTTTATGTTCTTAATCCCTGGGACATAATGCCAGATGTCTTACCGATAGTAGGTCAGTTGGATGATGCGACAGTTGTCTCAGTATGTCTTTATCTTGTGGATCAGGAATTGAGAAACTATAAGAATTGGAAAAAAGGAAGTTAACCGTTTCTAACAGGAATGAACCATGGCAATAAACATTTAGGCTCTTAATTTGAATAATCCTTTTGATTTAGAGAGTTTAGGGAATGGTTATACGCAGAATTGCAAGCGTACTCTTAATTTATGCTTCAATAACAGGGATTATTTTCTGTTTGTCTGGACTCGTCGAACTTTGGAGGTCTGGCGCCAGGATAACAATGGCCATTAACGATAACTTGAAACTCGTGGATCAAACACTAACTTCGAGCGAGGATATCCTTTCAACGGTAAGTCAGGTTGTAGATTCGACAGCGACGAATATGGCCTCACTGCAGGAAACCACAGGCACAATCTCAAGCGCTATCCATAATTCAGATCCTATGCTGGATACGATTATTAATATGACTGGCAATGATATTCCAACGGCTATAAACACAACACAATCATCCTTGGCATCCGCTCAAACCAGCGCGTTAATAATAGACAACGTTCTCTCAGCACTAACCAGTGTGCCGTTCTCTTCCATTTCACCTTACAAACCAGCTGTGCCATTACATACAGCCTTGATGAATGTTTCAGACAGTCTGAATGAATTAAAACCTTCCCTCATAACAATTACTCAAAACCTTGTAAGTGGAAAAGCTAACCTTCAAGAAGTGGATTCAGAATTACAAAAAATAACAGAAACATCGCAAGGGATCAACACTTCCCTTGGAACGGCTCAAACGGATGTGATGTCGTATAAATCTGCGATCACTCAATTAAAGAAAAATGTTGAAGCGGCCCAAGAAAAAGTAGTCATCTGGATGAAAACACTAACTTGGATTATCACAGCTCTATTAGTCTGGACACTTCTTCTCCTTGCGGGGGTTGGATTCCTTGGATTAAGCATGATTCAACTCAGATATCACCCGGAAGTATATTCGGAATACCGTTGACACATCATCCGATTTTATCTATCCCTGAGCTAGAAATAAAAACGGCCAATTTTAAGGAAAGGATATCAATTAATTAATGGAAGCACAAATTGCAATTAACACGCCTGATCCAGGGCCGGTTTCACCGCCAAATAATATTATCAGTGCTAAAAATCTCACAAAAATATTCAATACTGAAACCGTAGTTGACCATATTTCATTTGAAATCCCAAATTCAATTATCTTTGGTTTCGTTGGTCCGAGCGGTTCGGGAAAAACAACAACTATAAGATTATTGACTGGTCTCTACACCCCCACCGAGGGAACTGTTACCATGTTCGGAAAGAATCCAGCAAAATTTAAGCAAAATGAACGCTCTCGCTTTGGTTATATGCCTCAGCTTTTCGTTCTATACCCAAATCTGACTGTTTGGGAAAACCTGAATTTCGCAGCCTCATTATATGGTATGAGCTTCGTGCGGGGAAAAAGACTGAAGAATGCCTTGAATTTTGTTGAATTGTATGATCACCGTCATGAATTGGCGCGCAATATATCAGGAGGCATGCAGCGGCGCCTCAGCCTGGCTGCCACCCTTGTGCATAACCCCATATTACTTTTTCTTGATGAACCTACCGCTGGCATAGATCCAATTTTAAGGCAGAAATTTTGGGAGCATTTCCGGGAACTCAAGCAACAGGGAACTACTATATTTATAACCACCCAGTATGTCAGCGAAGCTGATAACTGCGACTTGGTTGGTGTGCAAAGCAATGGGAAACTTCTTATCGTCGATACACCGAGAGGCCTTCGCCACCATACATATGGAGGCGATATGGTCGATCTTCATGCAATTGAAAGTATTACTTATCAAGAAGAAGCTAATTTACGATCTCTTCCCTTTGTCCTTCCAAGAACAATTCGAACAGGTGAAAATAGCGTACGGATTATTGTGGATCAGGCAAGTACTGCCGTCCCAGCTCTCGTGGAATGGGCTCAGCAGCAAAACATAAAAGTTAAATCCTTGGAAGAGTACTTGCCCTCATTCGATGACGTGTTCGTGGAATTGGTTCGTCGGGAGGTCAAGGATGAGTAGGATATTTCGAAGCTTTATCAGGGCATCCTCATTTTTAACAAAGGAATTTTATGAGGTACTAAGGCAGCCGCGCCTGATCGTAAGTCTGGTCCTGGGCCCTTTTTTGATCCTTTTCTTATTTGGAATTGGGTACCGTGACCAGAACCGGGTGTTAAGAACCATATTTGTGATCCCAAAAAATGCTGTTATTTCTGCTCAGGATATCCAGAAATACAGCGAAACAATAAAATCTCTTATCCAAATTGAAGGCGTGACTGATAATAAGAATTCAGCACTTGATCAACTACGCCAGGGAACCATAGATATGGTTATTGAAGAACCGGAAGCCGCTTTTTCGATCATTAAGAACAACCATCAAGCTGTTTTTAACGTTTATCATAATGAAATCGATCCCGTTCAAATAGATTATATCGATTACCTTGGATGGCTCTATGTAGGCGCCGTTAACCAACAGGTTTTACAAGCCTTCACCAGTCAAGGACAGAAGGATGCGGCGAAGCTGCACCAGGATTTGCGAGATGCTCATGCTAACATTGCCGCTGCGAAAAAGGCAATTCAAACTGGAGATAACGCAACTGGTCAACAGAAACAGCAGGAATTGACGGGTAATCTGGATTCTATCTCCTTACTGGCTGGAGGCACTCTTGGCCTGCTTGATAGCTACCAGGCAACGGATGGAGGGGATACGGGAAGTGGCGATCATGTGCAAACTACCCTGTCGGACATTAACCAGAATACAAACGTTATAAATAATCCTGCCACCAGCCCTGAAGATCGGTTGACACGTCTGGATAAAATAGACAAAGATCTTAGCGATCTCGATACGAAATTAGGAGTGGTTCAAAATATATCACCGGCTGTTTTGGTCAGCCCTTTCAGCAGCCTCACTAGAAGTGTTGCCAATTATCAACCCAGCTTGCTTAGTTTTTTTGTCCCGGCAGTATTGGCACTCTTGCTCCAGCATGTGGCGATTACCTTTGCAGCACTTTCCATAGTGCGTGAAAGGAATGTTGGAACGGTGGAACTTTTTAAAATATCACCGATCTCCGCCACAGAAGTCCTTTTTGGAAAATACTTGAGTTACATGCTTTTTGGCGGCATAATTGCCGCAGCGTTAGCTTTATTGATGCACTTTATTTTGCATTTACCAATGTGGGGAAATTGGTGGTATTTCACACTGACTGTGGCAGTCATTTTATTTACATCGCTTGGCTATGGTTTTGTCATTTCAATAATTTCGCAAACGGATAGCCAGGCAGTCCAATATAGCATGATTTTTTTGCTTGCAAGTGTTTTCTTTAGTGGGTTTATCATGGGCCTTGAAAAGCTGATTGGACCAGTAAGGATCGTTTCCTGGATGCTGCCGACCACATACGGCACGATCCTTTTACGAAATATCGCTTTGCGTGGCTTGATTCCGGATTGGATCTTGCTCGGGGGACTGGCAGCCATTGGGGTCTTTCTCCTCTTTATTGCTTGGCTGCTCATGCGTCGGTTGATCGGCTCGTCTGCCTGGTCAAAGTAATTAGAATTCTCAAAAAAAACTGTTGCTTCTTCAAAGGAGGATCGATGAAAGGAAAAATAGGTTTGTGGCTTGACCATCGTAGAGCGGTGATTGTGACTATGGCAAAAGAAAAGGAAGAAGTCAACGAAATTGACTCGGGGATCAAAAAGCATATCCGCTACAGCAGAAATGCCTCTTTGGATGCTTCCCAGGAAGATGTACTTGACCGGCAGTTTGATCAGCAGGTTAATCAATTTTACAGCGAAATCCTGCCTTATCTTCGCGAAGCAGAAACGATCCAAATATTCGGTCCCGGCGAAGCGAAAAAAGAGCTGGCAAGCCGGCTCAAAAAAGCCGGTTACGCTTACCAGTTGTTGGAGGTGACCACCATGGATAAAATGACCGACAGGCAAATAATAGCTGAAATTCGGCGAAGGGTTCCATCATAAATTCCAATTCCCCCAACAGAGGGAATAATAAATCCCCCGGTTGATGGATGCGGGAAGAAAATATTAGGATTACTATGAACTTGGAGTTTTTATCGCTTGGATAATTAACAANAGTATAACCAACAATAAAAACTGGTTTACTGCAATAGATTCGCCCGTCCAGTAAGGCNGGAAAAGTAGATAAAAGGAGGTTTACCATGTTATGGACAATCATCATTATTCTGTTCGTTTTATGGCTCTTGGGGTTCTTGGGATCGGGTATTAGTCCGAGGATTCCTCGTACCGGAGGATGGATCCACACATTGATCGTTATTGCAGTGATCTTGGTGGTATTACATTTGCTTGGAGTTGTATGACGATCGAGTATTTTAGTTGTTGATCAGAAACAGGGATAATAATATTATCCCTTTATGTTTAATGAACAAATGCATAACATTCTATGAGGGAATGATGCCTGTTCAAAATAGAATTTCTGAAGAAAAATCAGTTATTAGGGAAACTGGCAGCGAGAACCGGGCTTTCACATTTAAGGCGACTCAGTTGAAACCACCACTACCCACGATGATCGCGACTTGTGATCATTGCTGGTTGCTGTATGCCTTGGGGAGCTGATAACAACAAATAATTCACGGATATACGATGTCATCAAATAGAAGAAACGTTAAATTAGGGGAAAATAATAACTCTGGGAATTACCGTGGACCCAGTAAAGTGATCGAGCGCAATATCCGCAAGATATTAAAACTGCGGATCAGGGAAGCGCAAAAACGAAATTTCCTGGACAGAATAGCAGATATGATCGCTTTATTTTCTGGAAGGATGTTTTTTATCTATGCACATATCCTGTGGTTCGGATTATGGGTATTCATTAATACCGGAATATTTGGGATCAAACCTTTTGACCCCTTCCCTTACTCAGGTTCTTCACATGCTGCATGGAATTGAACAAAAGATGGGAATTAATACTGAGTATGACGGTGAATTACCGGATCTTGAAAAAGAGACTCGCCCGGAAGATGTGCTGGCGGAAATCAACCGGCTGCAGCAATTGATCAAATGATTCTGGATTAAGCTCTTTATCGGTAGAGTTGCGAAAGGAATATACAATGAATTGGAAACCAAAATCGCAAGATGACGATGAATTTCGATTATTGAAACAACAGGAAGCTCAAGATAGGAAAGAGGAAAAAAAGGAATACTTGGAACAGCAGTTCCTCCATCTTCAAGAAGAGGAAAAACAAAAACAACGCCATCCCGACCGGGCCAGCTGGAAAAGCGAGTAACAAAGAGTTATCGACGGACTAAAATATCAGTTGAAATTTTGGTGGGACATCATGTTGAAATGATACCTGACATTAAGTTGACTTCGTAAAAAGCGCATCACTCTTTGCAGCCATAATTAAATCGTTCCGGTGGAGGCCTTTTATTTTGTGAGTCCACCAACCAAGGGTTACTTTCCCATACTCAGTCAGGATGGACGGATGGTGGTTTTCTTCTTCGGCCAATTGCGCGATCCCGTTGGTGAATTCCATGGCTTGCTTGAAATTCTTAAAAGTATATGTTTTCTCGATGCGGGGTTCCCCATCTTTACTGTAATTAATCCACCCATTATGGGTTGTAAAGAAGGCTGCAGAGTCTGCTTCGTCCAAGGCTCGAGTTGATGAATTAATATTTTCACAATGTTCAAATGCAAGGTCAGGCATATTTATCTCATCCTATCTAATCAATTAATGTTCAGATGAATTGAAAAGTGAAAGATATTTTCCGTATCCCTCTTTTTCAAGTTGCTCAACTGGAATAAAGCGAAGCGAAGCTGAATTCATACAATATCGCATCCCTGTGGGAATTGGTCCATCGTCAAATAAGTGACCCAGGTGAGAGTCACCTATGCGTGAACGGACTTCAACGCGGCGCATGAATAAGCTGTTATCAGTATTAGTGATGATATTGCCTTCTTCAAGTGGGCGGGTAAAACTTGGCCAACCGGTGCCGGAATCATATTTATCCAGGGAAGAAAATAAAGGTTCGCCCGAAACTACATCCACATAAATTCCGGCATGCTTATTGTTCCAATATTCATTGCGAAATGCAGGTTCTGTGCCTTCCAACTGTGTTACTTGGTATTGTAGTGGAGTAAGCCTTTGTCGAAGATCCATTTCCGCAGGTTTATTGTATTTTTCCATACAGGTCTCCTGTTAATAATTTTGATTATTTTGGTGGATATAGTAATATATATTCATTAAGAAAGGCTTATTATTTTCGCTCAAAAATAAAAAAAGCAGCCGCACCAAAAATGTGCGGCTGCTGATCTTTTCCCCTAGGTGTCTCAGGAAATGAGGCCTACTTCCCTGCCTACTTTGGCAAATGTTGCCAAAACCTTCTCCAGTTGTTCATCGGTATGGGTCGCCATGTAACTCGTCCGCAGGAGCTGACAACCCTGCGGCACAGCCGGGGAAATCACCGGGTTGACAAAGATTCCCTCGTCAAATAAGGCTTTCCAAATTATCATGGTTCTTGTGTCATCGCCTATATGGATCGGGATTACAGGGGTTTCAGATTTTCCAATGTCAAAACCCAGGCGGCGGTATTCTTGACGCATGTATGCTGCGAGTTTGTTTAATCGCTCAATTCGCTCAGGTTCTGCTTGCATCACATGCAGTGCAGCCAGCGCTGCAGCAGCATTGGCAGGTGGGATACTGGCGCTAAAGATCATTGTTCGAGCATGGTGTTTAATGTACTGAACGATTTCATTGTCCCCCGCGATGTAACCTCCTAATGAAGCAAAAGACTTACTAAAGGTTGACATGATCAGATCAACCTCTTTGGTCATGTTAAAATGAGCCGAGGTACCGCGACCGCCTCCTAATACACCTGTAGCATGAGCATCATCCACCATCAATCTTGCGCCATATTTCTTACAGAGAGGAATGATCTGAGGCAGAGGGGCTATGTCGCCTTCCATGCTGTAAAGCCCATCCACAACAACCAATTTACCGGGGTCTTCCCCCGCTTGCTTCAATACCCTCTCAAGATCCGCCATATCATTGTGGCGGAAACGAAGGGTTTTACCCCAGCTTAATTTTGCACCATCGACAATGGAAGCATGATCTTGTTTGTCGAGAATCACAATGTCATCACGGGAAACAAGTGAGC
>JGI20214J51088_10003588_pt1 | contig 10214 bp, 8 predicted proteins | sample WetSurMetagenome_FD_51088 | JGI IMG/M metagenome (IMG submission 51088) | reverse complement strand
CCTAAAGGCGTGAGTGTGAGTGTGAGTGCGGGTTTTGAGGAAAAAAGAATGAGAGTGCTCGCTCTCGCTCTCACTCTCACTCTTTTTTCTGCTCCCCAGGCTGGACTCGAACCGGCGACCCACGGATTAACAGTCCGTTGCTCTAACCAACTGAGCTACTGAGGAAAGTATTTTTATGCCTAAATTTGGCGTGGCAAAAATAAGGGCTTTATGTGAATTAAGCAATATCTTTACCGAAAATTTTTAAATGAAACGAATATTGGGAATCGGCAATGCCCTGGTAGATGTTATGACACTTGTTGAAGGCGATTATATTCTGGAGGAATTCAAACTGCCAAAAGGAAGCATGCAGCTTGTCGACAGGGAAACATCGGAAGGAATAAAAGCCGCTACTGAGATTTTTCCCAGGACCTGGACATCAGGCGGTTCGGCTGCCAATACAATACACGGACTTGCGATGCTCGGGGCTGATACCGGATTCATAGGGTCGATCGGAAGAGANGACACCGGAAATTTCTTTGAAAATGACATGAAGAAAGCTGGCGTAAATACGCTTCTTATTCGCAGAAACTCAGTGACCGGCACTGCAGTGGCTCTTATAACCCATGATTCGGAACGGACCTTTGCAACCCATCTTGGTGCTGCTGTGGAACTTACAACAGATGACCTTAAGCCCATGCTCTTCGAAGGATATGACATTCTTTACCTTGAAGGCTATCTTATAAATGACTTCCCACTGATAGAAATGGCCTGTAAGATTGCCAAAGAAAACAAAATGATGGTCGCCCTTGACCTTGCTAGCTATAATGTTGTTGAAGAGAATCTCGAATCATTCAAAAAAATTGTTTCCGGATACGTCGATATCCTCTTTGCAAATGAACAGGAATCAAAAGCGTTCACAGGATTTGAACCAAAAGAAGCTTTGGCTGTTTTGTCAGTTATGGCTGACACCGTAATTCTTAAANCCGGAGCTGATGGATCGTGGCTGAAAAGAACAGATGAGTTGATTAAAGTCACTGCATTCCCTGTCAAATGTATTGATACGACAGGTGCAGGGGATCTTTATGCTGCAGGATTCCTCTATGGTCTGGCAAAAGATCAGAATCTTGAGAGATGCGGAATTATTGGTTCGTTAATGGCAGGAAAGGTGATTGAGATAGTCGGTGCAAGAATGGATAAGGAAAAGTTCAGGGAGATTAAAAAGGAAATTGAAGAAATCATNGCTGAGAAATGAATGACAAAGTGCAGAGAAGCTTCTGGAACAGGCTTAAAATAAGACATGACAGGAATATTAAGAAGGGTCTCTATGGTTATATGTGGAAGACCAGTCTTAAGATAATCCTTATTTATCTGGCCATTATGATCCCTGCTCTTCTGATCAGCAATTACCTCCTTGATCTGAATGCCGTATTTGATTTTATTACAACCCGGTTTAAGGACTGGGTGGTATTGACAGTATTTTTTATTTCAGAGGTTTTCCTTGGGATGATCCCACCCGATTTTTTTGTCATCTGGAGTACCAAATTCAATTCTCCTTTGTTGTTCCTGAGCATCCTGGGTGTACTTTCGTATGCTGGCGGTGCTATTTCGTATTATCTCGGAGTCCTTCTCTTAAAAGGGAAAAGAATAAAGGCCTGGTCAGAACGAGTGCTTAGCAAGTATATCGGAATGGTCAGAAAATGGGGTGGAGCATTTATCGTTATATCAGCTCTGTTTCCATTTTCCCCTTTTTCAATCGTTGTAATTGCCGTGAGTCTTTTTAAATATCCTTTTAAACTCTATCTGCTCTATGGAGTNGCAAGGATTGCACGATTCCTGATCCAGGGATACTTCTATATCGGCGTAATTGATGTTGAATCGATCTTTGGATGAAAGATTCTATGATACAGCCTGCCTGACCCTGTAGCCGCTGATTCCGTAGTAAACAATAAATGCAAAGCAGATCAGGGGAACGATAAATCCAAGCGCCATTGTTGATACATCTGCAATATAACCCATGATGACAGGTATGATCGCACCTCCGACAATTGCCATTACAAGAAATGATGATGCTTTCTTTGTCAGCGGGCCAAGATCCTTTATGCCTAAAGCAAAAATTGTAGGGAACATTACCGACATGAAGAAATATGTTGAAAAGAGCGCAACTACCGATGTCCATCCAAGTCCGGCAACCACAAGTGCCATTGTAATAACATTTGCTACTGCATAAAAAGCAAGGAGCCTGTTAGGACGGACAATTCTCATAAAAACTGTGCTCCCGGTAAAACGTCCGAGCCAGAATAATCCCATTCCCCCGAATCCAAGTATAAGAGATGCCTGCTGGTTCGACAGTGAAGGGATTTCTTCAGTGACATAATTTATGAAAAAGCTGTTTATTCCTGTCTGTGCAGCCACATAAAGAAACTGCGCCACAACTGCCAGAATAAAGTGCGGGTATTTAAGCAGATCCTTAAGACTTCCGCCAGAAGCGTTTTCAGCTTCCGGAGATTCTTCTCGGACGGCCGGAAACTTAATCCGCCAGAAAAAAACTGCAACAATCAGAACCAGGATGCCTATTAACATGTATGGAAGGGCTATAGTGGCAAATTTATTGTTGTTACTGCTGCCGGAAAAGATCAGCATCCCTCCCACCAGCGGTCCTGCTATCCAGCCTAACCCATTGAAAGATTGTGAGAAATTAATTCTTCTTGCAGCGAATTCCGGCGGGCCCAGAACTGTCGTATACGGATTCGCTGCCGTTTCGAGACATGTCAATCCGCAGGCAATAATGAAAAGACAGAACAGGAAACTTCCGAATGTCTGAATAAACGTGGCCGGGAACATCAGAAATGCTCCACATGCAAAAAGAAGAAGTCCGAAGATTATCCCTTTCTTGTAACCGACCTTCTGCATCAGCAATCCAGCCGGTAGAGCCATAAGAAAATAACCGCCGTAAAAAACAAATTGAATGAATGCCGATCTGGCTTTTGACATGCTCAGTAATTCCTGGAAATGCTTATTGAGCACATCAATACAGCCGTGAGCAAACCCCCACAGGAAGAAAAGACTTGTCACCAAAATAAAGGGGACCAGAAATCCCTGGTATACAAGCTTCTGCCTGTTACCATTTACAGAAATGCCGTTATCCATTTACAACTTGTTTTTATAAACACAAGATTGTTATGATTTACGACTTTTCCAATACCTGGTATGAAAAAATTAAAACTCCGTGGAACTCAGTGTCTCCTCTGTGGCGCTCTGCGTAATAATAAGATTTTAAGAAATAACACAGAGATGCACAGAGGAACACTGAGAGTGTATNAAGAATGCTTAAATTTATGACTTTGTTACNAGCAGATTGACCTTTAGCTTGAACTCATCATAGATAGTTTTATCTCCGAGATTATCGAAGAAAGAGCCAGATCCGTAACGCACATTATATTTGGATCTGTCAATAACTATATTTGAATAAAACCACGTTCCCTCTTCAACCTTTTGCATAGTTGCTTTAAATTCGACTGGATTTGTTACGCCCTTTATCGTAAGATTTCCTTTGACCATTCCAGTCCCCTTTTCAAAAGGTGTGCTTCCGGTAATTACAAGCTTCGAAGTCGGATATTTTTCGACCCCAAAAAAATCTTCCGACTTCAGATGACCCTCAAGCCTTTCGCTTCCTTCAGCATCTTTTATGCTGGACATATCTATGTTGAATTCACCTGAGACAATTTTATTATCCTGCCAGTCCAGCCAGCCCGACTGAAGACTGACACTTCCTGTATGCTGACCGGTTACTTTCTCGCCGAGCCACGATAGTTTTGATTTCTCCTTAACGGCAGTAAGCTTTACCTGCCCGTTTGTCAGACCTGATAATACTAATGTTAATGTTAAAAGGAATAATACTCTTTTCATATCTGTTTTGTTTTAAATTTCCAGATAAACAGAACAAGGTTATGTTTTGTTCAATCTAAAAAGACAATGAACAGAAAAAGAGAGTTAAGGATTATAGTTTATGAATATTTAGCCCGCCGCTGATCTCGAATACCATTCCGGTTGAAAAATTCCAGTCACCACGGGCTATCGACCCGACCGCTTTGCCGATATCTTCAGGAAGGCCCCATCTCTTTTGGGGAACAAATCCATCATTGATCATTTTGGTGTATTTGTCCTTAACTTTGATTGTCATATCAGTCTGAATTATCCCTGGTCTCACCTCACAGACTAGGATACCTTCTTTCGAAAGACGGTCGGCAAATACTGAAGTGGCCATGCTTAGTCCGGCCTTCGAGATACAATATTCTGTCCTGTTGACCGATGTCAGAACAGCTGAAACGGAAGTGATAAAAATTATAATGGGATTATATGAAGATATCTGGCTTTTCATCCAGATCATCTCTTTTGCAATTTTCTGGGCGAAAAAGACAGGCCCCTTCAGATTTATATTTATGACCCTGTCGTAGCTTTCTTCNGTCATTTCAAGCAGATCGNTCCTCTGAAGAGGTGCAACACCNGCNTTGTTTACAAGAAAATCAATACGTCCGTACCGGTCAAGTATGTTGGAGACAACCTCTTTATGGCATTTTGTACAGGAAATNTCGAGACCTANAGGGAAAAACTGTCCTCCGTGCTTTTCAACTTCCGGACCAAGGATTTCCATACCCTCGCTGTCGACTGACCTGGCTATGGCTGCAATGTCAAAACCCTCACTTGCCAGCGCAATTGCCACAGCCCTCCCTATCCCTCTGGAGGCTCCTGTAATAACAGCTACAGGTTTCCCGTTCATGAGAAAGAAGTTTTTTTCAGGTTTGGTTAGTGGCGGTAAAGGTAATAATTTGTCTGATTAGTTCAACTTTCGAGGTAATTATCTTCAAGATAATCTTTCCAGACCTTTTCAAACCAAAGATCCTGAACAGGAATCTCACGGACTTTCACACCCGATATTTTTATTTTACCTTTCCTGAAGCTTACCTCCTGGATATTTTTCTCAACCTCTCTGTCATACCTGCAAAGGTCAATATCTTTAAAAGGAGATGAGAATTCAGATGTTTCAGGAATTTTATGATTTGTAATTATGAATGACCCACGACTGCGGCCATTATTTTCAATATATGATTTTATTGCTTCAAGCCAAATAAGGTGAGTGAGGCAGGCATCTGTGATCTTAAAACATCCGGCAAGTTCAATTGTTGTCGAAGCTCCGATTCTCTCTTTAATTTCTCTGTAAAGTGAAAATGCTTCAGCTGCTGCTGATGCAACCTTGTTCCGGTCACGGACTATGCTTCCTGCGCCTGACATTCTTTTACGGATGTCAGCAAGAACATCTTTCTTGATAGATTTCTCCCCTGATGACAACCAGGAATCTGCCTGATCCGTGACCAGGATTAAATGATCAGCTGCTACAGACAGGAACTCGGACCTGGAAGGTACCGGAAGGTTGTATCGCCGATTAATAAATACAGCAGCCCTTCTGCTCCCGACCTGTCCTGAATTTAGTGCTGATCCTCCCGGCCGGTAAACGCCATGCGATCCGTTCACCTCACCCACAGGAAAAAGATGCCCAATATCTGATTCCCACCAGATATTGCTTTTCAGGCCTCCATTGCAGTGCTGAGCACAAACTCCTATCTCAAGAGGCTCAGATGCCAGATCAATGTTATGCTGCCTGTAAAGTTCAACTGCAGGTGAATTCATTGAGATCAACCTTTCAATTGGAATAAGCTGCATTGCATCAGAGCTTACCAGGTAATGTCTGACTTCAGGATCGAGTTCTTCCGGACGAAATTTGTCCTTTCTGTCCCATGAAACATTTTTCCTGTAGTCAATAAAAACCCTTCTTCCTTTCTCAGATATTTCCCTCCAGACAAGTAGATCGATCATTGAAGATCCTAAACCTGAAACTTTTGCAGAATCGAAAGGCCACTGATAGCCCTTCATAAAAATTGCCTTTGTCAGACTTATATAATCCGGGAAATGTTCATTCAGGAATTCCTTTTCATCATTTCCACGTCTGTCTGTCGAAACATACCGTGGTATTACCTGCTGATAGCTTCCCGAAAGGTTCCACCTGAACTTCAGGGAGGCAATGCCAAATTGAGTTTCAGTCAGATTCTGCCCCGTGGCTCCGGCGCGGAAAGCCATTCCTGTTGAACCTGTCTGCGATAATGGATAAACACTATTTTCATAAATATCGCCCGGTCCACCGGTACCCAGGATTATGTTGACCGAATTAAAAAGCACAAAAGCGTTATGTGGATTTACAATACTTGTGTCGACAGCCAGTGCTCCGATCACCTTTGTCTTTGCCTTATCAGTCAGAAGTTCAACAACATGGTGATTATCAAGCACTTTAATCGATCTCTTTTTTAACTCTTCCGAAAGAGCAGTGAACATCATTTTTGATGTATAAGGTCCTGCTGAGGTGGCTCTTGCCCTCGGATCATTATCTGTCCGGTAACCCGCCCACGAACCGAATTTATCCTGCGGAAAAGGAACTCCCAGGTCCACTAGTTTCATAAAAGCCTGAACAGAACCCTGGGCCTCGCACAGAGCAATATCACCATGCATGCATCTGCCATTGAAAAGATCCTGTGCCATTGCCCTTACCGAATCGGGTTCGCTGCCGCACAGAGAGAGCTTGTAATATGTCTGTTTATCCGATCCAGCATTGTTTGAGGTACCGGCACCCCATTTTGTTGTGGCAATCATTATGTCTTTCTGCCCAATGGAGTCCAGAGTTACAGCTGAGTTTAGGGATGCCGCTCCGCTTCCGATTATAAGTGTGTTAACTGTGTAATACCTGACATTAAAATTGCCAATGTTTATGGATTCACTTTTCATCAGCTATAAGTTTTTTTAGTTCATTCCCATAAATCTCCCTGTCGTGTATTACGCATCCTCCCGGTCTGAGACTCCTTATCAGCCTTGAACATCCGGAACACGTTATGCAGACTTTCCGCGGATCGGCCATTCCGTTTTTAATAAGATCAAGCGGCATTGACGGATAGGCAAACGAATTCCTTCCGAAGCCTATGAATGATGCCTGACCGTTTTTTATAACTGCGGCACCTGTATTGGGGGCAAATTGCCTTAAGAATGACCATGCAGAACCAACCATTGCAATATCAGGAAATCTTTCCTGAAATAATGCGGTGCTGTTAATCATCCTCATAACACCTTCGAGGGGATGCTCTGCCGGCTTATTCTGCCCGGGAACCGGATTATCATAAGGCCGGCTGACATGGGGATTGAAATAGGGACTTCCCATTGTAATATTAACAAGATTGATGCCCCTTAATTTAAGCTGATCAATAAGATGAAGAGGTTCACTGAAATCAGGTTCACCATTTTCATCAACCCCGAACCCTCCACTGTAAAGATCGGAGATACTAACCCTGATTGTCACAACGATGCCCGGAATTTCATACTTTATTCTGTCGATTGTTTCAAGCAGGAACCTGAATCTACCTGGTGTCTCAACTCCACCGAAAATGCTGTTCGTTCTTGTCTTTGCCGAAAGTAGATCCACTAATAAGTAGCCATGGCAGGCTTTTATGTCTATTGCGTTGAATCCCGATTTACAGGCCAGCTTTGAAACTTCGACAAACTGGTCCATGATTCTTTTCAGGTCGTCATCGGTAAGTATGTAAGGCATCGTTTTATCAAGGAGCGGATTAAGNGCTGCNACTTTAGGTTTTGCAACGCCTTCCGGCTTGCTGTAACGTCCCGAATGGGTAAGCTGAATTACAAGAAAAGGATCGGTTCCCTGTTTTATTGCACTTTTTCTGATTTCATCGTTCAGCCGGGAGTAATTATCACTATTTTTTTTATGAATCCAGAGCTGGTGTGGATTAGATCGTCCATCGTGAACAACTGATACTGCCTCAAACCATATTATCCCGCTGCCTCCGGATGAGTACCTCATGTATCGTCTTTTTGCAAGCTCAGAAGGGGAACCGTCATCATCTGAATCGTATCCTTCCATAGGCTGAACAACAAGACGGTTGGCAATTGAAAAACCGGCCAGATTATAAGGCTGAAACAAAGGAGTTATATCATCAGAATAAGGAAGGTCAAGATTCAGTTCCTTTGCCTTCTGCAGAAGTTCGTCTTTGGTCCTGTATTTGAAACGTTCGTGCATCTTAGTAATGGAAATCGGATGAACTGAACCGTGGATTTACAATGTTGTTATAAATTGATCCGAAAATATATGTGAGTTCAATTCCTCCCTCAACCCGGTATTTTGTAGCAAGCTCCCTTAATTGCAACAACCTTTCTGCTTCTGAAATATCTCCCTTATTAAGGCTGAGCTGATCGTTAATGTGCGCTACTCCTCCATTTAAATCAATTGATAATCCTTTAAAGATTCTGATCCGCACGGAACCAATCAATTCAATTCTGTTTTTCGAGAAATCATGAAAATAATTAGATCCCATTAATAAAAGATTAATTGACCCCCATTTTTTTTGAAGTTGGAAAGCAACATTCAATTTCTGCCCATAGAGAGTTTCCTTCATCTTATTGTAAACAGTTGTATCAATGTAATTATTGATTTGTACTCCGGCGCTGTATAAAATCCTTAGCTGCCGGTGCGTTGCTTCGGAATAAGGGTAAATATCATACTCGATTGATGGCAGGAAGTCAGACCTGAAATTTAAATTTTCGCGGGTTGAAGATCCCAGATCCCATAATAAGCCTGCCGACCAGTGGTCACTTATACTTTTTACAAAGAGATTATTGATCATTAGGGCACTTGTAGTGTAAGTACTTGTAGTTGCTGAGTCGGTATTGACATTTTCAATGAATTTTTCACGGTTAAAGAAATGATCCATTTCGAATTCAAGCTTAATATCAGGAGTTATTTTACTGATATTTATGGAGTTCCTGAGTTCCAGTTGCTTATTTGCTTCCTCCGATTCGTACTGAGGTTCAGTTGATAACTCAAACACCCAGTTGTTCCATTTGTCGACAACCTCCTCCGACTCAAGTTCCTGATTATGTTTTATCTCAATCTCATTAAACAGTGGTGTTTTAGCAACATATCGCATAAGGCCCATTTTAAGCATGTTCGTCCTCTTTTCCCTGATTACAGTATTTGTCTGATCAGGACTGCTTGTATATGTCAGAGTATCATTAAGCCCTTTGAATTTACCTTGTCCCTGAAAAGTGAATGTAAACTGCTCTCCTCCGCTTCCGGCATCCTGGTCAGTAACAAGAATAAATACTTCAGCCTCTCTGACATCCCTTACGTAGTTAATATAGGGGATCTCCTGGCGGGTGTAATTCATGTCACAATCATTACAATCAAGGAATATTTTGACAGCTTTTGCCCTGGTGGAATCAACTGCAGATATGTTTTCCTGAGATTTTAAAATTGAAGGGATGGTTAATGCTATAATCAGAATCATCAGATTTTTTGTGCAATTTTTCATAATTCCGAATATCATGTGTATGTAGTTATCGTTCAATTTCCTTTGGGCAAATATCATAATATAATTTCAGGCAGTATAGTTCACAAATTACCAGGCAGCCCAAATTAAGGATTTTTAACTACCCCATCCTCCTCTTCTTCCTCGGGCCATTCATAAACCGGTTGCTGTGGTCCCTCTTTTCTGTATGCAACGGCGAGGATAATACCGGAAATGAATCCAAGCATATGTGATTCCCAGGATACTTCCTTATAAATGTTCGGGAAGATCCCCCAAACCATTGATCCGTAAATGAACACTATCAGCAGCGATAGTGCCACAAGCCTGAAGTATTTCCTTATGATCCCACTGAAAAAGAGGAAAGAAGCTAATCCATAAATTAAACCGCTTGCCCCTATATGCCATGCACTTCGGCCCGCAACCCATACCAGAATTCCTGTGAGAAAATAGGTCAATAATGATACTTTCACGGCTATTTCGGAGTAGAAGTAAAAAAGAGCGGTTCCCAGAAAAAAGAGCGGAAGGGAATTGTTGAACAGATGTCCGAAATTTACATGAATAAAAGGAGAAAATATTATTCCAGGCAGGCCATCGAATGCCAACGGATAAATGCCAAGTCTTGAAAGATCAATGTCAAATAAGACTTCGATCATCTTTGCGAGCCACATCAGAAAAACAAAAACTCCCGGGATCAGCATACTGAGAAATAACTTCTTTCTGAAAAAATCTCTTTCGTATTTGATTTTGGGATCTTCTGTGGCCATTGGTGTCTGAAGAAGAAATAGATGAAATAAGAGAAATATATAGAAATAT
>JGI20214J51088_10003586_pt1 | contig 10216 bp, 8 predicted proteins | sample WetSurMetagenome_FD_51088 | JGI IMG/M metagenome (IMG submission 51088) | reverse complement strand
AGAGTCTTGATTCACCTGGGAGCCCCAGGAGAATCAAGACTCTCAGGCCACGGTGTGAGCTACTGCAGCACCTGCGACGGACCTCTGTTCAAGGGGAAAAAGGTCCTCATTGCGGGAGGAGGAAACAGCGCTGTCACTGAAGCGCTGCACCTTCACAACATCGGCGTCCAGGTGACCATGGTTCACCGCAGGGACACGCTCAGGGCGCAGGAGCATTTGACCAAGAACGTCTTTGCCAACAACATCCCTGTCGTCTTTGACACGGAGATCAAAGAGATTCGGGGCAAAGATCGAGTCGAGGAAGTGCTTCTTTACAACCATCGGACAAAAAAGACGGATCCCATGAAGGTGGACGGAGTTTTCGTCGCCATCGGGTACACCCCCGCGGTAGAACTCGCCAAGAAACTGGGCATAGCGCTCACGCCCGAAGGCTACGTCAAGCGTGACTCACACCACCGGACCAACATCCCGGGCATCTACTCGGCCGGTGATGTGGAAGGAGGGTACAAGCAGATCGTCACCGCCACCGGCCAGGGGGCGGAAGCGGCGCTCGCCATATTCGAGGATCTCGTCAACCCCTACTGGAAATCCAAACAAGCCCCCGCCTAGACGCTTCCTACGGAAATGAAGCTCCCCGCAGCGAGCTGCGGGGTATCTTGAGCGGAATTCCGCCGAAGCCTTACCCGCCTTCGCTCTCACGAGCTACGGCGCGGTCGCCTCGCCATTCCTCTCTGCAGCAAGCTGTAGAGTATCCTGGCGAAGGCGAATGAAAACGAAGCATGTGGGGTAAGAACGCTCTTGGGACCTGAACCTCTCGCTGTGCAGAACCATCATCCTCTGATCACCATCATCGTCGCGGTTCTCAACAGGACCGCTACGGCCAAACAGTGTTTGGAAAGCATTGTCGCGCAGGACTATCCTGCAAAGGAATTGATTGTCATGGACGGAGGGTCGACGGACGGGACTCTCTCGGTTCTGGAAAAATACAGGGCCCGCATGGCTTATTTTGAATCGGCCCCAGATCGCGGGATCTACCATGCATGGAACAAAGCCCTCGGGCACGCCTGTGGAGAGTGGGTGTGCTTTCTGGGTGCGGACGACTTCTTCTGGTCCGCCCATGCCTTGACCGAGCTGGAGCCTTTTCTGCTGGATGCAGCTGGAAGAGGGATACGGGTTGTCTATGGTCAGGTCGTCAAGGTGGATAAGGAAGGATCAATCCTGAGGGTTGAAGGAAAACCCTGGGAAAAGATAAAGTGGCTCATGCCCCACGGAATGCCCCTGCCCCATCCCGGCCTCATGCATCACCGGAGCCTGTTCCAGATTCACGGGGTCTTTGATGATTCTTTCCGCATCGCAGGAGACTACGATCTACTGCTGCGGGAACTCAGGAAGGGTGAGGCGCTGCATGTTCCAGAGGTGCGTGTGGTCGGCTCCGAGGTAGGAGGCATCGCCGATTCGTTGAAGCTTCTTTCTCACAAGGAGGTTTCTAAAGCGCGGCAGAAAAACGGGCTTCCATCCTGGACATGGATTTCCCTGGCCGTCTATGCTCGTTCATGGATACGTTTTCAGTGGAGAAGGCTTCACGTTTGAAGGACGGTTTGATAAAAGGCCAGTTGCTCTTCTGCGATGGATTCCCACGAAAATTTTCTTGCCCATTCTCTTCCCTGGCGACCGAGACGCCTTCTCAAGTCTTCACCTTCGACAAGAGAATCCATTGCAGACGCAAGTTGGTCAATCCTTTCCGGCTCGATAAGGAGGGCGGTTTGATTGTTTTCAACGGCTTCCGACAAGCCCCTGATCTGCGTGCCCAAGACGGCTTTTCCCGCTGCATTGGCTTCTACCGCGGTGATGCCCCATCCTTCAAACCTTGAGGGCATGGCCAGGAACAGGCAGGTTCTCAGCAGTTCCAGTTTTTCTTGCTCCTCCACCCTCCCCAGGTATTCCACCCGTTTTTCCAGGTTCAATCGCTTGATCAGGTCGGTGAGCCTGCTCATGTCCGCCGGTTTTCCGGCACCGGCTATTTTGAGAGAGACGGATGGGCTTCTGATCCGCGAAAATGCTTCCAAGAGAAGATCCAGCCCCTTCATGTAAATGTCGATCCTTCCCAGGGAGAGAATGAACGGCTTTTCCTCAGGACGGAGAGCGAAGAACTCCCCGGAAACACCGTTGGGGATGTTTTTCACCCTTTTGTCCGCATCCCTCTTCTCAATCTCGTCCCTGATGCTTTTAGCCGACGTGATCACGTTCTTGGCGGTCTTCAAGACCGCTCTTTCCGAAAGGAAAGGGAAGAACCCAATCACAGGAGATATCTTGAAAGCATGCCGGTCCATCAGATGGTGAATGACGTTCACCACCGGCCGTCTTGTGTAGAGGTCCGCCAAAGCAGGGGCGAAGAAGGAACACTCATTGATGACAATATCGCCCTTGAACCTCGCAATGTGAAAGGGGACCAGGAGAGAAAAACTGATGCGACTGAGCACATAGGATGCGCTCGTGCCGATCCTTCGGTAGCGCACCCCATCGATGACTTCATCTTTTGCACTCGGGAAGTTTCCCGTCAACACCGTGATGTCATGTTGCCGGGCAAGGCCTGCGTTCACCTTGTAAACCCGCAGGGCGCCGCCGCCGCCGCACCAGGGGTTCCTGATGTCATCGTAGATGATGTCGAGAATCTTCAAGGTGTTCGCCTGTCAATTCCCCTTGTGGAGGGAGATCGTTCTGATCAAGCTTTTAAGCGAGCGCAGGACTCTTTTAATTTCATCGAAATCTCTCAGGTGCCATAGGGTTTGAAGCACATACCGGGGCCTGAAGTAAAACTCCCGGTAGGCTCTGGCCAGAATGTGCTCCAGATCCTGTCGCTCCATGTCCAAGGTCTTCATCACCGGTCCGTAGGTCATGTCGAATTCCTTGAAGCTCTTGGCCAAGAGAAGGTTGTTCTCCTTCGCATACTCATAGAGCGATGTGCCGGGGTAGCCCATGCAAATGGAAAACTGGACCTGGTCGGGCGAGAGCTTCTTGGCGAACCGGATGGTCTGCTCAACGCTGTCCTTGGAGTCATAGGGAAAGCCGAACATGAACCCCCCCAGGGCCTGGATACCGTGCCTCTTCACCATGCGAACTCCTTTTTCGATCTGCTCCAGGGTCAGGCGTTTTCTTATTTTGTCCAGAACCTCCTGAGAACCACTCTCCACGCCTAGGCGGATCATCTTGCATCCGCTCCTCTTCATTTCCTCCAGCATGTCATCGTCCAGGTTGTCCACCCGGCCGTTGCATGTCCAGATCAGTTTGATCTTTTCCTCTCGAAGCCTCCCGCAGAAGTCCATCACCCGCTGCCGGTTGGTCGTGAATGTTCCATCGTCGATGTTGAGCTCCCGCAGGCCGTAGGCTTCCAGCAGGTGGTGGATCTCGGCGAACACATTGTCGAGGCTCCTGAATCTTTGTTTGCGACCGTCCATGATCTGAGGCCACAAGCAAAAGGCGCACGGGTATGGGCATCCTCGTGAGGTCATCATGTTCATGAAGGGCTGACGAGAGTACCATGCTTCTACATACCAACGCCACGGGATCACCTCTCGCGCAGGAAAAGGGATTTTGTCGAGGTCTTGCTCATACTCTCCATCGCCGTTGTCCACGATTTGACCGTTATCCCGGTAGGTGATTCCGCGAATGCCGCTCAGGTCGTTCATGTTCATGACGACCCCGGCAATTTTGGTGTCGAACTCATGCCGGATGACCACGTCGATGGCAGGGCAGCTTTCGAGCACCTCTTTGTGGAAATAGCTCGCATGGGGACCGCCCACCAAAACGGCGGCGCCCGTCGCTTCTTTAAGGGCAGTAAGACTCTGATAATCCGCCTCGATGGATGGAGTCGTGGTCTCCATGAACACCGCGTCGGGCTTTTCTTTTCTCGCTTGTTGGAGAGTGCTGGGGAGGTCCAGGTCCTGGATGACGGAGTCGATGTAGGACACAGCCACTCCCGCTGCCTGGAGTTGAGCCGCACTGTAAGACAGGAAAAGGGGGTACTGAAGAAACTTATCACTGCGGTGTTTGATAATCCTGTTTTGGGATCGTGTGCCATAGCCCTTTCCCGGCCACGGCGGATTGATGATCAGAACCCTCATGGATTCACCTCACCTTCCTTTGATGAAAAAAGCCCATCATCTGCACCAGGACACTCAATCCCAGCAGGAAGAGGACGAGCGGGAACTTCCTGTCCGCACAGGATGACTTGAGAATATTGGCCGTGGACCACAGCCTTAGCGCCATGTAGTTTCCTTTCTCCCGGACCTTGGTGGAAAAAATGTAGCTGCTCTGCCCTCTGCGAAACTGCCAACGCAGAAAACTCCGGAGCGAGTCGCGGGCGCCATGATAGGCGATCACGTCAGGGGAGAACCGGATCCTGGACCCGGCTTTTTTCAGGTGATACGCGAAGAGCGAATCCTCCCCGCCCGCGTAAGGAAAGGTCTCGTCGAAGCCTCCCACTTTCCAGAAAAGCGATCGTCGCACGGCGCAGTTGCATGAACTCAAGCTGTCCGTATGCCCCTTCTCATCCACTCTCCAGATCTTCTCAAAACCGATCGACCCCCCTGCAGGGAATCCAAGGGCTGAAATCGAATCGCCCAGAAAACTCGAAGGCTTCAGCACCAGCCTTCCCATAATCGCGTCCACGTCCTCGGTTCGGAAATGCTGATCCACGCGCTCCAGCCAGTCGGGAGCTACCTCGCAATCACTGTCCGTAAAGACCAGGATTTCGCCCAGAGCGGACCGCGCCCCTTCATTCCTGCACCGTGCAGGTCCACGGTTTTCCGGCATCTGGAGGACCTTGCATGGATAGGATCGTGCAGTGCGAGCCGTCCCATCTTGCGAGCCATCATCCACAAGGATGAGTTCGAATTCCTTAAACGTCTGAAGGGACAGAGAGGCCAGCAGCGCGGGAAGGGTTCTCGCCGCCTGGTAGGCAGGAACAATGACCGAAAATCTCATGTTGGCTCTATGCGTTAGGGGATGCTCGGCCCGAAGAGACCTATATGAACCTGTCCCCCTCACTCCTTTCAAATCTCATCTGGGCAATCTGCTCGGAAATCAGGCCCAGCATGAAAACCAGGATGGAAGTGGTAAAGAGCAGTGCGCTCATGTTGGTAAAGCGTTGCCACATGACAAAGGTGAAGGTGTAGTACCCCAGACCTAAGAGAAACAGCAAAAGACTGATAGGAAGAAAAACTCTCAGGGGAGAGTAAAGCGCGCAGATCTTGGTGATGATCATAAAGAACCTGACCCCGTCGCGGAACAGCTTGACCTTGCTCTTTCCTCCGCTCCGTTTCTTGGATTGGATAGGGACATACTTGACGCTCCTTCCGCTCCTCAAGACCCCCAACGTCATGGTGGTGGGATAGGAATAGGTGTTGGGCAGGAGATAGAGGAAAGATCGCGCGATCTCTGCTTTGACCGCACGGAAGCCTGAAGTGAGATCCTGGATTGGGAACTTCGCCACATAGGAGGCAAATCCGTTATACACTCCATTCCCGAGCGCACGCCACAAATTGGCTTGATGTCCGCTGGGTCTCGCTCCCACGACCATGTCATAGTCCGGGAAAAGGTCCAGCATTTTTTCAATGTCTTTGGGGTCATGTTGTCCGTCTCCATCCATGAACACGAGGATCTGCCCTGACGCGATGCGAATCCCGCTCTTGATCGCTGCACCGTTTCCGATGTTGTAGGGATGGCTGTAAACGAGTGCCCCGGCTTCTCTGGCTTTGGCGCCCGTTTCATCCGTAGATCCGTCGTTGATCACAATAATTTCAAAATCAGGGAAAAGGCCGTTGATCTCTTTGATGATGCCTCCGATGCTTTCGGCTTCGTTGAAGACAGGTATGATCACTGAAACTGAGTTTTTGTCCATATGGTTTATTTAACCGTCTTTTTACATGACGGACCCCACTTGGTCANATTATTGAAGCATAATTGTATATTAGTATGTAACATTAATCAAGATAAAGGTTTCTCTAAGCTTAAAACGTAAAAATTGTTATTATTNTAACTGACTTTAGNATAATTTTGAAAAAATACACTTATAATTCTAATTTTTTCTTCATTGAAGCTATTTTTAATCCATTTTTGGAAAAGTGGATCATAAAGAAGCAAATGGGTTATTCCGGAACGACGAAGAGACTCGAAGATATTTTCCGGCACGCGAGCTTCACGGAAGATGGCACCGACCTGAATCTCGTCGTAGACATAATTCCGATCGCAATAGTAACCTCTCTTGCCCAAGAACAGGAACGACACGAAGGCATTGAGGGGGAGATTTTCATTGATAAACTTCATGGCGGGGTATTCAGGGCGGTGCCTGGCGATGTATTCGTCACGGCTCACCTCCCCGGCAAGGTAGCTCAAGGGTTGAACTGACTCGAACTGTGTCAGGAGGTATTTGCCGTTCCACATCAGGGAAAAAACTACTGCGGAACCAACCACCAAAAACCCGGCAACTCTAGCGCTTCCGCCTTTCATGCTCTGCACGAAGGAGGTCACTTTTGCCAGCCCCAACACCGAGAGAATGACCAGCGGCGGAATAATCGGCGCAATATACCTGATCCTGAGATCGCTTGTGAAAAATGCAATGGTGAAGAAGAGTATGACGAATGCGATCATGATCTTCTTTTCCGCCTTCAANCCCTCCCGGTCTTCTTTCATGCGCCAGAATGCCAGCAAAGAAAAGAACAAAAGAAAGGGATTCAATTCCCCATCAAACTGCTTTGGGCTTCCGTCCCGTCCCTCAAAGAAAATTCTCAAAGGGACCAGGGCAATTTCCCAACTCTTCTCCTGGTACATCTTCTCCCGGATGACAAAGACGCCCAGCCCTGCGCTGATAGACTCGTCCCTGTCCTGGTCCTCTCCGGAAGCTGCGCTCTTTGGGGGATTGAACCTGTGCTCATAAAGAGGGTAAATCGGGTTCTTCTTCCAAGAATAGTTTCTCACCATCCAGGGCGAGAAAACCATGAGCGCGACGGTTAGGAAGAGAAGACCATGGAGAGCTGAACGGAAGAAACCGCCTTTGCCACGCCGTTCGTACAAGACTGGGACAAAGAGGGCGAGAATCGCGGTGGTCAGCAGCGCGTTATACTTCGTGCCCATCGCAAGCCCTGCCATGACCCCTGAGAGGATCAGGAACCTCTTCTTGGACCCGCTTTCCGCCCACTTCAGCAGGAAAAGAAGGGAAGCGAAAGAAAAGAACACGACCCCCAGGTCGATGTATGCGGAGATGGAGAGTTTGAGAATGATGGGAATGGAAAGAAAAAACACCACCCCGAACAACGCATAACCCGGCCCGGTCCTCTTCTTCAAATACCTGTAAAGGAGCCCCGCGGTGAGCAGGGCGAAACTGAAATGAATGAACTTTGGAATGATGTCGTTGCCGAAATAGAGGGGGATAAGATAGAGGAGATCCACATTCATGGGATAGTAGGAGAAATCCATGAAGGGGATCTCCACCATCCCGCCGTGCTTGAGATACAGTTTAGGAACGGCTAGGTGATGAACGAGCTCATCTTTATTCACGGGCGGAACCCAGGAGAGAAGGGCCACTGAAGCGACAACAATTACCAAAGCGCCCAGCAGCAACCAGAACACCATGGACTTGCCGTTTTCATCACCCATCAACGAGCCTTTTGAGCCTTTCTTTTCCTCTTTCNTNAACAGTATATCGTGCTCAGGGCGAACAAGTAAAGCGGACGCTGAGCGATCCGCTCAAATTCCCTCTCCCGGGCAAACAGCCACCATAGCGGTTTTGTCTGGTCATCGGCTGAACCGCTTGATAAAATGGTTACTCCTTTAAAGTGCAGAGACCTCCCCAACCCAAGGTGCGCTCATGAGGCTTTCAATAGTCATTCCCTGCTACAACGAGAAAAATCTGCTTCCCCAAATCATTTCCCTTGTCAAGAGCACCCCCGTGCCCGACAAGGAAATCATCCTTGTGGATGACGGGTCCAACGACGGTACCACCGAGCTCATAAGAAACATCATCGAAAAAGAGGTGACCAAAGTCATCTATCACCCTATCAACATGGGCAAAGGCGCTGCCATCCGATCCGGACTGGGCGCGGTCACCGGAGACATCGTGCTGATCCAGGATGCAGACCTGGAGTATGACCCTGCGGAGTACCCGAAGCTCATCGCACCCATTATGGAGGGGAAGGCCGACGTCGTCTTCGGGTCTCGATTCATGGGTGAGGGACCTCACAGGGTCCACATGTTCTGGCATTATGTGGGCAACAAGCTCCTGACCGTCCTTTCGAACATGTTCACGAATCTTAACCTCACGGATATGGAGACCTGCTACAAGGTCTTCAGGGCTGAGGTGATCAAAAGCATCACCATTCAGCAGAACGGTTTCGGCATTGAGCCGGAGCTGACCGCCAAAGTCGCCAAGCAACATTGCCGCGTTTATGAGGTAGGGATATCCTATTACGGAAGATCTTACGGCGAAGGGAAAAAAATCACGTGGAAAGACGGAATCAAGGCTCTTTACGTGATCGTGAGGTATTCCCTGTTTTCATAGGCGAGATCCGGCCCTTCAGGCCATCACCATTCCTGCGAACCACAGGGCACCAAAGGCTAAAACCAAAGAAAGCCAGATGACCTTTTTGTGAAAGGGTTTCCGGTCCCTGCCGTCTTTTTGCGATGCCGCGAGAATAAACCCCAGGACCGACCCGACAGACCCGAGGAATCCCAAAACTACGGCAACGCTCCAGAGCGCATGAGGATGCGGGCCTCTCTTTGGACTCCAAGGCTCTGTGTTCCCGTCCTCCTTGTGACCTTTGGCGCCCGACAGCTCATTGATTCTTGATTCCGCTCTCTTGATCCATTCTTTCCCCGGGGTGAAAACATGAGTGGTGCCATAAGAGGCGTTTCGGATGCTTTCGAAGGCAATGCGGGCCATTCGGAGGTCTCCCTCCTTTTCTGCCCTTTCACCAATCTCCCAGAGCCTGGCGGCTGCCCTTTCCAAATAGGGGTTGACCGGCGCATACCAGTGAAGGGAACGATCAAAGTAGGTGATAGCTCGGATGATCTGATTTTCTTTCAGAAGCGTTTCTCCGGTTTTGAAGTCCTCCATGGATCCGTAGAAGGCCCTGCCCCACAGGATGAGGAGAAGCAAAATGGCGAGCGACGCGGCCTTGAAAATCACAATTGAAACCCGGCGCTTCCCGGGCATGGAGCTGCTTTGCATAACGGAAAACCTTGAAAGTTATATAAATTTATTGCTATTTTTAGCAAGATTCTATATAAATAGCTATAAAAATCTAAAAAGAAGCTCTATCGAGTATGATGGCTTTTCAGGATTTCGCTGGCAAGAACATTTTGATCACTGGGGGGTTGGGCTTCATCGGAAGCAATCTGGCGAGGACTCTGGCCGACCTTGGGGCCCGGGTGACAGTCGTAGACAGCCTTATCCCCGAGTACGGTGGGAATCTCTTCAACCTGAAAGGCTATGAAACTCGGATTCGCATCAATATTGCCGACATCCGGGATGAATTCAGTATGGCTTACCTGGTCCAGGGCCAAGACTATTTGTTCAACCTCGCCGGCCAGACAAGCCACCTCGATTCCATGAGAAATCCCTTTGCGGATCTCGACATCAATTGCCGGTCCCAACTGTTTATCCTTGAGGCGTGTCGGAAAAACAACCCTGCCATCAGGATCGTTTACGCCAGCACCCGACAGATTTATGGCCGACCCGATTTTCTCCCGGTTCACGAGGGCCATATCCTCCATCCTACGGATGTGAACGGCATCAACAAAATGGCAGGGGAGTGGTACCATATCCTTTACAGCCACGTTTATGGCATTCGCACCTGTGCCCTACGACTCACCAACACCTATGGACCGCGAATGCGTGTCAAAGATGCGCGTCAAACTTTCCTCGGGATATGGATCAAGAACCTTGTGGAAGGCAGGCAGATCGATGTGTGGGGCGATGGTCTCCAGGTGAGAGATTTCAACTACGTTGATGATGTCACTGACGCCATGCTTCTGACGGCTCTGTCCCAGCAGAGCAACGGTCAGACCTACAATCTCGGCAGTCCGGAGCGTATTAACCTAAAGGACCTGGCGGCGCTTATGATCAAAGTGCACGGGCGAGGGGAGTATGAGGTAATTCCTTTTCCTGAGGACCGCAAGCCCATAGACATCGGCGACTATTATGCCGATTACGGCAAGATAC
>JGI20214J51088_10003585_pt1 | contig 10219 bp, 7 predicted proteins | sample WetSurMetagenome_FD_51088 | JGI IMG/M metagenome (IMG submission 51088) | reverse complement strand
AATCAACATGCAATCCGATCAAGAATCATAGCCAGTTCGATGTACATCCTCTTGATCGTATAAAGAGAAAGCGAAGGAAAAGGACTCGACATGTATCTCTGTGTATTGACAAGCATTCCCGAACCCAATGATGTGCCTTACGATCCATCACCGCACATGAACGGGTTTAAGTGGAAACAACATCTGGTAAGCCCAAAGAACGTTGAAAGACAATTGCGTGAACTGGTCAGTGAAGGGGTTGATGTTTTCTTCAATCTGTGTGATGGAACACCCGACGATGCACTCTCCGGCATTGGTCTGGTGCAGACCATGGAGAAGCTTGCGCTTGCATTTACCGGTGCCGATTCAAGCTTCTTTGATCCCTCCCGCCAGGAAATGAAGGCCTATGCAAAGAAGTCGAACGTTCCCATCCCCAACTGGGTGATGGTCGACCGCATCGAGGATGTGGAGCGCGTCTCCAAGCGTCTGCGCTTCCCTGTCCTCGTCAAGCCGCCGCATGGATATGCCAGCGTTGGCATCACACGCGACTCCCGCTGTGAGAACCTCGAACAGCTCAAGGTCCAGACCGAAAAGGAGATCGAGCTGTTTGGGCGCGCACTGCTGGAGGAATTCATTGAAGGACGTGAATTCACCTGTTTGATCGCCGAAAATCCGGATGATCCAAACAATCCGATCACCTTCAAGCCGGTTGAATTCATCTTCCCCAAGGATGAATCGTTCAAGCATTACAACATGAAGTGGGTCGAGTACGAGCGGATGTCTGTTGCGCCTGTCGACGATGCGCACATCGAAAAGATTCTGCGCGAACAAACCTCACGACTGTTCAAGTCCATGAACGGCAACGGCTATGCCCGCTGCGACTATCGCATGTCTGCCGACGGGACGATCCACATGCTCGAGATCAACCCAAACTGCGGGATCTTCTATTCCCCGGAGGAGCCAGGGTCCGCGGATTTCTCGCTGATCAATGACCCGGTCTGGAACCATCAGAAGTTCCTCAAGCTGATCATTCGCTCTGCACAGAAGCGGCAGATGAACCTGCTTTCCACCCGGGAGCAGAAGCGCCAGCCCAAGAAGCAGCGTGTCGAGCAGATGGCGTATTCGTAGTTAGCGAAAATTCGATAATGGATCATTAGATGAGCGGACATACTGTCCGCTCATTTGTTTTCAGTATAATAACCGCCATGGAGATGCCGGAAAACCTTTCCACGGACAGGCTCCTTCTGCGTATGTTGCGCATGGAGGATGCACGCCTCATCTTCGATGGCTGGGCGCAGGATCCGGAAGTGGTCCGTTATCTCATCTGGCGCCCTCACCAGTCCATCGCCGAGACAGAAGAATTTGTCCGCAGTTGTATCCTGGCCTGGGAGAATCAGATGCATTTTGCCTATATGATTACATTGAAAGCCGATGGTGAGGCCATTGGAATGATCGATGCGCGCATCCATCCTCCGGAGATGGAAATTGGCTATGGCCTGGCTCGGGTGCATTGGGGCAAAGGCTATATGCCGGAAGCAACACGCGTCGTGATCGACTGGGCATTCCTGCAGCCATCCATTTATCGCGTTTGTGCCACCACCGATCTTGAAAATGTTGCATCACAGCGGGTGCTGGAGAAGGTGGGAATGCAGCGCGAGGGAATTTTGCGGAAATACATCATCCATCCGAACATCAGTGAGGTCCCGCGCGACAGTTATATCTATGCAATTACAAAATGAATCAATGGAGGACAGCATGCTTAACAAGAAAATTGCCTTTATCGGTCCGGGAGTCATGGCAGAGGCCGTCGTCGCAGGACTGCTGCGTAAAAAGCTGGCGAAACCGGAAAATATTATCGCATCCGGACCACGCGAGGAACGCGGCACGGAGCTGCATCAAAAGTACAAAATCCAGCATACAACGGATAATGCCTACGCTGCCTCGCATGCGGACGTGGTGGTGCTGTCCATCAAACCGCAGCGGCTCAGCGAGGTGATGAAGGGACTGAAGGGTGTCAGACCTGATGCGCTGGTCATTTCCATCATTGCCGGTGCGAGCATGAAGAAGATCAGNGCNGGGTTGAAGCATAAGGCTGTTGTCAGGTCCATGCCGAATACGCCGGGTCAGATCGGTGAAGGAATTACTGTATGGACGGCTTCAAAGGAAGTCACTGAAGAGCAGCAGGAGGTCACCCGCAACATCCTGGGAGCGCTGGGTGAGGAGGTCTTTGTCGAGGATGAAAGTTACCTGGACATGGCAACGGCCCTCTCCGGAACCGGGCCTGCCTATGTCTTTCTCTTCACCGAGGCCCTGATCGACGCCGGCGTGCACATGGGATTCCCGCGCCGAATCGCCGAGCAGCTGGTACTGCAGACGATCAAGGGATCTGCGGCCTACTACGAACAGGCCGCCCGCCATCCCGCGACGCTGCGCAACCAGGTGACCTCGCCGGGTGGGACCTCGGCCGAGGCGTTGTACTATCTTGAAAAGGCAGGGTTTCGCACCGCGATCTCCCGTGCCGTCTGGGCAGCATATCAAAGATCGCTGGAGTTGGGGAAGGAAAAGCCAATCCATATTCCAGAAGCGCATGATGAAGAAGGTTAACCTGGTCGCCGTTCGATAGAAGTTTGTAAAAAACAGGCGATTTGCAACTTGAAAGAATGGGATAGAATCCCATCTGTACATTGAATCCAACCCGTCCCAATGGGAGGAGGAGGATATTCGTTAAGAATAAAGAAGCGACAAATGTCGCTCGACAGAATTTGATATGTCTCTCATTACAGTAAGTTCCCTTTCCAAATCCTTCGGTGCCGAGGACTTATTTTCCGGGGTCACCTTTTCGATCGCCAAGGGCGCACGCTTTGCGCTCGTCGGCCCTAACGGTATCGGCAAGACCACTCTGCTGCGCATCCTGATCGGACAGGAGGAACCGTCCGGCGGGACGATCTCGCGCGCCAGGCATCTACGCATCGGTTACCTCTCACAGGAAGCTGACTTTGAGTTAAAGGGCGTGCTCTGGGACGTATGTCTCGAGCCGTTCGCGGAGCTCATCCGCATGCAGGGGGAGCTGGAGAAACTCGAAGAGGAGATGTCCGACCCGGCGAAACGGGAGCAGGCACTGGCCCGCTATGGAACCGTGCAGCACGATTTCGAGCGGCGAGGCGGATATGTTTATCAGGTCCAGATCAAGCAGGTGCTCACCGGCCTGGGTTTCGATCCGGATGAATTCCACATGTCGCTCGATCACCTGTCCGGCGGGCAGCGCACGCGGGCTCACCTGGCGCGTCTGCTGCTGTCCAATCCCGACCTTTTGTTGCTCGACGAACCCACCAACCATCTTGACATTCGAGCTGTCGAATGGCTGGAAAGTTACCTGACGCAGTGGGAGGGCGCGGCGATCATCGTTTCACATGACCGCTACTTCCTTGACCATGCCTGCAACGCCCTGCTCGAGATGGCGGTCAGTGGCTCGGAGTTTTATCGCGGCAATTACAGCATCTATCTTCAGGAGCGTGAGATCCGCTGGGAACATCGCTTCGAGGTCTTTGAGAGTGAGAAGGAAAAACTGCTCAAGGAAGTGGAGTACATCAAGAAAAATATTTCCGGGCAGAATACTTTGCAGGCCAAGGGACGTCTCAAGAGGCTGACGCGCGTGGTGCAGGCCATCGAACAGGCCGGCATGGAGGCGGCGGTCAACGCGAACTGGTCGCAGCTGGACGTGGAGACAACCACCAGCCCGTTCAGCGTGGAGGAGGCCGAGCGACGTGTCCGCGCAATGACGCCTCCCCGCCGTAACAACCCGGACCTTCACCTGCACCTGCGCTCGACGAGCCGCTCCGGCGACCTGGTCATCCGCACCAAGAACTTGAAAGTCGGGTACAAAGCCGAAGGCGACATCCCGGAGAAGTTTCTTTTCTCCACGCCTGATATCGAGCTGCGGCGACAGGAATGTGCCGCGTTGATCGGACCCAACGGCGCAGGCAAATCCACATTCCTCAAAACGATCCTGGGACAGATCGAGCCGCTGGCAGGAGAGGTCACCCTCGGCGCCAGCCTGCAGATTGGATACTTCGCCCAGGCACACGAAGGGTTGAACCAGGATAATACCGTGCTGGATGAGATCCTGAATGCCTCGCCCGGTATGCTTCCCTACCAGGGACGCGAGTATCTTGGAAAATACCTATTCTCTGGCGATGATGTCTTCAAGCTCGTCTCCATGCTGTCGGGCGGCGAACGCGGTCGTCTGGCACTGGCCAAGCTGGCCCTGCAGGATACCAACCTGTTGCTGCTCGACGAGCCAACCAATCACCTGGATATTCCATCACAGGAAGTCCTGCAATCTGTCCTGGATTCCTACACTGGCACAATTCTGCTCGTCACCCATGATCGCTACCTGGTCGATGCCCTCGCCACCCACATCTGGGAGATCAACCCGGACGAGTCGCAGATGACTGCCTTTAATGGCACCTACTCTCAAATGAAGGAGGAAAGAGAGAAGGAAACCGCGCGCTTATCGGAACAGCAGGTCGAAAAGCTCGAGACTCGCAATGCGAATATCGAGGCTCGAAAAGCGAAAAGCAAGGAGACAAAAGAGGAGCGAAGAAGGATCGCNCAGCTGCAGGAGCTCGAAAACAGGATTGCCGANCTCGAATCGATGCTGGCCAACCTCGGCGCACAGCTGGAAAGCCCGTTCGTGAAGCCGGACGAGGTCCGCAAGATCGGGACCGAATATGAACGGGTGCAAAGAGAGATGGACGAGAAGCTGGACGAGTGGGAAAAAATGCAAGAGTAGACGATGGACCATGGTCCATTATTTTATATGAGGGGGTGGGGATCATCAGTTTGAAAATAAAATGTTTGCAAATTTGTGTAGTCCAAAGTCCGACTTATTTGGTAAGCTAACCCTGTTCGAAGAAATTTATTTCCAGGGTGGTCGGTTCTGATCGATCCGGGAATCCACAAAGGAGGCGGAATGAGCCGCTCGTATCCAGTCTCAGGTCAAAAGCCTAAATTATGGGTGGAGATCCTGATCACAGTGATCGGGATTGCCGGCATATTCATCTTTTTTGCCCTCTATGAAACTGCATTCCCCGATGCATCCGTGGATGTAACTATTTCACGTGCCCAGGCAAGGGAGATTGCAGAAAGTCAACTGAAGGAGCTTGGATATTCAGTTGAGGGATACAAGTCTGCGCTTTCCTTTTCATCCGATTCATCGGCTGCATATTATCTGCAGCGAACAATGGGCATTGAAGAATACAATGCACGCCTCGAGAAGGAACAGTGGCCCATCTATTACTGGTCCGCCCGCTGGTTCAAGCCTGAGGAAAAAGAGGAATTTTATGTCTACCTCATGGCTGATGGAAGCTTCCTGGGATTGAATCACATCATCCGGGAGGATGCACCCGGGGCTGACATTTCCCAGGAACAGGCAAAGGCCGTTGCCGAAGCCTTCCTGACGAAATACGCAAACTGGAATGTGGATGAGTGGGAACAGATCCAGGCCTCCAGCCAGACACAGCAAGGCGGTCGCGTGGACCATTCCTTTACCTGGAAATCAAAAAGCTATTCAGCCGGGGAAAGCGAGCTGCGGTACACAGCCACCGTGCAGGGAGATCGGGTCGGATATGCCGACTCCTTTATCAAGGTTCCAGAAGCATTTACCAGGGCATATGCCTCCGAACGGAATACTGCAGGGTTTATCGACAACATCGCCTACTTCCTTGCAGTGTTTGGATCCATGCTGGTTGCGATCATTGTCATCGCCTTGAGCCGCCCGGACGCGCGCCGGCCTTTGATCCCTGCCCTCCTGGTTGCCGTCGTGATCCTGGCTGCCTACATCAACGATATCCCGCTTTACAAGTACTATTACGCCACTACAGAAAATTACCTGCTCTTCTGGCTCAATGCCATGATGGGCTCGGCATTTGGAGTCATTTTTTCAGGGGTACAGGTATTTCTCCTGCTGCTGGGCGCCTATTCGCTGATGAGGTTTGTCTGGCCCCGGGAGGACCGTATCCTGGCCCGTGGTCCGCATCGCTGGGTTGATTTCAGCCGATCCGCATGGCGAGGGTTAATGTTTGGCGGCGTCATGATGGCCTATGCTGTTTTGTTCTATACGGTTACAACAAGATATCTCGGCTGGTGGGCACCAATCAGCAGCGAGTACAGCGATATTTTTGCCACACCATTCCCCTTCGTTTATGCGCTGGAGGCGGGTTTAAGTGCTGCGATGATCGAGGAGTTAAGCATCCGCCTGATTGGCATTGGCTTCTTCCTCTGGCTGTTCCGCGGCAAATTCAAATGGCTTGCCATCCTGCTGCCATCCCTCGCCTGGGCCTTCGCACATACAGGCTATGTGACCTCTCCCATTTATGCCAGAGGCGTCGAGCTGACAGTTGTGGCAATCTTTCTCGGACTTGTTTTCCTGAAGTTCGATCTGCTGACCACCATCATGGCGCACTTTACCTATAACATGATGATCACAGGGATTGTTCTCCTGCGTTCCAGCGAGAGGTATTATCAGGTCTCAGGCTGGATTGTCATCCTGTTTCTAGCCCTTCCGCTCCTGCCCGGTCTTTATCTGACATTACGCCGGCGAATACACAAGGAGCTGCCATCCCCGGAGAGTTTGGTTCTATCACACGTCGAGCCTTCCGACCTGGAACAACTTTCCGCGTTCCCGGTGAAAGCGGATTGGCCCATACTCACTGCACAACCAGATCGTGTTATTTTATGCCTGCGTTCGGGTGAAGAAATCCTGGGTTTTGGAACCGGTTTTGTCGATGACCGGAAAAACGGCTATATCGATGGGATTTATGTTCAACCCAAATGGCGCAGGCGATACTGGGGAGCCACACTAATGGATGCCGTACAGGAGGAATTACAGAATTGTGGAGCCGCCGAAGTACGCGTACTCTTGAAGTCTAAGGAGGAGCGCTCGAAGGCATTTTTTCACAACCTGTTCTGGCGCACCCGTGTCCAGATTTTCAACCGGGATGAGTCCAAACCCACATTCCTATATTCGATCAGGGAGCTGCTCAATCTAAGGAAAGGCAAATCCAGCCAAGACGGACTGGAAATTCCAAGGAACCTATAGACTGTATCAATGCATTAAAAGACTTGCAAATTTATTTGCCGGCCTTTTCCTCGGATCCGTGTTGGTAAAATCGGGCAGGAGAACATCGATGAAGAAATGGATCTACCTGCTTGTATTGCTGATCGCTCTTGAAGCCATCAACGCGGCGTTGTATCTGCGAACAAGTGGCCAATTTGGATTTCCTCTCGATGACGCCTGGATCCACCAGACCTATGCGCGCAACCTGGGTCTGCACGGGCTGATGGCTTTTTCTCCAGGTGTGCCATCGACGGGCAGCACTTCAGCAGGCTGGACAGCTCTGCTTGCTGCAGGTTATTTTCTGAGGATTCCCTNTTTTTTCTGGGCGTATNTATGGGGATGCATCTTTGCCGTTGCAACAGCATTCACGGCTGCACTTCTCAGCCATCACTTTTTTGGCAATTACAGAAATGCAGTCATCGTGGCCGTTCTCTGTATTCTCGAATGGCATCTCGCCTGGTCGGCCGTCTCAGGCATGGAGATCAGTCTCTTTACTTTTCTCACGCTTCTGTTTTTGCTTCTGCTGTATAAAAATTCCCCACCTTACTTGATGGGATTCGTCGCCGGGCTGGCATTCCTGGTCCGTCCGGAGGCATCGATCCTGATTGCCATCTACGGCGTGAAGCTTCTCCTCGAGAATCGCAGGAACTTCGTCGCTCTCCTGAGGAACGTTGCCGTCTTTGCTGTCATTCTACTGATCATCGTCAGTCCGTGGATGCTTTTCAATTTCAACCTGATCGGACGTCCGTTCCCATCCACCATCTCATCCAAATTTATGCAATATGGATATCCAATTTCTGCCGGAAAATCCCTTGGTTATGTGTGGAATGTATTCCTTTACTTCCTGAACGGGCCGTTGATGCTGCTCGTCCCGTGTGCAGGGTTTGCCATCTATCGGGTGATCCGCCAGAGGAGAACGGATCTGTATTACGCCCTGGCCTGGTCGCTGACCCTGATCCTGATCTACGCGGTCGCGCTGCCTGCCATCTATCACCATGGGCGATATCTGATGCCTTTAATTCCCATTGTCGCAATTTTCGGAGTGGAAGGTTTGAGTTTACTCTTCGATAAATTACATCTGAGCAGGCGCCTGCAAAATTTGATCTGGGTGGGTATTGGCGCGATGGTACTGGCTCTATGGATCAATGGTGCATCCACATTTGCTTTGCAGGTCAGGCTCTTGAATGAAAACCACGCCCGGGTCGCACACTGGGTCGATGAGCATACGCCCAGGGACGCGATCATCGCCACACACGATATCGGTCTGGTCGGCTATATTACCCAGCGACAGCTCGTCGACATGGCCGGGCTGGTTACACCGGAAGTCATTCCCATCATGTACGACCAGGATGCACTGGCGGCTTTCGTCCGCGAACGGAATGTTTCCTATGTCATTGTATTTACCGGCTATTACGAGGATTTTCTCAAACAGTTGAATGCCCGGCTGGTTTACTCCCCGAACCCGGAGGAATTCAAGGCGCGCGGTCTGGAACCGTTTGAAGTGTTTCAGATCTCCGCACCCTGATCCGTTTTTTCCACCGGTGTTATACTCATTTCAAACGGGGAGACAGGCATTGAAAGGAGGCATACATGACCTGGAAAGATCAACTACGTGACAACTCCCTGCAATGGCTGCTGGAGTCTGACCTTCCCAACGTTCGTTACCTGGCTTTGCGCGATCTCTGCGACCTTTCCCCTGAAGACAAAAGACTGAAATCTGCATGCAGGACGGCCCATAAAGAGGGACCGATTGCAGTTGTCCTGTCCAATATGGAAGACGATGGNCATTGGGTCAGACCGGGTCCCGGATATAACCCGAAATACCGGTCGACGGTCTGGTCGCTGATCCTGCTCGCCCAGCTTGGCGCGTCTGTAAGGGAGGACAGGCGCATCGAGCAGGGCTGCGAATACCTGCTGGACCATATGGCAGAGGGAGGCCAGTTCACCACAACAACGTCAGGTGCACCTTCCGGGACGGTGGATTGCCTGCAGGGGAATCTACTCTGGTCGCTGATGGAGCTGGGGTANGAAGCTTCACGCCTGACGAAGGCCTACGAATGGATGGCGCGCACGGTCACAGGAGACGGCATCGCGCCAATGGAAGAAAAGGATGCGCCGGTGCGTTATTATGCCTATAAATGCGGACCCACCTTTGCCTGCGGCGTAAACAACAAGCTGCCCTGCGCCTGGGGTGGAATCAAGGTGATGCTGGCGCTGGCCAAAGTCCCTATTAAAGAGAGAAATCCCCTGATGAAGAAAGCCATCCAACAGGGCGTGAACTTTTTCTTCAGCATCGATCCTGCCACGGCAAAATATCCCACCCGGGATGGAAGCAAGCCCAATCGCGCCTGGTGGAAGTTTGGTTTCCCAGTTTTCTATGTCACAGATTTACTGCAACTTGCGGAGGCGATGACAGCACTGGGCTATGGCAATGACAAGCACCTGGCAGGCACTCTCGAGATGATCCGAGAAAAACAAAATGAACGCGGGCAATGGCTGCTGGAATACGATTACCCGGGAAAGACATGGCTCGATTTCGGTGAAAAGAAGCAGCCCAATGAATGGGTAACACTGCGGGTGCTCAGAGTCCTAAAACGAGCCGAACAAAATTAAGTATAAAATCACCGTTCTGACAAATGGATTGGGGCAAAAATAGTATATTCCGGTAACAGTTTATCGTTAATTGTTTTTAAGGGAGTGGCACACAGGCCGCTCCCTGTCGTTATATCCTTAAAGGACCAGATTTCTGTTGCAGTCCATGGTCCCTGCAACTTCGCATAAGCTGAAATACGGAGATGCTGTCATGCCCCCAATTACCTTTAAAGGAAAGACGTATAACAGTGAATTTGAAATGCCGAAGGATACCCGGCAAGCCTACCAGGAAGATCAGGTGCGCCGGAGCAGTACCAAGCCTCTGACCGATGTGGTAAACATGCCTGCAGAGATGGAGGATGTTTACAGACGTGTCCTGAACCGTGAGAAGCAATCCACATTGCCATCCTCAAAGGATCTGCCAACAACCGAGGAGCTCTACCGGCAATCTGCTCCAGCGAATATGAGACATTTACCATCTGATGAAAGTGTGTACAGACCTTCCCCACCCGTGATCGATCCGGAATATTC
>JGI20214J51088_10003584_pt1 | contig 10219 bp, 8 predicted proteins | sample WetSurMetagenome_FD_51088 | JGI IMG/M metagenome (IMG submission 51088) | reverse complement strand
CCGGCGGCCTGCTGCCCGGCAAGGACAAGGGCGTCACCATCCTGGTGGGCGGCAAGGGCGTGCTGAAGATCGGCGCCACCATGGGCAGCGTGATCATCCCGTTCATGAAACTGGAAACCGACGAGGACTTCGAAAAGCTGAACGAACTGGCGCGCAACATCCTCGACTTCTTCGCGGAAAACGCGCTGGATCACGAACGCACCGGCGAAATGATCGAGCGCATCGGTCTCGCCAACTTCCTCGAGGGCATGAATATCCCGATCGACCCCAACATGATCAAGGAGCCGCGTTCCAATCCCTACTTCCGCTCCGACGACTGGGACGAGCAGGTCGCCAAGTGGGTGGAGTACAAGCAAAAAGCGGCGTGAACCCGGCCTTTGGATCCGGTGGGCAGGCTAGCTGCCCACCTTGGGCACATGGCCTGACGCAACTGTTTGCTGCTCATCACGGCGGGACCCCACGAAGGTGCGCAGTCTGACCGAACTCAGCGCTACCGCCCTGACTGCAGCGGACTACCCACACTGATTTTCGCAGGCAGCCCTGCCTGTCAGCCGCCGTTCATGTCTTCACATGCCGACGATCTGCGCATGCAGGCCGCGTTCCTGAAAATTGTGGAGCAGCCTGGATGCCCGGGTGGACTCAGAATCGTAAACCACCATGATCATGTGGGACTGTTCCGGGTTGTGACCCACCGAAATCACGCCGACGTCCCGACGGACGCCGTCTTCGAGNCNGCNTAATGCATCATGNTCTAGAGTTTCGTTGATGTGCAGGACTACTTCGTTCAGCTGTGCGCTCATCTTACTCTCCTCGAGATGTCTGAATATCTCATCATAGAGTGTGTATTCGATTAGTGGAGAGTGGGCAACGCGGCCGGTTCGACAATCAGCCCGTCGCTGACCCCCACCGGGGCGTCTCTGACATCATTCGGGAATTGACAGCATAGCCGAGGGTGCAATTCGCTGGTTCAGACTCAGGCTGAGGTGGGGATAGACCGACGGCGACAAGAAAGTGCGCCATCTGTTTCATGCGATCTTTAGGAATAGTCGCGTGAAGACTTCTCCCGCAGATGTGATATCCCATCCCACCGTGGTGGTGGTGGCGAGGCATGCGTTGGCCTTCGCCACCCAATGGAATGTTCTGGCGCGAAACCATGCTTTCAGGCCCGTAAGAGGATGCTCGCGTGTCGCGTGCACATCAAACGGATAATCAAGACCGGAATCCTGTTCCTGTACGTCCGTATTTCTAATTGTTCTGATTCCTGGGGTTTGTCTAGATTCCTGCGGTGCTCTGCAGCAAGACATACTTGCCCTTCCGACAGGGACAGGCTTCCGCGCGCTGGATGAGGAGTGCGGTGTGCCACTCCTGCAGGTCCAGTTCGGCCATGCGATCCGAGCGGGCACGCACCTCCTGGAGTTGATTGAGGTAGGCCTTGCACTCTGCAGGGGTCATCAGCATGATGCGGTAGCCGCCAAGACAGGCATCCATATCCTGTGCCAGCGCTTCGGTTCCGGCGGTCAGGGCAGCACATGCCAGCGTACCGATGGCGATGATTCGATGGATTGGTTTCATGGTTACTCTCTGGTTCGATTCTGGAAAAGAAAGCCCGTTACCAGGCCAGCCGTATGCCGCTTCGGTTATTGTCGACAACGGTGGTGCTCAGGCGGGTTGAGGCGGAGTTGGGGAGCAGACGCTGAAAATCGACAATATCCAGCAGGGTGCCGACCGGAAAGGAAATGGCGCCGTGGTTGAGCACCATGGCTCGCTCGCCAACCTGCTTCACACGGTACAGGCCTATGCTGTAACCACCGTACCAAACGTTTACGATGGGCAGCCCCGCCACTACCGCAGGGACATTTCCCGTCTGGACCGACCTCGCGTTGATGTGCTCCATGCCGTTTCGCTCCTGATGTCCATTATCAAATCCGATCCCCGCGTGTTTCGAGCGGAAATCTTCCTGGCAACCCAATCCAGCCGGAAATGGCCGCGAGTGTGCGAGACGAAGAATAGTGGGAGAGCGTTACAGAAAAAATATCCGAGTTATTTAGTCGGGTTAAAGAAATCTTTAGTAGTGTGATGGCAGGACCGTCGCTAGCGCAATCTGGCGTCCGGCCAAGAAGACTTTAGAGTTGTGCCGGATGATGGGCGACTGACCAGAGACGCAATAGCTCGGCCAGGGTCCGAACGCCCACCTTGCGCATGATGTTGAAGCGGTGGACATCCACGGTGCGATCCTGGATTTCCAGTTGCTCTGCAATTCTTTTTGTGTGTTTGCCCGCCGCGATCAATTCCATCACCGCCAATTCCCGCGTCGTGAGCGTACCGAAGCGCGTTGCCGCTTCTTCCAGCGCCTGCCGAGTGATCCAGAACTGATGGTCATCCTTCAGGCAGGACTGGATACGGTCGAGCAATACCTGTTCGTTGAATGGTTTCTCGATGAAATCGGAGGCGCCGGCTTTCAGGGCGCGCACTGCCATGGGCACATCGCCATGCCCGGTGATGATGACGATCTGTAGCGTGATGCCCTGATCCCGCAACTTGCGTTGCAGTTCCAGGCCACTCATGCCCGGCATGCGCACGTCGAGCAACAGACAGCCCCGCATATCACGATCGGCCACTTTCAGGAATGCTTCTGCCGAGTCGAAACTTGCGTAACGAAGGGAAACCGAGCCGAGCAAGGCGCCCAGTGCCTCACGCACCGCGTCGTCATCGTCGACGATATAAACAGTTGGCAGGTTCGACTTCATCACCGGGCCTCGCATGCCAGACTGAACATGAATGTGCTTCCACCCTCAGGATTCCGGGCGTAACGCAAAGTGCTGGCGTGGGCCTCGATGATGGAGCGACTGATGGTCAGACCCATGCCCAAACCCTCCTGCTTGCTGGTTACGAAGGAATCAAAGATGAGATCGCCAAGCGCTGGATCCACACCCGGACCGGTATCACTCACTTCGACATAGACCCGTTGCGCATCGAAGGATGTCCACAGTGTAACCCTGCGTTCGACGGACTGGGGTAGTACCGCGTCCATGGCATTGCGCACCAGATTGAAGACCACCTGTTCCAGCAGGACGCGCTCCCCAAGCACCGGAGGGAGATCTTCGGCCAGTTCCAGAACGATCCCCACCTTCTGCGACCTGGCCTCGTGATCGATCAGGGCGGCCACCTCGCGGGCAATCAGATTCATGTCCACNGGGCCGAATTGAGGTTCCCCCTTGTGCACGAAACGACGTACCCGCCGGACGATCTCGCTGGCACGCTTTGCCTGGGTATTGATGGCCTCAAGCCAGGTCTTGATCTGGCCACGGTCAGCNTCAGCTTGCAGGGTGCGCAAGCCTGCCGAGCTGTACATGGCTATTGCGGCCAGCGGCTGGTTGATCTCGTGGGCGATCTCGGTGGCCATCTCCCCCATGCTGGCGAGACGGGAAACATGGGCCAGTTCAAGCATGTGCTGGCGTTCGCGACGTTCGGATTCCTTGACCAGGCTGATGTCAGTGACCACCACGTAAAAGCCGCGCACTTCTCCCTGGGGCGAAATGTCTGGCAGGTAGGAGAACACCATGTCGCGCATGTCCGTACCCGCGTAGGCCAGTTGACGTTCGAAAGCCACCTGCTTCCCGGCCAGTGCCTGTTCGATGTAGGGGCGAAGGGCCTGATAGGCGGCCTCCCCCAGCAGTTCCAGCATGGTTTTTCCATAAATGTCCTTCGGGTTCAAGCCAAAGAATCTCTCGTAAGCCATGTTGTTGAAGCGGTAGCGTTGCTCGGCATCCACATAGGCGACCAGCACCGGAACATTGTCCACCACCTTTTCCATGACCTGGGCCAGCGCCTGGTTGCGGTTGATGGCAAAGGCAAGCGCACCCGCAACCAGGAAAGCAAACAGCACCAACGCACCGTAAATCGCCCACAGTTTATTCAGCAAGGCGAAGTCGGTCGCCTGCATGGCCGACTGGGAGAGCTCAACAGCAATCGTCCAGTAATAACGATCCGCATCAACCGGCTGTGAAAAATTCACGTCGCTTGCAGAGACGTTCTTGCCGAGCAGGGGGTAAACCCGCTCGAACTTGATCCAGGATGTTTCGGTTCGATGGATGCCGGAATATTCCGAGTTCATCTGCTGCCAGAGCCGGGGGGAAAGCCGGTCAAGGCGTCGCTGCGCCCGTTCCAGGAACATGAATCCCCATTCGTCTTCCGGGGCGGATCCCATGAGCCAATACCCCTGCGGGTTGAGCAGCCATATCTTGGCCACCTGCCCCTCCAGCATATGCAACTTGTCGCGCAAGCGTTGCCCTAGATAATTGAGCACCACCATGCCGCGGATCAGACCCTGATTGTCTGCCACCGGGGTGGCGAAGCGAATGATCGGTTTGGGCGGCTGATCGATGCGGCCCTGATCGATGTTCAGGTCCAGGGGTGAGACATAAATCTGCCCGGGCGACAGCCACAGGGTTTCCTGGAAATAATAGCGGTCGTGCTTGTCCTGAAGTTTCGAGCCCGCGACGATTTCGGGCTTGCCCTGATTGAAATTGACGCGCACCTCTTCCCTGCCATCCAGTCCGATGAAGCGAATCTGGTCGTAGATTCGCTTCTGCCTGGCCAGTCCCTGATACTCCGTAGCCAGGCCAAGGCTGCTATTACGGTCGGGAGATGCCAGGTAGTTCCTGAGCGCGTTGTGCTGCGACAAATATCGCAGGTCAGACAGGGCGGCGTCCATTTCCTGATGTAGCGTGCCCACTGCAAGCTTGATGACCCGTTCCTGCTCCGCCTGGAGCAAACTCAGGTTGTTGTCGGATTCGGCCCGGTAATAGAAGATGAAAGGAATGGCGAGCAGCGCAGAAAACACCAGCCCCAGCAGCAAGGTGTGCTGAATAATCTGACGGATATTGACCTGCACTACCCGGTGGATGGTGTGGGGCCCGCTCAGCCACGGACCCGCCAGTTTCACGATGGAGCTCCGGAAGTCGCCGTCATGAGCGCTTAATCACCCGAAGTCCGGACTACCCGGGCGCTTCCGACTTCAGCCAGCAATTCGCAGAGGGTCTCGGGGCACACCGGCTTGACCAGGTGCCGGTCAAAACCCGCTTCCTGAGAACGAGCCTGAGCCGCCTCATGTCCATAGCCTGTCACGGCCACCAGACAGAGCTTTTCATCCACGGCTTGCTGTGCGCGCAACTGCCGGGCCACCTCGTAACCATCCATGCCCTGCAGGCCGATGTCGAGCAGCACGAGCTGGGGCCGGAAGCTGCGGGCAAGTTCCAGCGCCGCCTCGCCGCTGGCCACTGCCCTGACTTCATGCCCCTCGATCTGCAGCAGAACGATCATGCTGTCGGACACGGCAGGATCGTCGTCCACGACCAGCACCCGGCAGTGCCCTGTAGCGGGGGGCGCGTGCCGTATCTCAGGGCTGGCTGTCGCCGACGCACCGGGCAGGACTGGCAGCCAGATCGCAAATTCCGAGCCCATTCCCGCCCCTGCGCTGTGTGCCTCCAGCAGACCACCATGCATCTCCACCAGCCGTTTCACCAGGGTCAGGCCGATTCCCAGCCCCCCCTGGCTACGATCCAGCGTGCGCTCGCCCTGCTGGAACAGGTCGAAGATCTGCGGCAGCAGGTCTGCCGCAATGCCCATTCCGTTGTCGCGCACCTTGATCTCGACGACCGGACCGGCAACGCTGGCTTCGACTTCGATCCTTCCACCCTCGGGGGTGTACTTGGCGGCGTTATCGAGCAGGTTGAGCAAGACTTGGGCAAGCCTCACCGGATCGCCTTTCATCCGGACCGGCTGCTCCGGTAACTGCACCGCGATCTGATGTCGCATGGCATCGATCAGGGGGCGGGCCATGTCCAAGGCCTGATTCACCACGGCGGCCAGTTCGATGGTCTCCATCTTGAGGGCGACCTTGCCACGCACGATGCGCGAGACGTCCAGCAGGTCATCCACCAGCCGTGTCAGGTGGCCCACCTGCCGTTCGATGACCTGCTGCGCCCACTGCACCCGCGGCTCCCGGGTCTCCACGCGCCCCAGAACATGCGCAGCATTGCGGATCGGCGTAAGGGGGTTGCGCAACTCATGGGCAAGCATGGCGAGGAATTCGTCCTTGCGCTGGTCTGCCTCGATCAATGCCTGCTCGGCCTGCTTGAGCCCGGTAACGTCCTGGGTGGTGCCGAATCCGCCCAGCAGACGCCCCTGCTCGTCGAATTCCAGTTCGGCGCGCTCACGCACCCATTTCACCTCCCCGCCCGCGACCACCCGGTGCTCGATATCGTAGGGTGCACCCCCCAATGCCGCCGTCCACATGCGATCGACATATTCCTGGTCATCCGGATGGATGGTGGAAAGGAAGGTTTCGTAGGTCAGGGACGTGCCGACGGGAATGCCGAAGATGCGGTGGTTTTCGTCGGACCAGTGCAATTCGTTGCGTTGAACATTGAGCCGCCAGCTGCCGATNTGGCCCACCGACTGGGCACGATTCAAGTCTGCCTGACTGTCGCGCAACGCCTGCTCGATCCGCTTGCGTTCGGTAATATTGCTTTGCGAACCAGCCATGCGGATCACATGCCCGCTGGCGTCGCGCTGGGCGATGCCGCGGTCGGCAATCCATTTCAGTGACCCGTCCATGCAGCGGATGCGGTATTCCTCGGCAAAAATGGGCGTCTTGCCGTCGAAGTGGGCCTGGACCGCAGNCAGAACCCGCGGAAGATCATCGGGATGGATGTCGGCGCTCCATTCCTGCTCGCTGTCGCCGACCTCGCTAGCCGCAAACCCCCGCAATGCTTTCCACTGCGAAGAAAAATGGATGCGCCGGCCGGGTACATCCCAGTCCCAGATGGCGCTCTGCGCGCCGGCCAGCACCAGTTCATACCTCTCGGTACGCTCACGCAGGGCCTGTTCGGTCTGCTTGCGCTCGGTGATGTCGCGCACAGCCGTGACCCGGCGGCCATCGGGTGCGCCGGCCGGGGTGGTCTTGCCGTGGGCCATGACGATGATGCATCCGCCGTCCTTGCGCAGCATCGCGTGTTCGACAATGCTATCGCGGCCGAGCCGGATGTTTTCCGCAATGCGTTNGCGATCTTCGGGAACAACCAGTTCCTCGATGAGCCGGCCAGCCAATTCATGGGCCGTATAGCCCAACATGCGCGCGAACTGTTCATTGCAGTCGAGGATGCGGCCGCGCTTGCTGATGACGATGCCCTCGAAAGTGGTGGCGGCAAACAGCGCCAGACGTTCTTCACTTTCGCGCAAAGATTGTTCGTCGCGAAGGCGCTGGCTGATATCGCGCAGAATGACGGTGAACAGCCGGCGGCNCTGCACATTGATCTGGGAAATGGAGGCTTCCACCGGAAACTGTTCGCCATTGGCCCGCNGTCCGCGAACGCAGCCCGGGCCTACCAGCTGGCGGCTGCTCAGCTCGGTACGGGCAAATGAACGTATGTGTTCCGCGTGATGCGGACGGGAGTCCTCTGGCAGCAGCGACTCGATGGGCTGACCCAGGGCTTCGGCAAGCGACAGGCCGAACATGCGCTCAGCCGCCGGGTTGAACTGCACGATGCACTGGCTCTCGTCCACGCTGATGATGGCGTCCATGGCCGACTCGATCATTCCCGTCAGCCGTCGCTCGTTCTTGCGCGAATCCGCGAGTGCCTGTTGCAACTTCAGAAATTCTTCCTGTGGCCGATCAGTGGTGGGTGAGGTGGACATTCCAGCATCGGGATGGGAGCGATCCGCAAGACTCGATTCCGCATCCCCGCTCAGTGGCGGCTGATTCTCCCCCGGTTGCTTGATGGACATGCCTCCCTCTCCCCTTGTCTGGCTTGCCTCCTCTGCCGCATTTGATTGCGGGACGGGTTGCCTTTTAGGTATGTACCCGGATTTTTCATCAGATTTCAGATGGCCGCAATCTGATTGTGTCCCGGTACGTAGAACCGTCCAACCGGCTAAAGATTCTCCTTTTGCCAGCCCTCAAATTCTCTTCTAATGATGAAGCACCCTACAAACAGACGCTTCACAGCCCTGTTCGGCGATTTTCAAAGCATGTTTACCTGACGGGACGTCTGATCTTATGAGCCGGTTTTCGTGGGCGTCGTACGGGTTGGCGGTGCAGGTTAGGGGATGCCTGATCGGTGAGTTGCGCCATGCATACAGTGTCCATGCTATCCAAACCCCAGACCCCCTGCTGGTTCGGCAGCGGTTCCTATTTGAGGGGAGGGCCAACGCCGCTCACTCACAAGCATCAGCCATCGTGATGCGGATGGTCCTAACGGCGCTTGGTGATGGCCATGGTCTTGTCGTTGCCGGTGCCGGAATGCTGCACGTTGACGAACAGGGTCCGGGGATCCTTGCCGAAGTAGATTCCGGTTCCCTCAGCCGGCTTGTCCTTCAGCGACGCGAAGAGGCGGACGCCGTCGCGGTAGCCGTCGCCGTTGGCGTCTTCGGAACGCGGGTCGTACACCCAGATGTCGCTGTAGTCGTTGTCTTCCACCATCCACAGCTTGCCGTCCGGACCATGGGCCAGGTTGTCGACCTTGGCAAAGCCGGTCGTGGCGGTCGAATGTTGCTCGAACGGCGTGTTCTTGCCGGAGGCCACGACATACCTGACAGCAGCGTGCTTGTCCAGTTCGACAGCCAGCACCGCGCCCACGGAATAGCCCGCGGCATTCGTGCCGCTGGTGTTGGCGGCATTGTCGACATCCTCACAGGTCAGCGCCACATATAAGGTGTTGGCGATGCGCTCGATGTCTTCTGGACGACAGAACTGGGTGGCAGCGACTGCGGTAGCGGCCACTCGGGCGCTGATCTGCACCTGCTTCATGTTCAGTGCGGCCCACTCTGCCGCACCCGTCTTGGCGCCGTTCTTCACCCGCAAGGCATACAACTGGCCGCTGGAGAGATCACCGTAGCTTTCCGGGACGAACTTGTAGACCGAGCCCTTGCGATCCTCGTCGATGACATAGACATTGCCTTCGGCATCGGTCTCGATGCCTTCGTGCGACAGGGCGCCCAGCAGGGGGCGGACGGTCACGCTTTGGGCGGTCATGGGATCCGTCGGGTCGAGCTTGAGTTCGTACAGCAGACCGCTGGTGGCGTTGGGCGCATTCGGGTCGGGGCGCACGGAGGTCAAGGCCTCCTCGGCGACCAGGATGGTTTGCCAGGGGGTCCAGACGATGCCGTCCAGGGCTTCCCAGTCGGCACGGCCAAAGAGTTTTCTGGCTACGCCTGTTTGCAGATCGACCACGGACACGGCGCCGCCGAGTACTTCGTGGGTGCGGTACAGGTAGCGGCCGGCGCGCGTGCCGGTCTCGTTGACGGTGTTCATGTCGGGCCGGTCATTGCCGACGTAAAGGTTCAGCGTGGCCTCGTCGGAGACGATGGTCTGGGTATAGCCATCGGGGATCAGGTAGGGCGAAGTGTCGATGTCGGCGTCGTTTTCCCGACCGTAGGCGGAACCGGCAATGGGATGGAAAGCCATTGCGCCTTTCATGCTGGAATCTGACTGTGCTTGAGCAGCACCCGCCACGGCCAGGACAAGGATCAGCGCGCTTCGCTTCATCAGACAAGCACTCAGGCCGACTGGCGCGCGCGCAGCACCTTGATCTGGAACAGGGTGTTGCGCTCGTCCTCTTCCAGCGCGGCACGGATGTGATGAACGGTCGCCTGGTAACGCGGGATGATGTTGTATTTGAGCGCGTTGACGCGTTTTTGCGTTTTGCGGCTGGCCGCCAGCAGCCGCCACAGGGCATTTTCCGCCTCGCCCAGCCGTGCCAGCGTCACCGTCAGTTCGCGCAGTCGCAGGCGCGTCTCGTCGAAGCTGACATCGGTCCACATCAGCCCCACCGGCTGCAGCGGCAGGGGCACGGCCGTCACGCTGGGGTATTCGACCCCGACGCTGGACCGCGCCACGACCTTGATCGCCACCGCCGGCTTCAGCCCGACCGATGTCTGGTGCAACATCTGTTCGCCCATGCGCATCTGCACGATCCCCAGCCAGTGATACGCCTCGGCGAGTTCGCGCAGGCTCTGCGCACGCAGCTCGCGGTATTGCGCCAGGCGCTCGTACACCAGACGGGTCAGCAGGTCGCGCTTCTTCTCGAGCATCTGCCGGCCCTGCTCCAGGAAACGTGCCTGACGGCCGACCTGGAGAAGCGCACTTTTGGTGGGGGGGACGGACAGGCGTTTCTTCATGCGCCGCCTTCGGTTGATGCAAGTTTCAAGTTGCAAGTTG
>JGI20214J51088_10003583_pt1 | contig 10219 bp, 7 predicted proteins | sample WetSurMetagenome_FD_51088 | JGI IMG/M metagenome (IMG submission 51088) | reverse complement strand
TATCTCGGCGATTTCCTGTTTGCGCCCGAGCGCGCGCGTTCGCCGGTGAAGAGCTGTTCCGGCGGCGAGCGCAACCGCCTGTTGTTGGCAAGGCTGTTCACCCAGCCCGCCAACGTGCTGGTGCTCGACGAACCGACCAACGACCTCGATATCGAGACGCTGGAGCTGCTCGAAGAACTGCTCGCCAACTACGACGGCACGCTGTTCCTGGTCAGCCACGACCGCGCCTTTCTCGACAACGTGGTCACGCAGGTGATCGCATTCGAGGGCAACGGCAAGCTGATCGAATACGTCGGCGGTTATGAGGATTGGGTGCGGGTGAAGAAATACCAGGCCAGCGTAGCACCTGCTAAATCCGTTGCTCCCACACCACCGCGTACAGTGGTAACGTCAGTCGAAAAACCCAAACCAGCCGGCAAACTCAGTTTCAAGGAAACGCGCGAACTGGAAGAATTGCCCAAGCGCATCGAAGCGCTGGAGCGCGAGCAAGGTGAGATTGCAGCTCAACTTGCCGACGGCTCTATCTACCGCAGCGATGCCAAGCGCGCCAAGCAACTGAAAATTCGCAACGAGGAAATCGGGGTTGAAGTATCTGACGCGATGGCGCGTTGGGAAAAGCTTGAAAAGATATCTAATTGAATACATAGAATATATTTATGTGGGCGATAGGTAAGTGGCCAGGCGGGGTTAAAGGGTTCTGTAACCATTACCGCTTATCCGAAGAAACAACCGTTTATCCCCCGGATTTTGACTGCCTGGCTGTTTTTCGGTAGTCTGCATCTACTTGGCAAACTTGCTGAAAGGTAAGGGCGCAAAGTCACCGGCCTAAGGGAAACTATGGCAGCGGGACTGCGACACGGGAGTTCTTCCGTGTGCATTGACCCCACTTGCTTACTTCCGGAGCCGTTTGAAAAGATGGAAAGGGGAGCATGTGAANACCTCCGTTTCTGGTTCCNGTTTCATTCAAGTTCAAGCAGCGATTCTATGCCTGTGCAGGGGATTGTTTCTGCTTGGATTCGCTGTTGTGGCACATGCCGCACAACCCGATGCGGGTATTTTTTCTACCAACTCAGATCTGTTGACCCTCCAACTCGAGCACCGCGATAACATGCGGCTGGCAGCCTACCAGTTCGGTGCGAAAATCGGGATTGCCGATACTGTTGATAATGCAGCCGGAGTACCCGGAACATCAAGGATCGTCGGAACATCAGGCATGCCAGGCCTTATCAAACTGTTTAAATTACCCTCCTGGGTGGCAAGTATCAGCTGGCATATGGCTGCTGATGCTGAAAGCGGCAGAGCTTCATTGTCGCCGACCCTGCGGGTTGAATCCAAAGAATCCCTTTTTGTGATCAAACCGACAGAGCACTCCGTCTGGATGCTCTGGCACAAAAAGCTCGATTGATTGTTGTCGGCATCGAGGTGTGATGCAGAGGGAAGTTGCCTATCATCGAACGCGAAAATCACCGCATTATCTTATCTTTCAACTGTTCCGATGCCCCGTTTTACCGCCGCGCTGAGCAGAAGCACGCAGAGCGCGGCCAGCACACCAACGCCAAGGATATGCGGCGCATCCCCGGAAAAATGGAACAGCTCGCGCAGCACTGGGACGCTCAACACCAGTGCCAGCCCNACACTGCCACCCAGCACGATCCACCACAGCACCGGATTCTCGCCTGACCAAGCGCATTGCCAGGATGCATTCAGCGAGCGGTTGCTGAACACCAGCGCGATATTCCCCGCCACCATCGTGACGAACACCAGCGCGCGAACGGTGTTTTCTNCATAACCCTGTGATATCGCCCAGGCATAAATANCGGCGGCAACCGCGAAAGCAACCAGTCCTTGCAGTATGCTGTTGGTCAGCAGCATGCCGCCAAACAGAGGCTCGTTCGCCTGTCTTGGCGGGCGCTGCATGATGTTTCTTTCTTCCGCTTCGGCCTCGAAAAAGATCGAACAGGCTGGGTCGATGATCATCTGCAGGAACATGATGTGCGCAGGCAGCAGTAGCAGCGGTTCGCCTAGCAGCACCGGCAGCAGTGCCATGCCGACGATCGGGATGTGCACTGCCAGCGCGTAACTCATCGCCTTGCGCAGGTTGTCGTAGATGCGCCGTCCCAATCGGATCGTGGCGGCCAGCGAGGCAAAGTCATCGTTGAGCAGCACCAGTCCGGCGGCTTCGCGCGCCACGTCGGTTCCGCGTTTGCCCATCGCCACGCCGATGTGCGCCGCCTTGAGCGCGGGCGCATCGTTCACGCCGTCGCCGGTCATCGCGACGATCTCGCCGCTGGCCTTGAACGCTTCCACGATGCGCAGCTTCTGCTGCGGCACGATGCGCGCGAATACCCGCACATTGCGCAGTCGCGAGCGCAAGTCTGTATCGGACAGCGCGTCCAGTTCGCTGCCGGACAATACGTCTGCAACAGGCAAGCCCAGTTCGCGGGCGATCGCCTGTGCGGTGCCCGCATGGTCGCCGGTGATCATCACCACCCTGATCCCTGCCGCGTGGCATTGTGCGATCGCATCGATCGCATCCGGACGTAGCGGATCATGCAGGCCGAGCAAGCCGACGAATGAGAACTCGATGTCGTGCTGCTGCGCCGGCCACTCCTGGCCTGACTTGAGTTTGGCGCGCGCCACGCCCAGCACGCGCAAGCCCTGGTCGGCCATGTCGGCGGCGATTTGCGCGATCGATGCTGACTGATTTTCGGGCAGGTGGCACAGGTCGATGATGGCTTCCGGCGCACCCTTGGCCGCGACCATGTGATGTTCCCGCTCTACGCCGTGCCAGACGTGCGACATGGCCAGCAGTTCCGGCGACAGGTTGTATTCGTGTACCAGTTCCCATTCTTTATGCAGGTGCTCGCTGCCGCTCAGGGTACGGTTGCCCAGTTCATGCAGGGCACGCTCCATCGGGTCGAACGGGTCGCGCTCGCTGGCCAGAATGCCGAACTCCACCAGTTCGTGCCACGGTTCGGGAAGATCGCTGTGCGCGTCGACTTGCAACATCTGCCCGCCGCTATACAGCTTGCGGATCACCATGCGGTTCTCAGTCAGCGTGCCGGTCTTGTCGGTGCACAGCACGGTGGTGGCACCCAGGGTCTCGATGGCATTGAGCCGCCGCGTCAGCACACCACGCCGCGAGATGCGCCATGCACCGAGCGCCATGAACACCGACAGGATCACCGGGAATTCTTCCGGCAGCGAAGCCATCGCCAGGCTGATGCCGGCCAGTAGTGCATCCAGCCAATGGCCACGCGAGATACCATAAGTGAACACCAGCAGCAGGCAGAGTGCGCCGGCGAATACCGCCAGACGGCGCACCAACCGGTCAGTCTGGATGCGCAGCGGTGAGATGCCGGAGCGGGTTTCTTCGAGTGACTTGCCGATCTGACCGATGGCGCTGGACTTGCCGGTAGCCGCCACCAGGCCGATGCCGCTGCCTTGAACCAGCACCGTTCCTGCATACACGAACGGCTGATCGTCGCCGCCCGGTTGACGCATTGTTGCGTCTGCGCTGCCCGGAAGTTTGCGCACCGGAACCGACTCGCCAGTCAGCATCGATTCGTCGGCAGACAGATCGTTGCAACTGAGCAGCACCGCATCAGCGGCAACGCGATCGCCTTCCTTGAGCAGCATCAAGTCGCCCTGCACAACCTCGCGCCCCGCTATGCGTTGCTGCTTGCCGTCGCGTATCACCAATGCGCGCGGACTGGACAGGTCGCGTAATGCTTCCAGCACACGTTCGCTCTTGTGCTGCTGTGACACGGTCATCACGATGATGAGCAACACGAAGAAAAGCAGCATCAGCGCGTCCTGGACATCGCCCAGCAACAGGTAGATTCCGCCCGCGGCGATCAGCAACAGGAACATCGGTTCGCGCAGTACATCGGCAACGATGTGCCACAAGCGGCGCGGCTGTGGTGGATTCAACTCGTTGTAGCCGGACGCGGAGAGGCGGCGCTGCGCTTCTGCCGTGCTCAGCCCGGAAATCGGATGGTCGTTGTGTGCTGCGCTCATGCCGGTGACTTCCACATCTTGCGATGCGCTGAGCATACCGCGATAGCGGTCAGCGAGTAAATCACAGCAGCCCTTGTTGAACCTGAAGACAGGAAAAAAAGCTGCACATCAAACGCGTTTCGGGTAAATTGCGCGCTCGTTTTCAAAATGGAACTATACTGGAGCCCGGGTAACACATAGGTTCAGATTGTTTCAGGTGATTCAATAAATCTCGGGAGATTAAAGTAATGACGCAATACAGCAAGCGCATGGTGATCGTTCATTGGCTGACTTTGGCTCTTTTGATCGCGGCATGGTATCTCGGCGACAGCCTGGGCGACGCGACCGACGAGAGCAAGGCGACATTGGCCGGATATATCGTGCATATCGCGGTGGGAGGCACGGTATTATTGCTGACCCTGTTCCGCTTCTATTTCCGCCGCAATGACGGGATACCCGCGCCGGTCGGCGATACGGCTATGGACAAGCTGGCCAAGGGTGTTCATTACCTGCTTTATACCGTGTTGTTCGTGCTGCCGGTGAGCGGCGTGTTGATCCTGCTCACCAGCAAGGCCGGCCCGGCATTATTGGCATTCGATGCGAACATGCTGCCGAAAGAGCATGGATACAGGGGCGTGTTTGCCCACGAGGTGCATGAACAACTGGTCAATGTGCTGATCGCGCTGGTGGTTGTTCATCTGCTCGGTGCGATCAAGCATCAGTTCATCACCAAGGATGGCTTGATGGAACGGATGATGCTGCGCAGAAAAGACTGATCCATAGGGTCGATCGGCCTGATAAAGTTATATTGGTCCACGAAAAACACGAAAGGCACGAAACAAATCGATAAAGTGCACTGACTCATTCACCTGTCTGGTCATAATTTACGATCTGGCATCTTCTTGAATATTTTGTGGGCTGCAGTCTTGCGGCAAACGCTGCTTGCCTCATTTCGTGCCTTTCGTGTTTTTCGTGGACCATTTGCTGTGTTGTTTCTAAAAATGGGTTGATTGCAGCACCCAGCCTATCCCGCCCAGCGCTCCGAAGAAGATCGCCAGATGCGCCCAGCTCCACAACAGGTAGCGGCGCGATAATTTGTCCGGGTCGAGATTGCTGATCAGGAACAATTCTCCTTCGCGCGGCCGGCTGATGATGTTGATATCCGGCTGTGCCTGCGCTTCGCGCATCATCCTGGAAACTTCGCGGTTGGCTGCCGATCGGGCCAGCATCCATTCCTGCATATCCAGCGTGCCGTTGTTGTCCAGGTCGAAGCGCTTGAGCAGGGCCGGCATATCCTTTTTCCATTCTGCCAGCAGCGTGCTGAGTTCTTCGCGGGTATTGAATTCCAGGCTGCTGCCGCCCTGGGTGCGGAACTGGCCGATGACGTAGAGGCTGTCGTGCTCGATCAGCTTCCATTCGGTATAGCGATAATCACCATCGTGCCATTGGTCGTGATGTTGGGTGAGTATCTCCGCCCGCTCGGGATCGACCACGCATTCGCCGGTGTCGTCGCGCAAAATGAAGGAATCGTCGCTCTCGCCGCTGTCCATGGTTTTCCACTTGTTCTCTGATTCGCGCCGTTCGATCTTGTAGCGGTACCACAGGCAGGGCAACAGGCTGAGTTTGCCGAGCAAGGGTTCTCCAAATGGGTGGCCCCGTCCGGTGAGTTCGACATAACCCTGCGCGGCAGAGGCGATCTTCGAGGTGGGTGTGTCGCGTATCGCGCGTAGCCGGTTCAACGCCGACAGCCAGGCCAGGATGCTGATCGCGGCCATGATGCAAAGGCAAGCCAGCCAGCCGTTGCGTGACTCCAGCCTGAGCCCTATCAACAGCAGCAACAACTGCGCACCCGAGGTGACCAGATGCGCATATCCGCGGCGCAGCGAGACCAGCATGATCGATCTGCCGGAAAATCAGCCGAACAATGATTTCATATCCACATCCGCCTTTTCGGTGGCGGAAAACTCCAGCAGCGGCTTTTCTTCGAAATTGAACATGCTCGCGAGTATGCTGGCGGGGAAGACCTCGATCTGCACGTTATTGATGTTCACCGCTTCGTTATACAGCTCGCGTCGGTCGGCGATACCGTTCTCCAGCGAGGTGATGCGGTTCTGCAGTTGCATGAAATTTTCATTGGCTTTCAGTTCCGGATAGGCCTCTGCCACCGCAAAGATGTTGCCCAGGCCGGCGCGCAATGCGCCTTCCGCCTGACCCAGCGCGCCGATGTCCTGGCGTTCGCGCGCGGCATGCACCTGCGAGCGCGCCTCGATGACTTTTTGCAGCGTGCTCTGCTCGAATTGCTTGTACTGCTTGCACACCTCGACCAGCTTGGGCAACTCGTCATGGCGCTGTTTGAGCAGCACGTCGATGTTGGCCCAGGCCTTGGATACGGCGTGTTTGACGTTGACCAGATGGTTGTACAGGCTGATGCCATAGATCAGCAGCACGGCAACGGCACCGAGAAAAATCAGCATGCTCATATTGTCCCCTTGTGATTGAATGAATCTGTATCCTTGCGGTTTGATTGTGCCATTGATTCGCAATACGGGCGAATTTTATGCGCGTATCGCCCCGCGTATATTTTACGGTTCACTGTTCAGTCTTGATTCGCAGTGTTGAACTTGCTACGGTGAGCACCTGAACCTGATCGTCATGCCGGAGGGAAGATGAAACTGGCCGTGCTCGGCTGTTATGGCGGTATCGGTGGTGCGCGGCGCACCACCGCGCTGTTGCTGGATGACGATATCCTGATCGATGCCGGCACAGGCGTGGGTGAATTAAGCCTGGAGCAGATGGCCAGGGTGGATCATGTCTTTCTGACCCACTCCCACCTCGACCATTGCGGCTTCATCCCGCTGCTTGCCGATGCGGCGGCCTTCTTGCGCAAGCGGCCCCTGCTGGTGCATGCGTTGCCGCAGACCATAGACGCACTGAAGGAACACATGCTGAACGGCAAGCTATGGCCGGATTACAGTGTGCTGCCGACGATAGCCGATCCATACATACGCTTTGTTCCGGTCACACCCGGCGAGACTGCGCTGCTGGGCCACAGGCGCATCACGCCGTTGCCGGCGCGCCACGCGGTGCCCGCAGTGGGGTACCGCCTGGACAGCGGCGCGGCAAGTTTCGTGTATTCGGGCGACACAACGGACTGCGAGCCATTCTGGGCGGCGCTGAACGCTATCGAGAATCTGCGTTACCTGATGATAGAGACCACGTTCCTCAATGAGAACGCCGGCGGTGCGGCGCGATCCGGGCATATGACTGCCGTGCTGCTGGCGCAGGGACTGGCGCGGCTGCAACGTCCGGTGACACTGCTCATCACCCATATGGAGCCGGGCAAGGAAGATGCGACCATGGCGGAAGTTGCCGCAGCCTGCGGAAAGTACCAGCCGATTCGACTTGAGCAGGGTCAGCAGTTCGATTTCTGAATCGCGGCTTGTCAGGGTGTTAAAGTTTCAGGATGCCGCCCAAACAACTCTGCGCCCGCTCCAGGCGCGCGATGCCGGGCATCAGGTTCAGGCCGGTTTCCTGGTTCAGGACCAGCGCCTTTTCTCTCAGGTCATATAAGGAGATTTCGACAGGGTCGCCATCCGCCGCCAAGGCGATCGCATTGCCGCTTTCGCACGAAGGGAACGCCAGCACGCGGTCATCGAATGCTTCGGCGATACGAGTGATGCTGCCATTGAAACGGCGATTGCTGGTGAGCAGGTTGACCGACAGTATCCCGTTCCTGCTCAAATGCGCCCGGCAGGCCTGGTAGAACGGCAGGGTATCCAGCGCGCCGGAACTCGCGTTTTCGTCGTAGCCGTCCACCAGGATCAGGTCGAACTTCTTGTCGTTGTTCAGCATATATTCCACGCCGTCGCCGATCACGATGTTGATCCGCTTGGGGTCTTCAGGCAGCTTGAAGAATTGCCGCGCTGCGGCGACCACGCCGGGTTCGATCTCGACCACGGTCAGGTGCGCGAGCAGGAAGTTGCGGTACAGGAATTTGGTCAGCGAGGCTGCACCGAGACCGATCAGCAGCACCTTGCGCGGCCAGTTGGCGTCGTCGCGCAGTAATAGTGACGCCATCATCTCGCGGGTATATTCCAGCTCGAGGTTCCACGGCCGCGCGATGCGCATTGCGCCCTGTATCCATTCCGAGCCGAAGTGCAGCGTGCGCACTCCGGCTTCTTCGCGGATGTCGATGGGGGTGGCCAAGCTACTTGTTGACCCACTGGTTCAACAACCAGCGCGCCCATTCGGTGACATCGCTGGCGGTCATGCCGATGGTGATGCCTTGTTCCGCCAGCGCATCGCCCGCCGAGCCGTGCAGATGCACGGCCAGCAGCATCGCGTCGTCTGCCGTCATCCCCTGCGCGATGAACGCCGCGATCATGCCGGCCAGCACATCGCCCATGCCCGCGCTGCTCATGCCGGGGTTGCCGGTCTTGTTGACGAACAGTTTTCCGCCGCGGGTGACGCACAGACTGTGCGCTCCTTTCAGCACCACGCTGCAAGCGAACTTTTGCGACAGATCCCTTGCTGCCGCGACGCGGTCTGCCTGGATATCCTGTGTGCTGCAAGCCAGCAGACGCGCTGCTTCGCCGGGATGCGGCGTGAGCACGGAGGGTTGTTTGCGGCCGCGCAGGTCATCCTGCAGATCGGCATGTCTGGCGAGCAGGTTGAGCGCATCGGCATCCAGCACCAGTGCAGCGTTGCGCTTGAGTGCCTCGTACAACAGCTTTTGCGCAGCGATCGAGGTGCCCAGGCCGCAGCCGATTGCCAACACGTCTACATCGGGCAGTTGCAAGGCGGCTTTTGCGCTGTGCAGCATCAGTTCGGGTTGCTGCAAATCCACTCCCGGAGCGTTCTCTGCGAGCAGCCCGGCATGCACGCAGCCTGCGCCCATCTTGAGCGCGGCACGCGCTGCCAGCAGCGGTGCGCCTGTCATGCCGTGCGCGCCGCCGATCACCGCGACCGTGCCGAACATGCCCTTGTGGCTGTCGCGCGGGCGTTTCGGGAAGTTCGCCGTGACCTGCTTTTTGCCAAGGGCGGGGATACGTGCGTTCATTTTTCATAAATCATTCATATGGGTAGTGCATAGTATAATCGCGCCTCGGATTTTTATTATGGTAATCACCATGAATCGAGTTTCTGTCGGCTCTGCTGCCCTGTCTGGCTTTCGTCTGGAAAAACTGCGCAGCGCGGTGCAAGCGGTCGCGCCCGATGTCGTCATTGCCGACACGCGCCACTGTTACTTCATATCACTGCGCGAGGGTGGAGCCAAAGTTTCCGATCAACCCGCGTCCCCACCTTTGCAAGTGGCCCACGGCACGACCTTCAACAAGGCGCAAGCTCAAGTGCTGGATAGGGTGCTGGGCCTGGGTGCAGAAGCCGGCGAACCCGAACTGGCCGGTTCCATGCAACGTGTGCTGGTGGTGCCGCGACTCGGCACGATCTCGCCGTGGTCCACCAAGGCCACAGACATCGCACAGCATTGCGGTCTGTCCGGCGTATTGCGCATCGAGCGCGGTGTGGCGTATTACCTGAAATCCGGTAATGGCAAGCAACCGGGTAAAGCAGAACAAGCGGCGATATTGCCGCTGCTGCATGACCGGATGACCGAATCCGTGCTTGATGATATTGATGGCGCGGCGGAAAAGATCTTTCGGCACGGCACTCCACAACCGCTCACCACGGTAGATGTTTTGAAAGGCGGCAGGGATGCGTTGGCGAAGGCCAACCTCGAGATGGGGCTGGCGCTTTCCGAGGATGAGATCGAGTACCTGGCCGCAAATTTCAAGAAGCTGAAACGCAATCCCACCGATGTCGAATTGATGATGTTCGCGCAGGCGAATTCCGAGCACTGCCGCCACAAGATTTTCAATGCCGACTGGGTGATCGACGGCGAGGCGCAGGACATTTCGCTGTTCGGCATGATACGCAACACCCACAAGGTCAGCCCGCAGGGTACGGTGGTGGCGTATTCCGACAATTCATCCGTCATCGAGGGCGCGCGCATCGAGCGGTTCTACCCGCGCGCAGATGGCAGTTATGCGTTCAGCGATGAATTGACGCACACGCTGATGAAGGTCGAGACGCACAATCATCCCACTGCGATCGCGCCGTTCGCCGGCGCGGCGACGGGTTCCGGCGGCGAGATACGCGACGAGGGCGCGACCGGCAGCGGCTCCAAGCCCAAGGCCGGACTGACCGGGTTCTCGGTTTCCAA
>JGI20214J51088_10003581_pt1 | contig 10227 bp, 10 predicted proteins | sample WetSurMetagenome_FD_51088 | JGI IMG/M metagenome (IMG submission 51088) | reverse complement strand
CGCCCCGACTCTCTATCCTGGAATCGGAAACGATGCCCGCGACCCCATTTCGGTAGAAGGAGAAGGCCTATGCCACAGTCCAATGTTGTCAGCGGCAGCGATGCAACCATTTCCCTGTTCGTGGATGCAGGGGTCGAAGGGGACGCCGCCAAAAGAATCATCGACGAATATTCGCTGACGCCCGTCGGCCGCGCAATGAATGTGGAAATCCAGGTCAGCTCGGACCTCAAGCCCCTCCACGAACAGGGCCAGCAATATCCCACCGAAATCCGGTCGGGGAACGTCACCGTCAGCGGGACGATCGGGCGGGCCTACATCAACGGCGCCCTGCTGAAACTGATGCTCGGGGATGCCGCGACAAGCCGGCCCTCAGGCATCTGGGTGCAGCCCTCCTTCAACATCACCATGCGACTGGCAAACCCGGCAGTTCCCGGGAAAGCAAGGATGCTCACCCTTCACGGCGTGAAATTCAGGAACTGGTCCCTCGTCATCCCCGAGGNCAACTTTGTGATGGAAAAGGCTGATTTCCTTGCGCTCTGGATCAGTGTCGATGACGGGAAGTGAGGTGGCCAGACAAGATTTTCTGGCATCCATGGAATTTATTTGGTTAATGATTCATCGCCGGCAGGCACATAAAACGGCATCGGGTTAACCCAACCACCCAAGGGGCATGCCGAGAAGAAGGAAGAATCAAAGAAACTTCGGAGGGAGTTTCGGGTTGCCCGGAAAGCCAAAGCCAGGCAGGACGATCACGGATGAGGTGCCGTGGGCGACGAGTTTGCCCTCGCCGTTGAAGACTTCCGTCTCGCCGAGCCCAAGGGTGCGGCCGAGGCGGATGCGCTTTCCCCGGGCCGAGAGCTTCCCATCGGCAACGGGCGCCAGGTAGTTGACCTTGAGATCGACNGTTGTGATCCCCACCGACTCGTCGAGCTCGGCGAAGAAGCACCAGAAGATCGCCGTGTCGACAAGCGACGCGATCACGCCGCCATGAACGTACCCGAAGATCTGATGATGGATATTCTGTGAGCGGATTTCAACGAGAGCCTCGCCGACACCGAGTTCGGCAATCACCATGCCGAGGTGCTTGAAGTAGGGACTTTCATTCGCCATCGCTGTTACGGTCTTCACGTAATCCGGATTGAGCTTTCTCATTTTACCTCGCTGAATAGTCTCAAAGATGGATTGCCGCGTCGGCCTGACGGCCCCTTCGCAATGCCCTTCTTCTTGTCATTGCGAGCGAAGCGATGCATTCTCGATTCATTATGCCTGAGATTGCTNCGTCGCTGAAGCTCNTCGCAATGACAGAAAAATAACTAATCGCAGCTCTCGGCGCTGAGTTGGCAGGCCTTCTCCTTTGTTTTCTCGCGGAGCCTCGCCTCCCGGCGGGCCTGCGCCTCGCGATTGCGCCGCTGCTCNTCGGGCATCTCCAGGATCAGCTGCGGCACGNCCGTCGGCTTGCCGCTCTTGTCCAGGGCCACAAGGGTCATGTAAGCCGAGACGGTGTGGCGGGTCTGCCCCGTGAAGAGATTCTGAGACTCGACACGCACGCCGACCTCCATGGAGCTTTTTCCCGTGTACGTGACACTCGCCCTCAGGGTGACGAGGTCGCCGATGTAGACGGGGTTATGAAAATCGAGGCGGTCGACGGAGGCCGTCACGCAATTCGATTTCGAGTGCTTTATGGCGGCGGCACCGGCGGCCGTGTCGATGAGCTTCATGATAAATCCGCCGTGGACGTTCCCCGCCGGGTTGGCATCCTGGGGGTTCATGACCTGGGCCATCAGGATGCTGCTTTCTCTGACTCTTTTCCCTTCCATGTTGAATCCCTCTCTGTTTCGGTAGCAGCNGCCGTTATCGGCAGGCAGGATAGCAATGCCAAGCACTTATAAACGAAAGCGGCAGCCCGGTCAACCCTTGCGGAGGGGACAGGGTATCGGGTATAGGTCACGGTAAAAGAAAAGAGGAGTGTGGTCCCGTGAAATGCTACATCATCNTNGGCATGCCCGCATCCGGGAAGGACATCGCCCGGCAATATGCGCGCGCAAAGGGGTATCCCTACTTCGCCACCGGGNACATCGTCCGTGCGGAAGCGGTCCGGAGGGGAGTGTCGCCCGACGCCGACAGCATGGCCAGACTCTCAGCGGAGCTTCGCGGGAGCGACGGGTTGGGGGTGACGAAGCTGGCCCTGAAGGCAGCCGTGGACTCTGGAGCGCCGATCGTGTTCATGGAAGGGATTCGGTCAAGGCAGGAGATCGATCTCATCGGAGCGAGGACGGAAACCGCTGTTGTCGCCTTTCTTGCCCCCAGATCCGTTCGGAGGGCGAGGGTTTTGTCCCGGGGACGCTCGGACGACTCTGCGGCGGCCTTCGACGGCCGGGACAGGCGGGAAATCGACTACGGCCTGGCCGTTCTCATCGCCCAGGCCGACGAATACATCCTGAACACGGGCACGGCGGAGCAGGCACTGGCAGCTCTTGCTGAGATCGTCGAGCGCCGCACGGCCATGTGAGTGCCTCACATCAGTGAACGCCCGCCTGCGTAATGCTTGCTGTAGTACTTTCCGTCGAGCGACTCAATGCCGATCTTCTTCCCNCGGCCGGGCGCGTGGATGAAGCGCCCGCTGCCGATGTAGACCCCCACGTGGGAGACTTTTCCCGAATTGTTCGTGTTGAAGAAAACGAGATCGCCTTTCTCGAGATTTCCCTTGCTGACGGGGACGCCCATCTCGGACTGCTCCCGCGACGAGTGGGGCAGCATGAGGCCGTTGTACTGGTAGATGGCCATGGTGAACCCGCTGCAGTCGAAGCCCTCGTCGGCGGAGTCGCCGCCCCACAGGTAGGGGACGCCGATAAAGCTGCTGGCCGTTCGCACGATCTCGTCCCGAACATATTGCTCGCCCTTTTCTTCCCGGAGGGCAATGGCATACTCGCGGGGGTTGACGATCCAATGCTCTTCGATGATGCCCTTGTCAACAAGGCGCCTGGCCCGCTCGGAGGCAGCCTCGGCCGTCTTGAAGTTGCCGAAGCGGACTTTGTAGAGCCCCGTTTTATAGACGAAGTAGTAGGCCGACAGGCCCTCGCGATTCAGCCTGACGGTAAGCTTTGCCGCATTTTCTGCCTTGGTGAAGGCCCCCGCCTGGATGGTGAAGCCCATCTTCGCCGGCATGGGCCCCTTGCCGGCCGGCCGGATCTGCTCGGGCGGCACCCCCTTGCGCGCGCAGCCGGCGAGGATCAGGATGATGAGCAGGAAGAAAATCGGGCGGCAGCGAATCAACGGATCACCCACGCAACAGATGTCGACTAAATGAACTGCACGAATTCGTCTTAATAAATCCACCTCATAAAAGGGGATGCCCAGAGGCCCCTTTACCCTTTACCCTTTGTCCTTTGTCCTTTGTCCACTCACAGCTTGGCGACGATGAACGGAACATGCAGCTCGCACGGCACGCCCATCCGCAGCCACGCGCACCTCTCGTCCATGATCTTGTTCATCAAATCGCGGATCGCGGCGGTCTTCCCGTCCCCCGCGGGCACCTCAAAGGAGATGCTCAATTGCTCGATGACGGCCGGCGGGACTTTCCCCACTTCCTCCTGGTAGAAGTGCCGGGCATCCTCTTCCGAGTCGGCGGCAATCACGTGATCGCCGATCCTGAAAGCTTCCATTGCGGTTATCCCCCCACTTGATTACCTGCATTATACACTCCCCGTCAAGGGCGCCGCGACGGAGTGCGCCTTGACAGCCCGGGGGCGATCCCCTATAGTGCGTGAAAGATGCCCGCAAACCCGGGAAATCACGTAAAAAGAGGATAAAATGTCATGGTCGACTTTCGAACAATCCACCCTCCGAAAGTGAAAAACCCCCGGGGCGTCCTGGCGATGATTGTCCTGGCAGGTCTTTTCTTCGCCTTCTGGCGAACGACCGGCCTGATCACGGACTGGCTCTGGTTCCAGGAGGTGGGTTACGAGGGCGTATTCACCACGAGCCTGTATGCACAGATGAAGGCGGCAGCGTTCTTCGGCATCCCGTACTTCCTGTTCTTCTTCCTGAACCTCTTCCTCGCAAACCGCCTGGCGCCGAAATTCCAGGTCTTTGAAAGCAGCGACACCATCGACGTGATCCCGCAGGGCCCCGGGAAAGAGTCCCTTCAACTGCTGATCCTGATCGTTTCCCTCGTCCTGGGGTTGCTTGCCGCGCTGGCAGGCGCCAACCAGTGGGAGAACCTGCTGCTGTTCTTCAACGGAGAACCCTTCGGCACGAACGACCCCCTCTTCGGCAAAGACATCGGTTTCTACGTCTTCCAGCTGCCGTTGCTCAACCACATCTTCGGCTGGTTCCTGAGTCTGAACCTCTTTACCCTGATTGCCACGACCGTCGTTTATGTCCTCCGCAAGGCCGTGTTTATACAGCCCCCGCAAATATTCAAACTTGCCCCCGCGGCAAAGCGCCACCTGCTGATCCTGGCTTCGCTTTTTTTCTTCTGGGGAGTCTTCGGGTCCTGGCTGTCGCTCAATGAAATTCTCTTCGCCAAGCGGGGCGTTGTTTTCGGCCCCGGCTACACCGACGTGACGACCCAGCTATGGGTCCTCAAGACCCTCATGGTCGCCTCCTTCCTCTGCGGGGCGGCGATCGTGGCATATGCTTTCATCGGGAAAGTACTGATCCCCATCGTGGCCATCGGAGCCTTTGCGGCCATTTTCATCCTGGGACGCGTAATTTATCCGTCCGTTGTCCAGAAATTCCAGGTCGTCCCCAACGAGATCGTCCTCGAGAGGCCCTTCCTCGAGTGGAACATCAAGTACTCACGCATGGCCTACCAGCTCGATGGCATCGAGGAGCGGGATTTCCCCGCCGAGGAGAACCTGACCCGGGAGGACCTGAAGCGAAACGATCTCACGATCAAGAATGTCCGCCTCTGGAACGATGCGCCGCTGCTGCAGACCTACGGACAGCTCCAGGAGATCCGGACGTACTACAAGTTCACCGACGTGGACAATGACCGCTACGTGATCAACGGGGAGTTGCGCCAGGTGATGATCTCGCCGCGGGAGCTGTCGTACCAGTCCCTGCCATCGCGGACCTTCGTGAACGAACACCTGACCTACACCCACGGCTATGGAATCGTCATGGGGCCTGTGAACCGGGTCACATCGGAGGGGCTCCCGGAGTTTTTCATCAAGGACATCCCGCCGGTATCCTCCACGAACGTAAAAGTCACCCGGCCCGAAATCTACTACGGAGAGACATCAAACGACTATGTCTTTGTCCGCACGAAGGCCCCGGAGTTCGACTATCCTGTTGGGGACAAGAACGTCTATTCCCAGTATGAGGGAAAGGGAGGCGTGCCCCTGACTTTCTTGCGGAAACTGCTCTTTGCCTCGCAGTTCGGCTCCTTTACCGTCCTGATGGCCAACGAGATCGCCGAGGGCAGCCGCATCATGTATCACCGCAAGGTGCGGGAGCGCGTCGCCAAGATCGTACCCTTTGCCAAACTCGAAGGCGACCCCTACCTCGTCGTCTCTCCCGAGGGAAGGCTCATCTGGTTTGTCGACGGATACACCATGACGGATCGCTTTCCCTATTCGGAGCCCATGCCCGGCGGAGGGAACTATCTGCGCAACTCCTTCAAGGCCCTCGTCGATGCCTACGACGGAACGGTCGAGTTGTATGTCAGCGACGAAACCGATCCCATCCTCAAGACGTACGCCAAGATCTTCCCGGGTGTCTTCAAACCCATGGATCAGATGCCGGAGGCTCTCCAGAAGCACATCCGCTACCCCGGCGGCATGCTCGGTGTCCAGGCCCACATGTACCGGGCCTACCACATGCAGGACCCCCAGGTCTTCTACAACAAGGAGGACCTGTGGTCGATCCCCGGAAAGCCGACGCGCGCTGGCGAGCAGGAGATGGAGCCCTATTACACGATCATGCGCCTGCCGGGAGAGAAGAAGGAGGAGTTCATCATGCTCGTCCCCTTCACGCCCAGCAAAAGGGATAACATGGCTGCCTGGATGGCGGCACGCTGCGACCAACCGAATTACGGCAAGCTGATCCTTTATCAGTTCCCGAAACAGAAACTGATTTACGGGCCCCGGCAGATCGAGGCACGGATCGACCAGGATACGGAAATCTCCAAGCAGCTTTCCCTGTGGAACCAGCGCGGCTCCCAGGTAATCCGGGGGAGCTTGCTGGCCATCCCCATCGAGAAATCGTTCCTCTACGTCCAGGCCCTCTATCTGGCCGCAGAAAAAGGGCAGCTGCCGGAACTCAAGCGGGTCATCGTGGCCTTCGGGAATTCGATCGCCATGGAGGAGACACTGGAGCAATCCCTGCAGCGCATCTTCGGAGGCGAGCTCATTCGTGACCGCGGGGCGCGGCCAGCCTCGGCGACGGCACCGGCTGCACAGGAGCAAACGGTTCGGGAGATGGCCCTGGAGGCCCTCGGCCATTATCGAAGGGCCCAGGAATACATGAAGCAGGGCAACTGGGCCGCCTACGGCGAGGAGCTGCGAAAGATGGACGAATCCCTGCGGTCCGTTGAACGGAAGAAATAGGGTGCATGGTACGAATGAGAAACTTGTTGCCTGACGGCCTGCCGTCCGAACGCGATTACGGGGCTGTCCTCGGCTCCACCGAGTTCAGAGATATGGAAGGATTCTCAGAGCGCTTCCTCGCCTTGTCGGCGGGCGCCCGTGGAAGGTACGCAAAGCGATGGGGACGGGACCCGCTGCATCAGTGGAGCAGACAGTGGGAATACCCCTTCGTGTTCAGCAGGCTCGATATGGACACCGGACAAGGCCGGAGGGCGACCATCCTAGACGCGGGATCGGGAGTGACCTTCTTCCCCTATTACATCCGGGAGAAATACGAATCGGTCGATGTTCTCTGCTGCGACAGTGATGCACGGCTCAAGGAAATTTACGCGAAAATCAACAGCCGATGCACACACCCAGTGGAGTTCCGACACGCGGATATCAGGGATATCCCCTGCGAGGACGAGTCATGTGACGCCGCTTACTGCATATCCGTCCTGGAGCACACGGACCGTTTTGAAGACATCATCGGGGAGTTTCACCGCATCATTAGACCCGGCGGCAGGCTCATCGTCACCTTCGACGTATCGCTGGACGGCACCCGTGATATCAGCCCCGCCCGGGGAACCGAGCTGATCGAAGCCCTCTTGGAAAAATTCAACAGCCCTGAAAAGATCGATTGTAACCTCTCCGCAAAGGCCAAAATGCCAGGCATCTTTACGACGGCGAGCGCAGGCAGGCTGGAAGAGAACCTGCTTCCCTGGATATACCCGGCCATTCTGTACCGGCTGAAATCGCTTCTGTCTGGACAAGGATTCGGACCCTGGCCGCCTGTTCTGACCGTATTCTGCCTGGGCGTGACAAAGCCCTCGACCTGAAAATAAAAGAGAAGGGGCTCTGCTCACGCAGTGCCCCTTTTAAATTGTTTTTCCGCCTTCGCCCTGTTTGTTAATCGTCCCGGTCGCCGCCCATCCTCTGGCCTTTACCCTGCCCCTCTATCGTANTTGTGATCGCGAAGCCTCCCTTTACCCTTATGGAACTCAAGCCCCGCTCCTTGGGGTTCAGGCCCCGATGCCTTCCTTGCGGCTTCCCCTGTAGAGTTCGTACTCCAGAAGGCGGCATTCGATGGGCCCGTTGTAAAAAGGAATTCTTCTCTTCGTCCGCAGCCCGACTTTCTTGGCCAGATCGAGGTTCCCCGTGAAGATGTAGCCCCGGTAGCCCATGCACCGGCTCTTGAAAAAATCCCCGATACTTTTGTAGATGTCCCCCAGCTTTGAGGCATCGCCCATCCGCTCGCCGTATTCGGGGTTCAGGACAACGATCCCATCTCCCTCGGGTACGGCAGTCTCACGGAAATCGCAGACTTGAAATTCGATGAGATGCTCCACCCCCGCCGTCCTTGCGTTTTGTCGCGCAGCCTCGATCGCCTCGGGGCGGAGATCCGTGGCAACGATGCGCCCGGTTGCCTTCCGGTTGGCCGCCTTCTTGAGATCCTCGCGCTGTATCTCAAAGGCCGGCCGGTCAAACCCCAGCAGGTGCATGAAGCCGAAATTCTGTCTCAGTATGCCCGGCGCTCTCCCCAGGGCGATGAGGGCCCCCTCGATGGCCAGCGTGCCGCTCCCGCACATGGGATTGACAAAGGGCCCCTTGCCATCCCAGCCCGTGGCCAGGATGACGGCGGCAGCCAGCGTCTCCTGCATGGGGGCCTCAAGAGGGATCTTCCGGTATCCCCTGCGCGAGAGAGGCTCGCCGGATGTGTCGAGCCAGACCTCGCATCGATCGTTCTCCCAGTGCAAATGAACCACGACCCCCTGTCGCCCCGGGCCCGAATCGGGCCGCCTGCCTTCCTTCTCGCGGATGCGGTCCACGATGGCGTCCTTCGTTTTCACGTTGGCAAACCGGGTGTCGTTGACTGCGGCGGTGTTTACGCTGGAAGTGACGGAGAGAAACCCGTCGGAGGCGATGACTTTTTCCCAGGGCAGCGTCACGAGGCGCTTGTAGAGATCCTGGGCCTGCCCTGCCGGAAAGGCATCGAAAAGATAGAGGACCCGCTGGGCCGTCCGCAGGGAGAGATTCAGGCGCAGGGTGTCGGCGAGGGTGCCTTCCGTCTCGACCGCCGTCTCCAGCATGGCGAGGACCGGCAAGCTTTGCGCCTGGATTTCCCCTGCCAGGATCCCCGGAGTCCCTCGGGCACAGGTGATGAAAATTCTTCGTTTTTCTTTCCAGAGGTTCATGCCGGAAGCCGCCTTTTTCTCGATAATGCGGCAGTTAATCACAGTCGCCCGGGCATGTAAAGGGTTCCGGCAGCCGGTGCCAGAAAATCCTTGCGAAATGCGATCCTTGTGATAGAAAAACAGCGCTTCACAAGAAAAACAATGAGATGTCGTCATGATCGACCTGGACCATCTGAACAGTATTCGCCTGTCTTCGAACCCCCTGGGGCAGAGGATCACGGCGAGATTTTTCCTGCGACCGAACTATGACCTTTTCCAGCACGTGGATATCCGCCTCGAAAACTTCGAGAGGATCCCCCGCGACGAGACGGTCATCTACGCCATGAACCACACGGACCGCTACAACTACTGGCCCTTTCAATACGAGCTCTGGCGGCAGCATTACCCGTTCACGACCGTCTGGGCCAAGGGCAAGTACTATCGCAGCAAAGCCGTCGGGAAGTTCCTCGACTCGTGCAACGTCATCCCCGTTCCTTCCATGGGATACCTGGTCGAGGAGTACTACACGCGTAAGTTCGGCAGGAAGATCGGGAAGGAAGAGTATCGCATCATCAAGGACTGGATCGAGGGGAGGATCAATGAGGCCGTCTCGCTGACGAAGCTGAAGACCGACACGACGACTCTCTTCAAGGAAGACTACATCGAGTATCTCAAGGAATATCACCAGACCCTGATGGAGAAGGTCGCCGAGTTGAGCACGAGGGCGCTCAGGGAGTGGGGACTGGGCCTCATCATCTTCCCCGAGGGAACCCGGTCGCAGAGGCTTGGCGAGGGTCGGATCGGGCTTGCCCAGATCGCACTGTACTCGGAAAAGAAGATCATCCCCGTGGGATGCAACAACTCAGACACGGTCTACACGGGCCACCTGCCCTTTGCCAAAACGGGCGCCATCACCTACCGCATTGGCGAGCCGCTATCGGTGGCTGACCGGCTGAAGGAGTTCCGCATCACGGAGCCCTTCAAGCTCTTCTCGCGCGAGTCCCAGCAGAAATACCGGGCCCGGTTCGAGGGTGTTACGAAGATCGTCATGGACAGCATAAACGAACTGCTCGACGAGAGGCACCGCAGAGAGCGGCAGTAGCCGCAGGATAAAGGCTTCAGGCTTCAGGCCCCAGGCTTCGGTATAAAGATAAACGACAAACAGGCCTGCCGAATTAACATAGGCCTGCGTCGTTATGCGACGGGATTCGGGTATTCGGATTCCTTCATCCCGAGGCCCGAGTCCTGAATCCCGAATCCCTCTTTTCCGAGTTAATTGATCAAACCGCCCCGGATTTTTTCTTCTTCCCCAGCCTGACGGCGCACAGATCCCCGCACATCGTGCAGCCTTCCTCTTCTGCGCTTTTGCTCTTCTCGAGCCAGGCCCTGGATCGGACCGGGTCAAGAGAGGCCTGGATCTGGCCCTCCCAGTCGAGTTCCTTCCGGCACCGGGCCATGCGGTAATCCCGCTCGATCGCCCCGGG
>JGI20214J51088_10003580_pt1 | contig 10228 bp, 8 predicted proteins | sample WetSurMetagenome_FD_51088 | JGI IMG/M metagenome (IMG submission 51088) | reverse complement strand
TTTGTTCTTTTTTGTTTTGATTCATTTCAATATATAGACGCCTGATAGAAAAAAATGTTGCATTTATTTTTGTTAATGTTTTGTTAATCATATGTTAAAATTCTATATATATCAGATATTTAAACAATTGAATTAATTGAATTGTTCTTATAAGGTCTTATAATTTCCTGTTAAATCGTTAGAAAAGTTATCCAACATGGTATATGGCAAATTTTTTAATTTATACCTGAGTATAATATTAATTCTGGATGCGTAAACATCAGTATGAAAATTCTTGCTCAGATTTCTTCCAGACAAATAATTTCTGATATTAATTTATAATATTTAACTTGCAAACATCTTTGAATACATATGATAGCAAAACTCAGATTTCGTTTCATGATGCAACGTCTAGGCAGAAGACTCTATTGCTGCCTTATGTTCTACAATTTTTGATCTGTTTTCCTTCCTTGTTTTTCAGAAAACTTAATTTCTGACTATTTCCATTTATTTCTACTTATTTCTACCAATTTCCTTAGTATGAAAGGACTGATTTTCAGCGTTAAAAGATATTCAATCCACGATGGTCCGGGCATAAGAGTTACTTTTTTTTTGAAGGGATGCCCTTTAAACTGTATGTGGTGTCATAATCCGGAAGGAATATCTCCATTTGTTGAGTCAGTAAATCAAACTCACAGAATTGGTGAAAATGAGTTCAGCAGGAATGAAGAAATTGGGAAATATTATGGAGTTGATGATATCCTTGAAATTCTTGACAGGGAAAAAGTTTTTTTGGATCAATCAAAAGGAGGAGTCACATTTTCGGGAGGAGAACCGATGCTTCAGGTCGAATTTCTCCTAGAAGCATTAAAATCGTGCAAAGAGCGAGGATATCATACTGCAGTTGATACCTCGGGATACTCACCTGATAAGAATTTTAAATCAGTTATCCCTCTCACTGACCTTTTCCTGTTCGATATAAAGCATCTTGACGATTCAGCGCATTTCGCATCAACTGGAGTTTCAAATGTAGCCATTCTTGATAATTACCGGTTATTGATTGAAAGTGGAAAAGATATAATGATAAGATTTCCTGTGATCCCTGGATTTAATGACGATACTGATCACCTCGAGAGGTTGAGAACTTTCATAATATCCACAAAGACAGACTCACTTAAAAGAATTAATCTTCTGCCTTTTCATAGAATTGGTTCTTCAAAATACAAGCGATTCAATATTCCCTATAAAATGGATGGAGTAGACCCACCGTCTTCAGAAAAAATGAAGATTCTAAAGGAATTTTTTATGGAAACAGGAGTAAAAGTAAAAATCGGAGGATAAGGAGATGACTTGCAGATTCAGTACAAAAAAATCGAAATCCATTAACCGCAAAGTACGCGAAGTCAACCTTCTTAAAACTCAGCCAAATGAAACAAGTGCAAAGGACGCAAAGCTATTCCAATAGTGTCATTTTCTTTGCGATCTTAGGTTTTAAACCTTTGCGATCTTTGCGGTTAAAAAACGTATAATATTGAAAGTTTAAGTATGAAAATCTCACCAAGAGTTAAAAAACTACGAGAACAAAGCCTTAATGCTGTTGAAAAGATCAGTGNAGAAAGAGCTTTACTGATTACTCAGTTTTATAAGAGCGACCAAGCACGTGAATTGTCAGTCCCTGTTAAAAGAGCCAGGGCTTTTGAATATCTTTTGAAGAATAAGAAGATATGTATAAACGAAGGTGAGCTTCTAGTAGGAGAGAGGGGTCCGGCTCCGAAAGAGACTCCAACTTATCCTGAAATAAGTCTCCACTCACTTAAAGATCTGGATATTCTTAATTCAAGGGAAAAAGTCTTCTTCAAAGTAGATGAAGAAGTCAGACGTATCTATGAGGATGAGATTATTCCCTTCTGGAAAGGTAAAAGCAATCGTGACAGGATTATGTCGCTGATGACCCCGGAATGGCTTAATGCATATAATGCCGGTCTCTTTACTGAGTTTCAGGAACAGCGTGCCCCGGGACATACAGTGCTTGGTTACAAAATGTTCAAAAAGGGGTTTCTTTCTGTAAAGGAAGAGATTAAAGAATCAATTGAGGCACTCGATTTCTTTACTGATAGTGATGCACTTAACAAGCTCGAAGAACTGCGGGCTATGGATATAGCATGCGATGCAATAATTATGTACGCAAACCGTCATGCAGAGAAACTTGAAAGACTTGCAACGGATGAAATTAATCCTGGAAGGAAAAAGGAACTATTAAATATGGCCAATATATGCAGAAAAGTACCTGCTTATGCACCTGTAACAGTTCATGAGATGCTTCAGCACTACTGGTTTATACACCTTGGTGTAATAACTGAGTTGAATCCATGGGATTCATTTAATCCGGGCAGACTCGATCAGCATTTATATCCTGTGTATAAGAAACAACTTGAATCAGGCAAGCTTTCATCTGAAGAACTTGATGATTTACTGGGATGTTTCTGGGTTAAATTCAACAACCATCCATCTCCTCCAAAAATGGGAATAACAGCAAGCGAAAGCAATACGTATACCGATTTTTGTCTTATTAATCTTGGAGGTGTGAAACCTGATGGTGCTGATGCAGTAAATGAAATGTCGTATATTCTTCTCGATGTTATTAAGGAGATGCGCATCCTTCAGCCGAGCTCAATGATACAGATCTCGGAAAAGAGTCCCGACAGATTCATACATAAAGCACTTGATATAATAAGAACAGGATTCGGACAGCCTTCCTGTTTCAATACCGATGCTATTATTGAGGAATTGCTCAGGCAGGGCAAAAATCTGATTGATGCCCGTAATGGAGGAGCATCTGGCTGTGTTGAAACAGGAGCATTTGGAACAGAAGCATATTGGCTTACTGGTTATTTTAACCTGCCAAAAATACTTGAGTTGACACTCAATAACGGCTTTGACCGAAGGACAAATAAACTGGTTGGACTTGAAACTGGAAGGGCTGCCGGCTTTATTCACTTTGAAGATCTTATTGAGGCATTTAAACTGCAGGTAAATTATTTTGCCGAATTAAAGTTAAGGGGGAATAATGTTATTGAGAAAACTTTTTCAAACTGGCTGCCGGTACCATTTTTATCTTTGTTGGTGGAAGACTGTATTTTGAACGGGAAAGATTATAATAATGGCGGTGCCAGATATAATACGTCATATATACAAGGTGTCGGTCTGGGAAGTATAACAGACATGCTTACCTCGATCAGATATAATATTTATGATCATAAGAATTTAAGCTGGAAAGAATTATCTGATGCCCTGGAAGCTGATTTCAAGGGGTATGAACAGCTTCAGTATGAGATGATCTATAACACTCCTAAGTTCGGCAATGACGATGATTATGCTGATGAGCAGGCAGTTACTGTATTTGAGATATATTATGATGCTGTTAACGGGAGACCAAATACCAGAGGAGGAGTTCACCGTATTAATATGTTGCCAACGACGTCACATGTATATTTTGGAAGTGTAACAGGTGCTACATCCGATGGACGAAAAGCCTATCAGCCTCTTTCCGAGGGGATCTCTCCATTTCAGGGTGCCGATCATAATGGACCGACATCTGTAATAAAATCAGCTTCAAAAATTAATCATCTCAGTACTGGTGGCACGCTTTTAAATCAGAAGTTTTCTCCTTNATTTTTTGAAGATGAGGAGAGTTATGAAAAACTGACTGCTTTGATCCGCAGCTATTTCAGCCTGGATGGGCATCATATTCAATTTAATGTTGTAAACGCACAGACTTTAAAAGATGCCCAGAAGCACCCTGAAAAATACAGAGATCTGATAGTCCGCGTAGCAGGTTACAGTGATTATTTCAATGATCTTGGAGAGGATCTTCAGAATGAGATTATCAAGAGAACGGAACACGAGGAGGTTTAAGATGAAATAGGTTGGAATGTGTTGAAATATATGGAAATGCATTTAAATAGGTTGAAATTGATTGTAATAAATTATTGACTTCAACTTCAAAGAAAAAACCAGACTTGGTTTAATTCAGGCCTGGTTTTTTGTTTCAAAATATTCCTATTTATTTCTATTCATTTCTATTTATTTCTAATTATTTCCATTTATTTCTACTTCTTCTTATCCTTCGTCTCATTAAACACCGACGTAGCAGTAGCTATTACTCCTGCAATGTCAGAGAGATTTGAAGGGAGTATTAACGTGTTGGTTGTTTTGGCAATATTTGCAAATGCCAGAAGATACTGCTCAGCGATCCTGAGGTTGACAGCATTCAGCCCGTTTTCCTCGGAAATTGCAGATGATATAGCTCTAAGTCCATTTGAAGTTGCCTTTGCTAGTTGTTCAATCTCAGAAGCGCGTCCGGCAGCCTCATTAATTCTCTTCTGCATTTCACCTTCAGAATTTTTGATAAGAGCTTGTTTGTCTCCTTCAGCAACATTTATTTTAGCCTGTTTGGCGCCCTCCGACTCGGCAATAATTGCCCTCTTTTCCCTTTCAGCTCTCATCTGTTTTTCCATTGCATCCTTTATGCTCTGGGGAGGAGAGATATTTTTTACCTCATACCGGGTTACTTTTACACCCCAGGGTTCGCTTGCTTTATCGACAGCTTCAACTATAGTGACATTGATGGTTTCGCGCTCTTCGAATGTTTTATCAAGTTCGAGCTTCCCAATGACGCTTCTCATGGTTGTCTGGGCTATCTGAATAGATGCAAATCTGTAATTATCAATTCCGTATGAAGCTTTCTGTGGGTCAAGGACCTGGAGATAAAGAATCCCATCTACCTCAACGGCAATGTTATCGCGTGTAATACATATCTGAGGGGCGACATCAATTGCCTGTTCTTTAAGTGTATGCCTGTATCTTATTTTATCGAAAAATGGGATTAACAGCTGGAAACCTGCAGTAAAGGTTCCCCGGTATTTTCCCAGTCGTTCAACAATAATTGCTGTTCTTTGCGGAACAATTTTAATCATCGATGCAATCAGAATAAATCCTAAGAAGATTACACCAACAAGTATAAAAGTTGTGCTTGATCCTTCCATCTTATTTATTTTTTAGGTTCTACTATTAGTTTAAAACTATCTTTTTCAATTATAATTACTCTTTGACCTTCTGTAATCTCAGATGCAGATTCAGCAGTCCAGGAAGTTCCCTTGAACTCGACTTTCCCTTGGTTAAGACCTCCAAAATCAATTTTGGCAATAGCCTCTTTACCGGTAAACTCATCATCAACATCATCTGAGCGTGTCCCTTTACTGTTCAGGAACTTGTTCTGAATAATTTTTCTGAGTACAATTAACAACAGAGTTGAAGTCACAGCGAAAATTATAATTTGCAGATTGATTCCGGGATGTCCAATCANGCAAATAAGAGCAGTAATCCATGCTCCAAGTCCGAAGAAGAAAATGATGAAGCCTGGCATGACCAGTTCCAGAAGAAACAGACCCAGACCCAGAATGAACCAGAACAGTTCAGGTCTGGAAAATACAGTTGTGATCATAACAAATAGTTTAATTTATTAGCGAGATATTTCTTTTGTATACAGTAAAGATATAATAAAGATTCCAGAAAAATCAAAACAAAGTTGTTTAGACAGTATAATATGATTTTTAAAAATACTGTATGTATTCAGGAGGTCCTTCGTTTCGCTCAGGATAACATGGCTTTTTGAAGACATCAGGGATATACTTTATTTTTTATTTAAGGTGCCGTAAATGTTTTTTAACCACATACTTACTTTTTTGGAAAAGAAATTAAGGTTCTCGCATGTAAAATCACCCTCCATCCTTATCAGGCTCCCTTTGTATGTTTTTGATTTATCTGAGAATTGATAACAAATATATTGTTTCGATCCTTCATCTGCTGCAACATTCTTAAGAGCAGTAATTTTGCTCGATGCTATGTTCCTTATGTAACCGGCATATTTCGTTAATTCTTCAGCATTAACCTTTTTCTCTGAATTAAGGCACTTTCGTATATTTTCATTCATCTGGCTTTCACTAAGAATAAGTTCCTTGTCAGGAAAATTCCAGTTTTCAGGATTATTATATGTTAGAATATTTCCTTTATTATCGATGATGACTCCATTGTGTTGGTATCCCCAGGCATAATTTACATACTCAACCTGAAACAGTACTGACTGATTTTCATTTATGACAATATTTTTTTTACACCCTGTGATAAGAAGAGCAGCAGTAATGAAAAAGAATATTTCTTTCAGATTTGCTTTCATAAATATTTGTTACAATCCAAAGCTCAAAAATCGGACCAGCATTAAAAATTGAATGATTGGCAGACAAATTTATCCAATATACATTTAAAGAGTATAGGAGCATAAAAAAATTTTACTTATCCGCTAATTTTATGTAAATTAAAGGTCAATAATTGAAATGGAACTTTTCTTGGTTCTTAAAGATCTCATCCGTTGTAAATACGGGATAAATAGTTGATATACAGAAATATATTCACGCTGTATTTCAATGTCTGCTAAAACTTTTTTAATAAGGCAAGTGAGATGGAAAAGTTTTTTGATTATTTTGATGGCCGGTACAGGGAGTCAATTCTAAAAAAGTCTCCTGCTGAGGATGGTCCCGTTATAACTTTATCACGACTTACAGGCTGTGATGCTCGTCAGGTAGCTGCTATTCTGGCAGACTCACTAAATAGCAGATTTAATACAACCAGATGGAAATGGGTCGATAAGGACATTATTTATGCTATTGCGGAAGAATTGAATACGGATACTCAACGTGTTGAGAATTTCTACAAGGGAATTGAATTATCCAATATTTCAGAGATGATAATGGCTTTCTCGGGTGGTTTTATAACTGATATGAGGGTAAAAAAAGCTATCAGGGATGTAGTATTGTCGATGTGTAAAGAGGGATANATCATTCTCGTGGGAAGAGGAGGGGTTTCCATTGCACATGAAATTGCTGATGCGCTNCATATCAGGCTTATTGCTCCCTTCTACTGGAGGGTTGAAAATGTTATGAAAAAGAAAGAGATGAGCATTGAGACGGCAGAAAAATTTGTTGTTGATACGGATGAAAAGCGATTCAATTTAATACATACTTTTCTCGACAAGAAGCCTTTGAATATAGATTACCTCTTCGATGCCACAATAAATCGCAACTCATTCTCAATTGAAGAGATAGCCGATCTAATTCTTAAAATGTATGAGAAGAAAATATGCAGGCAGATTGAAGATAGGAAAAGGACCCGTCTTATAATCTAGTATTAAAATTGAAGATCCTACATTCCGCTGCAGTCAGCTATTTTCTTAATATGTTCGCTGAGTCTTCTGTCGAGACTTTTCTTATATGCATCCCAGTCTGTGATCGGGTATTTGGCCACCCCACTTTCCATTGCCGCTTTGGCGACTGCCGGAGCAACACAGGAAATCAGTCTTGGATCAACAGGTTTGGGAATAATATAATCTTTCCCGAAAATCAGCTTATCCAAATNATATGCTTTCAGAACAGAATCCGGTACCGGTTCTTTGGCAAGTGCTGCCAGAGCCTTTGAAGCAGCTAATTTCATCTCTTCATTTATTGTTGAGGCTCTTACATCAAGTGCACCACGGAAGATGAAAGGAAACCCCAGAACATTATTGATCTGGTTCGGATAGTCCGACCTTCCTGTAGCAAAGATCATATCATGTCTTGTTGCCATAGCATCTTCGAATGAGATTTCCGGATTAGGATTGGCCATGGCAAAGACTATTGGATTATCTGCCATCGATGCCAGCATCTCCTTTGACATCATACAGGCAGCAGAAAGACCAAGGAAAAGATCGGCCCCTACGACTGCCTGTTCAATAGTGTCAAGATTTCTTGATGTTACGAACTCCTGCTTATATTTATTAAGGTCATTCCTCTTTTTATTTATAACACCTTTTGAATCGCACATCACAATATTCTCTCTTTTTACACCAAGAGAAACATATAGTCGTGAGCAGGAGATAGCTGCTGCTCCTGCACCACAGACCACCATCCTGATTTCATCTATTTTTCTTCCGGTTATCTCAAGAGAATTCAGCAGACCGGCAGCAGAAATAATTGCGGTTCCATGCTGATCATCATGAAATACAGGAATATCAAGTATTTTTTTCAGCTCTGTTTCTACTTCAAAGCATTCAGGAGCTTTTATATCTTCAAGATTTATTCCTCCGAATGTGGGGGCTATTTGCCTGCAAAACTCAATTAATTTTGCCGGGTCTTTTTCATTCACCTCAATATCAAATACGTCAACATCGGCAAAAACCTTAAAAAGAAGCCCTTTGCCTTCCATGACCGGCTTTCCTGCCATGGCACCAATGTCACCCAGTCCAAGTACTGCAGTCCCGTTGGATATCACAGCAACCAGATTCCCTTTTGCTGTGTAATTGTATACATCTTCAGGTGTCTTTTCTATTTCAAGACATGGATATGCAACTCCCGGAGTATACGCCATACTGAGATCAAATTGAGTACTATATGGTTTAGTAGGTATTACTTCTATCTTTCCATGACGTCCTCTGCTATGATAGAGAAGAGCATCTTCTTTTGTTACTTTAGCCATGATGATTTATTTTTATTTGATTTCTCAATATGAAGAGTTAACAGAATATCATTAGTTTAAAAAAATGATCAAAAATAGCCTATTCGAATTTACCGGTTTATAATAAGTTATTGCATGAGAAATGTCAGTCAATTGCGGTTTATTTGTCATTATTTGTAAACCGTTTAGTGGAAGGTGTCAAGANCTTAAAGACTCCTTTAAATTATCAGAAGTGATGNAGTGCCACCGATACACGTTTTTATTCTTAAATTTGGTACGATTGTTTTGATTTTGATATTATGTCAAAATATTTTGCTGTGATGACAAAATTAGATATTTTCAAGGTCGTTTTGAAATTAAAATAGCCGGAATTTTATACGATTCTATAATCGTATATACCANGAAAAAGGAATTGAGCTTCAGGTGATAAGTGCAAATAATTTTAATAGTTTAACTCAAACAAATTGATTATGGAGGTTCAAAAAGTAAACATTACTAACATTCTCCCTGTACTTATGGCATTTTTTGTCATGAGTTTTGTCGACCTTGTGGGTATAGGAGTTGATATGGTAAAAATCGATATGAACCTCAGTTCAGCTCTTTCTCAGCTAATTCCTTCNGCGGCTTTTCTGTGGTTTCTGCTGCTCTCAGTACCTGTAGGAGTGATGCAGTCGCGTCTTGGTAAAAAATTCATGTTGAATGTTGGCATGGGTGTTACTGCTGCCGGATTATTTGTACCGTTTTTCTTCTACTCTTTTTCAATGGTTCTTGTTGGTTTTGCTTTGCTGGGAATNGGAAATACAATTGTTCAGGTATCAGCAAATCCACTTATTATTGATGTTGTTCCCGGAAACCGGGCATCGAGTTTTCTAAGTTTTTCTCAATTTATAAAAGCTATTGGCTCAATGATAGGAGCACCGCTTGCTGCTGTTTTTGCTGCTCATTTCACACACGACTGGAAGCTGTTGTTCCTAGTTTTTGGAATCGTTTCAATCCTTTCTGTAATCTGGCTGGGGTCGACAAAAATTGGTGAAGCAAAAAATGAAGAGGTCAGAGCTACTTTTTCATCTTCATTCAAAATGCTTGGAACAGGTTTCATCCTTCTGATGGTCGTTTCGATTTTTATTGTGGTAGGTATCGATGTGGGTTTCAATTCTAATTCAGGACAGTTCCTGATCAAACAGTTTGGTATGGATTCTACAACTGCAGCCTCGGGAAGAAGTGTCTATTTCTTTGGTCGTATGCTTGGCACCTTTGGCGGTGCTTTGCTGTTAACCAGGATATCAGCACGTAAGTTTTTTCTCTTGACATCCGCACTGGGTATTCTCTGCCTGATTTGTATACTCCTCGTTAAATCTGCATTTATGGCCTGGGGATTAGTATTCATGATCGGTNTTGCTGTCGCTAATATCTGGCCCCTTGTTTTTTCTATAACAGTTGAAAAATATCCGGCACGCAATAATGAGATTTCCGGCTTAATGATGATGGCAATCTCAGGTGGTGCAGTAATCCCCTTGCTTATAGGCTGGGTGAGCGATCTCAGTAATGTTGCTGTAGGAATGTCAATCCTTATTGTTTGTATGATTTATCTTTGTTCAGTCTCTGTATATTGCCTTAAAAAATAGATATCAGGAATTTAATAATTCTTTCATAGAAAAGAAGAGGTTGTCTCAAAAGACCATTTTAACCGCAGAGAACGCAAAGT
>JGI20214J51088_10003579_pt1 | contig 10228 bp, 6 predicted proteins | sample WetSurMetagenome_FD_51088 | JGI IMG/M metagenome (IMG submission 51088) | reverse complement strand
TTCCCAATGAATATAGTAATAATTATGTCACAAACGGCAATACAAAATGGGTATATTTTGATGGTTTCATGAATCTTTTTAACGATTCCGTAAAGTCCAATGCCCTCAACCACGAGGAAATCCTGCAAAATTCAGAAATTTTACCCTATTCCCAGGAAATGGTTGGTCCGGGTCCTGCAGATCTCCTCTATTGTGTTTACGGTGACTATCAGAACATCCCCCGCTCCTATCCGATTACAACGAGTCACCTTGATAACAATGCACTCTATCAGGTATTCAGGGGGAGCTGGAAACCTGATGCAGACTGGCTTTCAATAGTTACCTGGGGTGAATACCTGTCAAACAGTAACCGGGATATGCTGCATGGAGACCAGGCAGCAATTGAGTACTACAGCCGGGGGGATCTTCTCCTTGCAGATGGGGGTGAGGATAAATATGTCCTCAACATGCTTTACGGGAGTTATGAAATTAATCATAACACCATTGCTATCGAAAATCCACGGGACCCCTTTCCCGTAGCTGGCTGGTCTGACAGCAGATCCAGAGGAGTGTATAAAGGCGATTCACATGAGATGGTGACACCGGTATTAATCCAGTCGGTACTCCAGACCTCGTGGATCGAATTCATTGATTGTAATGAGAATATCAAAAGAGTAGTAGGACAGGAATTCGGAGACAGTATTACACTTTCTTCTGCAATACTCCATAACAGGGCAGTTCTTTATCCCGATGCTGATTATTTTATCATCATTGACCGGTTCAGCAGTGCAGAGCCATGGATTTACGATTCCATTTTTCGTCCGACAAGCCTAACTATAACACCTACAAAAGGATCCAGTGATGAAATAGCGGAATCTGATATCGGTCATGTGAATGGTGAATTATCAATCGATAATCAAAAATTCAATTGGCAATCGCTCCCGTACAGTACCGAAACGGATACTGGAATATCCTCAGATTCAATCACGTGGACTACCACCAATCCTTACGGAAAAAATGTTGAAATGAATCTGATATCAGAACCACCATCAAGAATAAAAATTACAAAGTTTGTCGGCAGGATTGGCGGATATGATTATCGTTCGGAGGTTTTTTCTCCGGATATATGGCTGAATACACCTGCGTCACAAGATCTCAGCCGGGTTACTGTCCTTCTCTCCCGATATGCGGATGAAGAAAAAAAGACAACTGAAAAAATCCCCGTCCATGGATCTGGTACTGCAATAAAGGTCCATAGTTCCCATTCTGACGATATAATCTATGCGGGTTATGGGAACTCGAAATTCAATAACTACTCTACAGATGCTGAAATTGTTTTTATTCGGCAGAATGGAGATAGCAGTGAAATTACTCTGCTTGACGGGACGTTCCTGAATTATGAAACTAGTCCGTTGATAAGTGTGTCAGAAAAGGCAGATTATGTCACGGTAATGAAAAAAGGAAATATTATTGACTATAAAATTCAGGGAGATCCGGATATCCGCGGGACAATTTTTACAGATCCTGTTAAACCGGATAAAATTCAGGAAAGTGCCTCCATTAACGAACAACAAAAACCAATTACAATAAACAGTTTTCCTGAACTGGTTCCAGGTGATCTCTTTGATCCGATATCCTGGATAAAAAATTTTGCCAAAAAAATATTCTCTTTTTTTAATGCGTAAAACCTAAATAATCTCTAATTTTGAAAATAGATCTATTGAAATTTTCAAACGCTTACTTTGAATAAGCCCCGAGGCACAATTATCTCAAAACAGGCCCCTTTATGCTCTTCCCCGGTTTCCTGAATCTCTATCCCGGAATAATTGAGAATCTCTTTGGATAAATAAAGGCCGAAACCGGAGTTCTTTCCAAATCCTTTCCCGAATAATTTATCTTTCATCGATGCCGGTATTCCCTCACCGTTGTCTTCATAAACAATAATGGCATGTCCATTTTCTTCCCTTAATGAAATTGTTATTTTTGTTGCATGCACCCCGTGCTGGATGGTATTGTCAATAAGATTGAACATCACTTTCTCAATAAGGGGATCTGAAAAAATCTGAACGGGTCCGGTAAGAACCTGCGTATCAATGTCTTTAGGATGGGCTGCTCGTAACGCTTTTTCAATAATCTGTTCCAGATTTTGCCATTTTGCCATTTCAACGCCAAGGTTCTGGTAATCACGGGTAAATATGATCAGACGCTGGACCTTCGCTGCAGCGGCCTTGGCACGCTCTATTTGTTGTTTTATGACCGGATTATCAGGTAATTGTTCCTCGATCAGATCCATGTAGCCTGACCACACCATCATCTGATTCAGGATGTCATGGCGGGTAACGCTGTTTAACGTATTGAGTTTCTTATTGGCGTTTTTAACGCTCTCTTCTGCGAATTTGAGATCGGTGATATCTTCTATTGTTTCGAGAGCACCCAGAATGATATTATTCGAATCCCGTATCGCTGCAGCCGTTATGCTAAGCCACTTTCCGGTTTTGCCGAGATTCGGGAAATATCCAATGGTCTCATACGCATCTTCAGCGATTTTCGATTTGGTAGTTGTATCCGGATACCAACGGGCAATCTCTTCCGGGGTTCCGTCAATAAGTAAATCGGCCATACAGTGGCGTTCATCCGGGTAGAATGGTTGAAAATGATTGCTGGAGCCAATCACATCCTTTGCTTCAATGCCGGTAATTGACGACATTGCTTTATTCCAGTAAATTACCCGATGGTTTTTATCGATGACAAACTGCGGGTTGGGGGATCCGTGAATTATTGCCTTGAGCTGTCCTTCACTCTCTTTCAATGCTTTTTCGGAGTTTTTACGGTCGGTAATATCAATAATCACAATCCGGCACTGCTTCGCCTCATAACCCTGATTCTCAATTGCTTTACCTTCAATTTGAATGTTCAGAGGAGTATTTTTATTCCTTAAAAGAACCGCCTCACAGGTCTGTTTGTTTGTCGTTTCAGAGATCCGTTCACAGAACCGGGTAAATTCCTGACAATATTCCTCGGATATATAATCTTTAAAGGGTGTGTGAATTAACTCATGCCGGGGCTTACCGATAAGATTCGATCCCGTCTGGTTAACTTCAAGAATTTTTCCTCCGGAGCCAATGGTGAAGTAACCAACCGGAGCAAAATCATACAGATCAAGGTACTTCTTTTCCGATCGCTCAGCTGCCTGTCGCAGTTGTTTGAGTTCTTCATTCTGCTTTTCGAGTTCTACCTGGTGCTCCTGAAGTTCACCGAGAAGTGTATGCGATCGCTCAAAGTACATCTTTAATTCAGTAAGATCCCGTGAACTCGACTGGTATTCAATAGGCTCTCCGTTCTGATTGAAGATTCCCCGTATGGTAAGGTGACACCAGCGGGTGTCACCTTCAGGAGCAACAAGTTCGTGCTCGAGTGTCTGGACAGGATGATCCGAGAAAAGACCGGATACAATTTTTATAACCTTTTCATGCATCTTCTCTGGGAAGAAGGAAATAAAACTCTGGTTAAGGAGTTCTTCTTCACCTTTATGATAATACCGGCAATAAGCGGGGTTTACAAACGTGATAGTTAAATCCGGTCGGAACCTGCAGATCAGATCAATTTGATCTTCTACAACAGCTTTATACTGAAGTTCGCTTTTATGAAGCGCATCCTCCGTCCGTTTCCAGTCATTAATATCCCCGATGAGGCCTGTAATGCCGGTAACCCTGTCGCCTTCCTTGATCGGTTGCGCACTGATTCTCACCCAGTGGATTTCACCGGATTTATCCATCATCTTAAAATCATTCGGGCCGGACTTGCTTGACTGGGCTTCTTTCAGTTTCATTCCCAGTTTATGGCGCTCGTCTGACGGTACGAGCATATAAAAATGTTTTCCTATCAGTTCTTCCGGTTTATACCCTAATACCTTCTGAATCACCGGGCTTACGTACGTGTATTTCCCTTTGATATCAGTTGTAAATATAATATGACTGATTCCCTCTACCAGTGATCGGTGTTTCTCTTCAGACTTCCTCACAAGGTAATCAGATTTCCGGCGTTCAGTGATATCTGAAATAATCCCGACATATCCCGTTGGAAGGTTGGACACACCCCGAAGTGTGGAAATACTCATATCAACACAGAACCCGGCATTGTCTTTGGATATGAGAGTACATTCAAGGTTTTTTATGTAACCATTAATTGTAGCGCGTTTGAGGTTCACCTGCCATTTTTCAAGGTCATTTGGTGCAACATAATCAAACAGGTTTTTTAAAATAAGATCTTTTGTTATGGAGTACCCAAGCATTTTAGCGGCCTGGATATTTGCCATCCTGATCTCTCCATTCAGATCAAACACCACAATCCCGTTGGGAGAGGTTTCGATAAGAGTACGATAATATAATTCACTTTCACGAAGAGCATCATCTGCTTTCTTCAGATCGCTGATATCAGAAACCACGAACAAGCCATATGCAAATGAACCCGTGTCGTCAATACTTGGGGATGCGGATAATTGTACATAAGCTATTGAACCATCTTTTCTCAAAAATTTTAACTGGTAATACCCGGCATTTCCCGCATTCAGGTCTTTGAAATACTCCTTGAATGCTGCCTGATCAGCTTCATGGCAAAAGGAAAAAATTGGTTTTCCAAGCAGTTCTTCTTCAGAATAACCAAGGATTTCAGTGAGTTTCTTGTTGACGAACGTGGTCAGTCCTTCCGGATCACAGGTCCAGACACCTTCCTGGGCAAGTTCAATGAGGTTACGATATTTACGTTCGCTCTCCTCAAACGCTTCCTTGACTTCCTTATGGTTTTTGATCTCTTTTTTCAGGCTTCTGTAGGAAGTCGTAAGTTCTTCATCCTGATCAGCAACTGTTTTTTCAAGTTCCTGCTGGTATTGTCGGATCTCTGTGATATCATCGAGGATGATCATGAACCCTTTTTTTCCGTTCTCTAACAGACTTGGAACAAACTTCGCCCGGAAATAGAAGATTTTCTCATCCTTCTTAATTTCGAGTTCCTTTGAAATATCTTTGCCGGAGATACATTCATGTAAAATTGCGTGAATGTCGGGAAATGAAAGAAGATTAATATTTACGATATTGACTGGTTTCCCAATAATTTCTTCATTGGTTTTCTGTTCAAAATTTAAAACATTTTCATTGACATATGTCACTACATAATCATCGTCGAGCACAAAAATATAATCCGAGGATAAACTCAGAATTGATGAGACCGGAATCCGTTTCGTCAAAGAAAAAACTTTGGCGGATCCCACGAGTTTCAATTCTACTATCCCGGACGTACGAAGGACATCCAGATATTTCGCTACCGAATTTCTGTTTATTCCGATATTATGGGAGATTTCAGTAACGGTAAGTCCCTTAGCTGATCCTTTCAGCAAACTTTTAATTCTGGTTAGCTCTTTGTCGTACGTTTCCATAATCTTAAGTTACTACAATCTGAATCTATGTTTAACTCTTTCTTATTAATAACTTTCGTGGTTGCATTGCAACACAATATAATCAGATTTTGATTTTAATTAAGTTAAAACAAGGTTAAATTGAGGGTTTTAAGAATTAATCACCTGACTTGTATTGGTCTATATCTAAATACTTTTTTTTAAAAGTCATTCGATTTAATCCCGCCATTTTTCCTATGAAAATATGGTTATCATTTTTCGATTTCCTGAAATCTGGAATCTATGGTTTTCGTCATCCATAATAATTAACAAACTTTTGAAGTATTGTGACCACAATAACGAGCTCTCGACATGGGAAATATGGTGAGGAATTACATGTATCCGGGGTTGGGTATCTTGCCTTTTGCATAAGTTGTATTCAGCCAGGCTCTCAATGTTCTTTGCTTGAGCTTGAGCTAGGAATGGAGAAGGCCATATTGGATAAAAAATGCCTTATTTTACGCCCCAATGTTAACCCATGGACTATTTTTTTACTCAGGCCGAGAGAAGGTTGGCAGGATATCGAGATATGGTCAATGTCCTTAGTGGTAACTCGGCAATTTCAAGATAGCGGGTGATTGCCTTATCGGGGTAGATGCCCTTATGCTTCTGGCGCGTCAGCCATTTCTCTTCCGGCGCAACCCCCAGTTTCCCATTTCTGACCCGACAAGCCTTCGAATCATGATAAATATAATTGAGGCCGAGAATATTGATACAAGTCCTCGCGGTTTGCGATTAATTATAAATGTAAGCACTATGAACATTGTATACTCTAGTGCCTCGGTAGGGTAGTGGACATCCTAGAAGCCTCCGGAGCTTTTGACCCGGGTTCAAATCCCGGCCGAGGCGTTACTTCATTTTTACTTTATATATTAAAAAAGTGCTAAAATCAGAGCACTGGTTTACGTTTCAGTGCTGCTACAAGGAGTTGTACACCGGCTTCAATGTCCTGAATATCCAGTACCTCAACCGGGGAGTGAATATACCGGGTTGGCGGACTGATCGTTGTGCTGGGGATACCACCTTTTGTCAGATGAATGGCTGTAGCATCAGTTGTTCCACCGGTTCCAACTTCCATCTGAACGGTTATACCGTGAGAATCCGCTGTATCCTTTAACCACTTCACTACTCTGCGGTCTGCAATAAGTCCCCGCCCGCTGCTATCGACAATGGTGATCACCGGGCCCTTGCCCATTTCCACGGGTGCATCTTTCATTTCTATCCCGGGATGGTCACCAGGAATCGTCACATCGGTAGCAATTGCCACGTCCGGTTCGATAGTATAAGCACTGGTTCGTGCGCCTTTCAGGCCTACCTCTTCCTGTACGGTAAATACCCCGTATATGGTCAGGGGTGATTTGACGGTCTGGAGAGTCTTGATAAGCATTGCAACGCCGGCCCGGTTATCAAAAGCTTTTCCGGTAACCCGGGTATTCGCCAGCTCCCTGAATTCACGATCGATCGTAACAGGTGTCCCCACAAAAATCCCCAGATGTTCAATTTCTTCCCGGTTTGTCGCCCCGACATCAATGAACATATCATCGATCTTTACACCCTTCTTCCGATCTTCTTCATCCATCATATGCGGGGGTTTACCGCCGATGACTCCATATAACGGGCCATTTGTTGAATGAAGGATTACCCGCTGGTTGTAGAGTGTCGGACCATACCATCCTCCAAGAGCCACGAACCGGATAAACCCTTTTTCATCGATATATTTGACCATCAGGCCGATTTCATCCATATGGGCTGCGAGCATCACCTTGAATTTATTTCCTCGTTTGACTGCAACCAGGTTTCCCATTGTGTCTTCATGCATCTCATCGACGCATCCTTTCAGCTCCTTTTTGATCACAGCAAAAACGCTGCCTTCACTTCCCGATACCCCATGGGCATTGGACAATTTTCGTAACAGTTCCTTGACCATATCAATCACTCTTGAGTACTTTCTGCATTCTTCCGAGGGCGCGGTTCAGATTTTCCCGGGAGTTTGCATAACTGAACCGTGCATATTCTGGTGCATTGACACCAAATGCTGAGCCCGGTACGATAACGACACCGGTCTCAATAATCTTCTGGACAAGAACAGGCTTCATAGGTACGAATGCATAGAATGCTCCTTCGGGAGCCGGGAATTGATAGCCCAGAGCTGCGAGCCCTTGGCAGAAGAGATCCCTTCTCGCCCTGTACTCGTCACGCATCACTTTTACCATATGTTGATCCCCTTCATAAGCAGCAAGTGCTGCATATTGGGAGATGGATGTTGCACAGGCCTGACAGTACTGGTGTACCTTCAGACATTGCCCGATAACATCCACAGGGGCGGCAAGATATCCAAGCCGCCACCCGGTCATCGCATAAGTTTTGCTGGTTGCATTGATACTGACCACATTTTCGCCAAACTGTGCTGCACTCCAGTGTTTTTTGTCATAGATAAAATGTTCATAGACTTCATCGGACAGCACCATAACACCAGCATCATCGGCATACTCAACAATCGATCGTATTGATTCTTTATCTTCGACAGCTCCAGTCGGATTACCCGGCGAATTCAGGACGAAAATTTTTGCTCCGTCCATCAGGTTCTTTGCCTGCTCGATGTCGATATGAAGATCCTGTGTGAGCGGAACACTGACCGCTTTTCCTCCCGCTATTGTCGCAAGAGAGGCGTAAGATACGAAACCCGGATCGGGACAGAGTACCCGATCTCCTTCATTGACGAGGGCCTGCATCACAATATGAAGGGCTTCGCTTGCTCCTGCCGTAACAATGAGCTGATCCGGGGTGTAGGAAATGTGGTTTTCTTTTTCGAATTTCCTGCAGATTGCACCGCGGAGTTCCGGGATCCCCGCATTTGCTGTATATCCCGTTTTCCCTTCATTGATGGCCCGGATTGCAGCGTCCTTAATATGCTGCGGGGTATCAAAATCCGGCTGGCCGAGTCCGAGGTTTATTGAGTCGGGGCCTGCCGCTTCAAATATCCGTCTGATCCCGGATATTTCAATCCCTTTCAGCCTGTCGGCAAACTTCATGATCATAAGTATCTTCCAGGATTATTCAATATTGGTATGACGGTTTTTCAGGGCACTCTCATCAATTTTTGAGATCTCCATCATGCGTGAGATCACAGCATCGGCAAAAATCATAGATGTGGTCTCAAAGAGCGTCCCCAGCGGGGCAAACGATTTATGGTCTCCGGTCATCTGCCGGATTTCAAATTCAAAAGCATCGTCATCAACATCATCACGCTGGTGTTCAATGATTACTATGCAATCGGCTATTTTTCCAATCCTTGAATCCGCGTTCGATGTAATCAGGCAGATTCTTCCTCCAATTTCCTTTGCAGTTTCCGCCAGATCCGCAACTGTTTTTGTTCTTCCGGACCCTGAAAAAATAACCATGACATCCCCCTTGTTCAGGGCCGGGGTAATCGTTTCCCCGACGACATAAGCCTGCAATCCAAGATGCATGAGCCGCATGGCAAACGCTTTTGCGACAAGACCTGATCGACCGGCTCCGATAACGTAAATACGCTTTGCCTTCAGGAGCTCTCCTATGAATTTTTCCGTATCATCATCTGAAATGGTATTGGCGATCGCCCGGATCTTTGATGCCATCAGCCGCATCATTTCCTGTACNCTTTGGCTCTTCATTCTTCTCGCACAAAGATGCATTCACATAGTAGAAGAGAATTTCGACAGGAAGATGAGATGACAACCCAGACGCAGCTGTTTTTTTAAAAAAATTCCTGAACATATTAAGGATAGATCTTTATGGATTGTCTCTAAAATAATAAAACGTGATTTCACCCTTGATTAAATGGGCAGGGGGAAAAAGGCAATTATTGGATACTTTGAATAGTCACTTGCCGCTTAAATGGAATACCTATTTTGAGCCTTTTGTTGGTGGAGGTGCCCTTTTGGTGCATCTCCAGAATGAGGGAAGGATTACACGGGCAGTAGTCTCTGATCTGAATGGAGAATTGATCAATCTCTACAGAGTCGTCAGGAAACGTCCTGAGAAATTAATTGATGCGTTATCAACGGAAAAACTCGAAAACAATGAAAAGATTTTCAGGCAGTTAAAAACAGAATTCAATGAACTTATCGGGCATCCGGGCAATTGTGTAGAGCGAGCTGCTCTTCTTATTTATCTTAATAAACACGGGTATAACGGTCTCTGGCGGGTGAACAGCAAAGGAAAATTCAACGTTCCGTTTGGCCACCATNCAAAGCTGAGTCTCCCCNCCGACACTTCAGTATTGTCATTCAGTAAAATGCTTGAAAATGTGACAATCATGAATGTGGATTTTGAAAAAGCAGTCAAAACCGCAAAAAAAGATGATTTTGTTTATTTCGATCCTCCCTACCAGCCGCTCTCAAAAACTGCTCATTTTACGGATTATAATCCCCGTGGATTTACTTTTAGCGATCAGGTTCGGCTAGCGAAACTGTTTCAGATGCTATCAAAAAAGGGTGTTAAGGTAATGCTGAGTAATTCAAAAGTAAAGGAAATTGAAGATCTTTACAGGGATTTTACCATACGTACGATATCTGCAAAACGGTTCATCAATTGTGATGGAAACCGGCGAACGGGGACTTCAGAGATTATCGTAACCAACTATGATATTTAAATTGGAATAATTTATATCTCGGTTTTGCATGATCTATGGATGATACCGCTGGATTTCTCCATATGCAATAAGTTTCCCGCCTTCCAGTACTGACACAGCCCCGTGTCCTCCGCAGATAAGACACCGCCTGTCGGCTTGTATCAGTGCTTTATCCGTTTCTTTCGCCA
>JGI20214J51088_10003574_pt1 | contig 10236 bp, 12 predicted proteins | sample WetSurMetagenome_FD_51088 | JGI IMG/M metagenome (IMG submission 51088) | reverse complement strand
ACGTTAATCTTTATATTCCGTAATTGAGTTTCGTACTTTTTTATGTGTGTTTCTTTTTATGACTAAATGCCCAAACTGTGGAAGAGAGGTTGCGAAACCAGCTAAATTATTGGAAAACCATTGCTTCCGAGTCGAAGTTTATAGATGCCAGAATTGTAATGGCAATTTCAAAGTAACGAGCCAGTGAAAAATGAATTTAGCTATGGCTCAAAAACGCATAAGCCTTTTCTTGAGTCCTCTTCAAATACTAAAGCGTTTTTTTGAAGAAAGTCTTCAATGCCTTCACGGTCGAAATCGCCTTTAACGCATAACTGATAACTATCAGGCTTCCTCAGTTCGATAAGCACCAACGATGGTTGAATTAACTGCTCAGCACTTAATTCCTTTAGTAGTGCTACCGCTTCAACCCTTTTCATCCTTTGCCCACTTAAACGCCAAATGAACGTACATGACTAATAACACTTTTCCTTTTACCTCAAAGTACCCCAGGTTTCATTGATAATCTCAAATCTGCAAAAATTAGAAATAGTCTAACATGGCACTTATTGATTTGCATCAAAGTGCAGGAGTAAGCTACTCTAAACTTCAGGCAAATATCCTTATCAATTCTTATGAAAACCAATATCCTGTAGTTTTGTTTGACAAAAAGCGCATCAGCCTCCTTTTCCGAAACGATTATCAACTTCAAGTCGAAAAAATCAATTATGCAACTGAGAAAAATATTTTGTTTACTGCTCATTCTATGCCTGCTTGTTGGGGCTATTGGAGTCGTTAGTGCGACGACCCAAGGTCTCAACGTCGAGGCTGGGAAAGAGTTTGTTTATAAAATAAATGTCGCTCAAAAAGACGTTGTTCATTTATCTTTTGTAGCCACAGGTCAGGCAGATGGCAACTTGTCTTTTTCGACGGCGTTTCCTAACTCAACCGTCATAGACTTTGGAGAGCTCGACCAATACTCCACTATTTTTACTTCTGATATTGCGGGAAAATGTGAACTGCACTTTGATAACATTAATTCATCCGAAGTCGCATTCGTAGCTCTAAACTATAATATTGACCACTTTATTTTTGGTCTGCCTGAAATGATATTTCTTCTAATAGCGATTGCAGTTCTTTTAATGACCATAGTTACTGGATACATAATAATGAATAAATACAGTAATTGAAAAGAGGCTTTAACTAGTCAGTGTGGTCTTTTTGGAGAGCAACTTGCGTCACAAATTGACGCAATAAAAACAGATGAAAATACGAAAAGATAGCACTTTAGCATCGCACAATCAATATTCCACTTTTTTGGTTAAACCAGTGTTCTTTGATTTGCAAAATCCTATTTACAACAAATGCTTACAAGAAATTAATGAGTATCGTTTGGATCTTCTCTCTGAAAAGTGTCCCTTAAATGAGTGATTTTTTGCGCAAAAAATATTAGTGCGCATAGCCCTTTCCAATGGCATTAAGGGTAAGGCTAATTGTCCAAACTATCTAAAACGCGTAGCATAGAAGAGATTAACGAGAAAATCCGCAAAGGCGACGTGCAAGTTTTAACTGCTGAAGAAATGAAAAAACTAGTTGAAAGCAGCAGCGTTGAAGTTGCCTTCAAAGAAGTCGACGTAGTTACAACCGGAACTTTTGGCGCTATGTGTAGCAGTGGTGCAGTTATCAACCTTGGGCATTCTGACCCACCAATCAAAATAGCTCATGCATGGATGAATGACGTGGAAGTTTGCCATCCAGGCGCGGCTGTAGACCTATTTATTGGCGCAACAAACCAGTCTGAAAAACAGCCGTTTGAATATGGTGGCGGGCATGTCATCCAAGACCTTGTTGCAGGCAAAGAAATTGAACTCCGAGCCACAGCTTATGGAACAGACTGTTACCCACGCACTCAACTTAAGACTAGCATTACAAAAAATGATCTAAACCAGTTCTACCTGCTAAATTTCCGTAATTGTTACCAGCGTTACAATTGCGCTGTTAACACGAGTGATGAGACGATTTATACTTATATGAGCAAGCTTCTGCCGCATCTTAGAAACGCCACGTTCTCAGGAGCGGGCGAGCTTAACCCACTAATGAACGACCCAGACTATGAGACAATAGGCATGGGCACCCGCATTTTCCTAGGCGGTGGACAAGGCTATGTTATCGGCGAGGGAACGCAGCATAGCCCCAAAAACCTAAACGGCACGCTCATGGTCAAAGGAGACGCAAAGAAAATGTCTCCTGAGTTTCTGCAAGGAGCCTCTTTTACCCGTTATGGCACTACTATGTATGTGGGTTTGGGTATTCCAATTCCAATTCTAAACGAAGGCTTGGCAAAGAAAACTGCGATTCGTGACAGCGAAATCATAACAGATGTTGTCGATTATAGTGTTATGCGAAGAGACCGCCCCAAACTCAGACAAGTAAGCTACAGAGAACTCAAGTCCGGGTCTATAACCATTAACGATAAGAAAGTCAGAGTCAGCAGCCTTTCTAGCCTAAAAATGGCAAAGAAGGTTTCTCAGACATTAAAGTCTTGGATTGAGGAGGGTCAGTTTTTCTTGACTTCTCCGATTGAGAGATTGCCAACTGACACTGTGTTTAAGCCGATGAGGCAAACCGAAATCCCGTTTGTAGTAACTGTTATGCATCCAGCAATTACATGCACGGAAACTGAGGAAATAAGAGACATTGCCAAGCGCATAGTAACCCAATCTGTAAACCACATAGTCGTGGTAGACGACATAGGCAAACTCAAAGGTATCGTAACTTCATGGGATGTTACAAGAGCCATGGCCGAAGGCAAAAAAGGTTTATCTGATATCGAAACTCACAATGTCTTTACTGCAAAGCCAGATGAGCCTCTTGAAGTTGCTTCAAAAAGGATGGCCCAACACAACATTTCAGCCCTGCCTGTAGTCGACGTCGAAAACAAGGTTTTGGGCATAGTTACGGCTGAAGATGTAGCTGAACTGTTAGGACGGTAAAGTGCATGGCAAGGATACTGCTGCGATTCTCTGAAGAGCAAGTCTCACAGCCAATTGCCAGCCAAATAATCATTGAGTACAAAGTGCCCATGGCTATCTTGTCCGCGCACATGAATAGTAAAGGCGGAGAAATCCTCGCTGAAATCCCAGACGAGCTACAGGAAAAAATAGTTGCTGCTTTCAGAGAAAGAGGCGTTTCAGTCACTGTACCAAAACTTATCGAAGTCGACAAGGAAAAATGCTTCAGCTGCGGTTCATGTGTGGCTCTTTGCCCTGTAGAAGCAATAAAGGTAGCTCAAGACTGCTCAATCGAATTTAGCAAAGAAAAATGCGTTGGAAGCACCTGCAGCATCTGCGTTGACGCATGCCCCGCCAAAGCCATAAAATCAATCAAACAAAATAATAGTGAACAATCAAACATCAGGAAAAAATAAGTTGACCAAGAACCTTTTCAAAGAAAGCTTCGTCCTCAAGGAAACTCAATGCACGATAATTTCTGACCAGAAAAAAGCCATCCAAACCGCAAAACAATCAATCGAGCGCAACAGACAGAAGCTTGAAATTTACATAAAATCAAACCCCAAATTTCGCTATTCTCTTAAACCACTTCCTATTCCTGCAACGCCCACAGTTGCAAAGTTGATGGCTCAAGTCGCGCAGAAAGCGGGCGTTGGACCCATGGCAGCCGTGGCAGGAACAATGGCGGATTTGGCAGTAGCGGATATGGCTTGCGTGGGCTGTGAAGTGGCTGTCGTGGAGGATGGCGGAGAAATTGCGGCGCAATCAAATATGCCTATTGATGTGGCGGTTGCCGCTGGGGATGAGCCTTTGTCCAAAAGATTTGGTTTTAGGTTAACTGAGTTTCCAGTCGGCGTTGCCACAAGCTCTGGGCGTTTTAGTCATGCTTTAAGTTTTGGGGATGCGGAGGCCGCAATAGTTTTCTGCAGAAACGCTTCTTTAGCTGATGCGGCGGCGACGGCAGTAGGTAACATGGTTAAGGGCTTAGATGTGGAGGCAGCGATTAAGGCAGGAATTAGAAGAGGTTTGTCCATCGAGGGTGTGGACGGTGTTATGATAATTTACAAGGGTCAAGTGGGCACGGCAGGCAAAATTCCGCAAATAATAAAGGTTGAAGCGTAAAAAAGCATAATTGCGCCAAATACCTAATTAATCCCAGACTTGAGCGAATTGGTTGAGAATTGATGAGAAAAGAAACTTGGCTGCTGGCAACAATAATCGTTTTAGGCATCGCTCTAAGACTTATCGTACTTGTTTTCATAGCGCCGCCTACTTGCCAATTGATGTTTACGTCGTTGACCAGCAAGCTCCAAGAACAATCCTTAACCTGCAAAACCCCTATGACTACATCTTTTCAGTTCATCATTATACCTTAGTTACTTTTGCATACTTACCCCTGGTTTCAATCTATTACGTTCCCTTTTTGGTGTTCGGAGATATTCGGTATGGCAACATTTTCGCTGATGTCTTAATCATGTTTGCTCTTTACTGGATTGCCAAATCCTTCAATTGCAAAACTTCCATCTATGCTCCCTTTGTGTTCGCTATCTTGCCTATTTCCATTTGGCTAACCAGCGGGGCAGCAACCAACATGATGATTGGAACAGCCTTCATTATGCTGTCATTGGCGATGCTTCTGCAAAAGAGGTTTTTATTCTCCTCTGTTTTGTTTGGCTTAGCTATTGCCTCAAACCAGCTTGTAGCTTTAACCTTGCCTTTGTTTGGCTACTATTTTTGGAGACAGGACAAACTCAAAGCTTTCCTGCCAAGCTTGCTCACCGCAACGGCCATAACTTTGCCTTTTTTCCTTGCATCCCCCTCAAAATTCATCTACAGCACTGTACTTTTCCAGTTTGTGAGACCTCTACAAGCTGACGGTCGCTTTAGCCTATACAGTATCCTAGCAACTTCTTTTCATATACAGTTAAACACTGTAGTTCGGGTCGTATTGTTTGTTGTGCCCTATTTGCTTGTGGCCTTTTGGTCTAGGCAGAGGAAAGATCTCTATGTTTTGTCTATTGGAGTAATTTTGTTTTGGGCAGCGTTTGTCCTTCCAGTTGATGGATTGTACAATTACTTTTTGCCCTCCCTTGCCGTGCTATGTTTAGCTTTTCCGTTTTTAGGCGACTGGGTTGACCATAAAATGCGAGATAACAAGCGGTGGCCACATATTTTCGAAAAATAATAGCTTCTCTCTCAAGCAGGACTTCGAAAAACTGAGCGCTCTTTAAAGTTTATTTTGTCATGAAACGACAAAACCCTCTGCTCTCCATAAAAACTCTTAAATCATACAATTCCTAACTGAAACAGCAAGGTCTCCGCAATGTCATCCGATAGTAAGTTTGAAATTCAAAGCTATAACGAAAGCGAAAAAATGTTTTATGTCAAAGGCCCCAGCGGAAATACAGTTAAGGTGCAAGATACCTTTGCAGAAATGTTCCCGCTTTGGGTCGGCAGAGTTTTAATTACTGCTCAAAACGAAAAGTGGGCACACATCGCCGCAAGCTTGACCACTGGTTTTGCTACAAGCGTAATTGAGGCAACTGCAGAAGCAGCAATCGAACGCGCTGTTCCAGCAGAACAGACACCAGACAAACGCCCCGGTGTTCTTATTCAAATTTACAATAAAGACCGCTTTGAACTCAAACATCAACTAATGCAGCGCATCGGACAATGCACCCTAACTTGTCCAACAACTGCAGCGTTTAACGGTTTAACCGGCAAACGCACTCTTAACGTTGGCAGCAGCCTCCGTTATTTCGGCGATGGGTTCCAAAAGAAAGCCATGGTTGGCGGCAGGAAATGCTGGAAAATCCCAGTTATGGAAGGTAACTTTTATGTTGAGGACGGTTTTGGCGCCATGGAAGCAGTTGCAGGCGGCAACTTTATGATTTTTGCCACTGACCAAACATCTGGTCTTAAAGCGGCTGAAGCAGCAGCAGACGCAATCCGAGCAAATGCTCCCGACGTTATTATGCAGTTCCCAGGCGGAGTTTGCCGCGCAGGAAGCAAAGCTGGTTCACTCAAATACAAACTAAAAGCTTCAACTAACCACCCATACTGCCCAACACTGCGAACACTCGTGTCCGACACCGTTGTGCCAGAAGGTGTGACATGTGTTTACGAGATTGTCATGAACGGTCTAACCCTTGACGCAGTCAAGAAAGGTATGAAAGAAGGCGTGAAAGCAGCCCTTGGAGTACCAGGCGTTGTGAAGATTTCTTCAGGCAACTATGGTGGAAAGCTAGGTCCGTTCAAGGCTTACTTGCGTGAAGCCATCGGAGCACCAATGCCCGAGCCCGCAGCGATGCCAACAAAGGCAAAACCCTAAAACTCCCCAATTTTTCGTCGGAACTTTTATTTGACTCGTTTTAGCGTTAGTTATCCCAATTACCTGCGATTTAGTGAATTATGTTGAGTGCACCTAAAAAATCGTCTCTGGAACTATTCAGACTGCGAAAAATGATAAATTCCTTAGCAACCAAAGAAGGCAGCCACACAGAACTCATCACTGTTTATGTTCCACCAGGCAAACAAATCAGTGATGCCCTCAATCTACTTCGCAACGAATACGGTACAGCCAGCAACATAAAGTCCAACGTCACCCGCAAAAACGTGCTCGACGCCATTGTTAAAGCTCAACAGAAACTCAAACTTTTCAAAGACCCCGGCGAAAAAGGCATCGTGGTTTTCACAGGTGCGCTGCTAGCGCAAGGTGCCGCGCCAGGAACCGAACGCATGGAATCCTATGTTATCATCCCTCCTGAACCAATCCGCATTTTCCTTTACCGTTGCGACTCACGTTTTCACACCGAGCACTTGCAGGAGATGCTTCGGGAAAAAGAAAGCTATGGCATATTGCTTGTTGACGCAAACAACGCTACGATCGCCGTATTGCAAGGCAAACGGCTTGAAATTGTNCGTCAGATGCATTCGGGTGTTACAGGCAAAACCAAGGCAGGAGGCCAATCAGCCCGTAGATATGAGCGTCTTCGTGACATGCAGCTCAATGAATACTTTACACGNGTTGGAGCGCATGCGAACGANGCTTTTTTGGCACTTGACAACTTGAAAGGTATTATTCTGGGTGGTCCTGGTCCAACAAAATATGATTTTGAAAAAGGCGGCTACCTTAACTATCAGATTAAAGACAAAGTCCTTGACGTTGTGGACACAGCCTACGTGGAAGAGCAGGGCGTCAAAGAAGTGATGGAGAAAGCGCCTGAAATCATGAAGAAAGTCCGCTACATCGAAGAGAAAGAAATCATGCAGAAATTCCTCTACGAAGTTGGTCACGACACTGGGATGATAACTTACGGTGAAGCCGAAGTGCGGAGGTTACTGCAAGCTGGAGCCGTCCGTCTGCTTATTTTGTCTGAAGCTGTTGATCTGGTTCGTGCTACAGTGAAGTGCAGTGCGTGCGGTTATGAGGAGCAGCATACCGTTAAAGCTTTGGAAGTGGCTGCTTTTGAGCAGGGTCTAGTCGGTAAGCCATGTGCCAAATGTAACGCACCTTCGTTCTCGGTGGTTGATAAAAAAGATGTTGTTGACGATTTGGCGGAGCTATCGGAGCTTGCTGGTACAGAAGTAGAAGTTATTTCGACTGAGACTGAAGAGGGGCAGATGCTAAAGAACGCTTTTGGTGGAATCGCAGCCATGCTCAGATTCAAACAACAAACTTAACCTCTTTGTATTTAGTCATTATCAAGTTGTTAATTTGAATCCTGCATGGTTTGAATATTGCTGGACTTAACGTTCATTTCTGGCAATGAATCATCATTTGCGTAAGATCTTTTAAAAATTTACAGCATAAGGGAGAAATTCTTTTGTAAATTATCCAACATTAGAACGGTAAAGATGGGCATTTTGGGGTTTGAACCCGCGGCTTCTGCGTTACTAACTCTGTAATTACTGAGTGTTGTTTGCTATATCTTAATATTGTCGTGAACAGACAATAGAAAAGCTAATGGGCATAATGGTGAAGGGCTGATTATGCAGGTTAGAGAAATGTTATTTGGTTTTTGGGAGCACGTTGACGAGTTAAAGAAACGCTTGAAAATAGTCATGATTGTTTTGCTTGCAGCCACAGCGTTCTTCATGATTTTCCCGGCGGCGCCTCAAGACATGTTTCGCACATCTTTTTGGCTAACAGGCATGTATCGACCCGTGGTGTCGCTTGTGTTAAACTGGCTCAAAAACTTCCTATCCCCACCGGGACTACAAATAATTAGCTTGGAAATTGGCGCGCCCTTCGAAATTTATTTCCTTGCCGCTCTTTTCTTAAGCTTCCTAGTAACCTCGCCGCTGATAGCTTACGAGGTATACCAATTCATCAACCCGGCGTTGTATCCAAATGAACGCAAAGGCATCTACCCTTTTGTCATAGGCTTCACTGTACTATTCATCATAGGAGCAGCTTTTGGCCTGTTCGTACTGGCACCCTTCATCATGTACACCGTTATTCTTTTCTCACAAATAGTTGGTTCACTTCCAGTAATCTCAGTAGTGGACTTCTACACCATGATCCTAATCACCGTCGCATTAACAGGCTTATCTTTCACATTGCCGGTCTTCTTTTTGATCCTCGCCAAATTCCACATAATAAAACCCTCAATAATCACTAAAAACCGTGTTTACTTCTATTTCGGACTCTTCGTCGTCACAGCTATCATAACTCCTGACGGAGGACCCTTAGCCGACATGGCGCTGTTTTTACCCATGCTTANATTATGGGAAATCTCACTCCAACTATCCAAACGGTANGAACCCAAGACCTCCCAAGCATCCCAACAAAAGCCATCTACTCCAACCCCTAAAATCCAAGGCATATGCCGATACTGCGAAAACCCAATGTCATCCACAGAGATTTTCTGCTCAAAATGCGGGAGGTCAAAAGAGTAATGCTCAACTATATTGAATGGATAGTTGTTGGATTATTGGGCGTAGCTATCTTGATNTGGGGTCCAGCCAAAATTTCTGATATCGCCAAAGCCTTGGGCNCAATGCGAAAAGAGTTCAATGAGGCCGCGCAGACAGCAAGAGACTTAGCAACGAAAGATCAATTTCAGCCTCCGTNGCANNTACCNGCAACCGCNAAAAACCCTGATGAGCGACTAATAGAAACTGCACGCGAGTTTGGCATCTCAACTGAAGGCAAAACCCGGCAAGAATTAACCGCGGAAATCGAGTCAAAAAATGGAAATGATGCCGAAAGAATCGAATCTTTCTAAATTAAATTTTAAAAGAAAAGGATTGTTAGCGCTTTAAGAATTTTCTTGAGCGCTTAACAGTTTGGCTTTTATGGAGATTTCTTCGGTTATTTGTTTTTGAGTTTTTCCTTCTGTTTCAACACCAAGGTTGTGTGCGGTTTCGATAAGTATTTGTTCTTTTGTTTTTATTGCTGGAGCTGGTGTGGATGCTACGCTCGTAGTTGGCATGCTGGCTGCGTTTTGAAATTCTTTGGATGCATTGTTGAATTCTCCCTTGGCCCGTCCTAAGGCTTTGGCAAACTCTGGAATCTTTGCTGGACCCCACAGAATAATAACTATGGCTATTATTCCAATAATGAGCCATTCCCATCCTCCTAACATGTATTACACCTTTACTTTAGCACTAACTCGCTTTTTATGGATAAAAAACTATGTTGTTGGTATAAGACAGTCACAACTTTTATTAAAATTAGCGATAAAATTTGAGGTTAGGCGAGTGGGGGTCAGCCCCTCTCTCCCGAATGAACTACAACGTTATCTAAACAAATATTCCTGTTGGTTTTGCTTATAAGGTGTATTTCGATTTCTGATATATCAAAACACGTTTGAGTTTAAGAGTTGTTCTGTTTGGCTTTTTGAGATGCCAAAAACAAAAAGTTGCTTCTGCCTTGACGTGGGTCCGCTGGCAAGCTCCACTTTGGTATGCAAGATCTTCGAAAATTCCTTTAGGATTTCCTTGTTTACCTTCCCCTTCTCAGGATCCTCGGTGGCATGAACAACTATTTCGTTGCCGTCCAATTCTATGCTGAATTTAGGCGAGCTTGGTTTAACAAAAATGGTGATGATGGTGCCGTCTTTGACTTCTTTGATGTTCATGCAGTTACGCACTCGACGGTTTGATATTTACTGCTTTGCAGTGCCCAGCTGAATTTGTTGCGTAGTGTTTGAGGATAGAATTTTTCGATGTCAAACTTTACTTTCTTTGCCCACTTCACATATGCAGTTGGGTCAATGTACGATTTTAGTGATGTGCCAAGGTT
>JGI20214J51088_10003573_pt1 | contig 10243 bp, 3 predicted proteins | sample WetSurMetagenome_FD_51088 | JGI IMG/M metagenome (IMG submission 51088) | reverse complement strand
TAATGCTGAAATTGATTTTAAAAGTACTTACGGACAGGGATCAAAGTTTTTTATTAAATTCAATTTAAACGATAAATAACTATAATGAACAGAATTTTAATTATTGATGATGACGAACTTGTTTGCAGAACTCTGCACAGAGTTTTAATGAAACTTGATTACGAAGTTGAGTATTGTCTGGATGGTGAATCCGCCCTGGACAAAGTAAAAGAATACGAACCAGATCTGATTTTGCTGGATATATACCTTACTACTGTTAATGGATTAGATCTTCTTAAAGATTTTCAAAAACAGTTATTTAATATTCCAGTTATTATGATTACAGGATACAGCGATGTTAACATTGCCGTTAAAGCTATGAAACTCGGGGCTTATGATTTTCTGCTTAAACCTGTTGATATTGATCAGTTAAAGTTGATAGTTGAAAAGGCTTTTTCAAATATCAACCTGAAAGCTGAGGTTGATAAACTACAGGCGATGGTTAAAGATGATATTCTTACAAAAGATTTTTTTGGCAAAAGCAGTAAAATAAAAAAAATCATTTCTTCTGTAGAAAAGCTTGCTAACAGTATGGATACCACAATTCTTATTGCCGGGGAGAGTGGTACGGGAAAGGAAATGATTGCAAAGTTTATCCATCAGAACAGCCCACGCGCAAAAGGACCATTTATACAGATCAACTGTTCAGCTATTCCTAGAGAACTTGCTGAAAGTGAATTGTTTGGACACGAAAAAGGAGCATTTACGGGAGCGCAGCAAAAAACAAAACTTGGAAAGTTTGAACTCGCTTCAGGCGGAACAATTTTATTGGACGAAATTGGAGAACTTTCCCAGGATTTGCAGGTTAAACTTCTTCGGGTTCTGCAGGAAAAGAAATTTTATCGGGTTGGCGGCGAAAGAGAAATTAATGTTGATGTAAGAGTGCTTGCTGCAACAAATAAAAATCTTGAAGACGAAGTAAAAAAAGTGAACTTTCGTGAAGACCTTTTTTACAGATTAAATGTTGGGAATATAATTGTTCCTCCACTCAGAGAAAGAAAGGAAGATATCCCGATACTTGCTTATGCTTTTCTTAATGAGTTTGCACAAAAGTTTGATAAAAAAATTAAACGTATTGATCCTGCTGCATTAGAACTTTTGCAGGATTATCATTGGAAGGGAAACATCCGTGAACTTAGAAATATCATGGAACGTGTAACACTTCTTTTAGAAGAGGATGAAATTAAAGAAAGGCATTTCCATTTTTTGATTCCACAAGGACAGGTAAGCATTAAACAAAGCGATGAGTTTGTCCTCAAAGTACCTTCAAAGGGAATTAAGATAGAGTTGGTCTTAAGAAAACTTATTGAAGATACATTGCGTATTACTAACGGCAACCAGGTAAAAGCCGCGGAAGTTTTAGGTCTCTCAAGATCAAAACTTCGTTACCGGATGGAGCAGCTTGGTATTGAAGTTACAAGAAAGGTATCACCCACAGAAAAATAATTTGACCGTTTTTCGAGAAGATGACATTGCGGATAAATATAATTTTTTTGTCTGAATCATTTAAAAAATAATACCGGTAACTTTTTAAGCGGGGCTAATTCCCATCAAACATAATTGAACCTTTTAATAATATCTCAATCATTTTATAGATTGATAAAACACTATGTGTTTATTTTAGCATAGTAATACATTTTACTTTAACATAACTGAAAGACTAAAATGAAATTATTTAATTCATTTCTTACAGTGTTTTACATAACAATATTATTATGTTTTAACCTCTTTGCCGAAGACATTGCGAGTCCTACTTCAGAACATAGTCAAAAAACAATTGTTGTTATTACTCCACATCCTGATGATGCTGAAGCATCTTGCGGTGGGCTAATTGCAAACTGCATTGCTAATGGAGATGATGTAATAATATTAAATATGACCGGTGGTGAATATGGTATCTGGAATAAATCTCCTGAAGAAGCAAGGAGCATAAGGACAATTGAAGCTAAAAACGCTGGAGAAGTTTTAGGTGCCAAAGAAGTTTTCTTTGGCGGTATTGATGCACATTTAAATGTTGATAGTGTTAATACTGAAAAATTAAAAAGAATTTTATTAGATATAAATCCTGATATTGTTTTATCTTCGTGGCCAATGGATGTTCATAGCGATCATCAAGCAACTGGAATATTAGCGTGGAGAGTTTTTCAGGATCCAAGATTTAATTTTGAGTTGTTTTTTTATGAAACTACAAATACTCCACATACAAAAACATATCAGTTTGTACCGACACACTATGTTGATATTTCTGAAGTGATGGAATTAAAAAAAGAAGCAACCCTTCAGCATAAATCACAAAATCCGATTGAATGGTACTATATGTACGAAACACTTGCTGAGTTTCGTGGGTATGAATCAGATGTTAAATTTGCTGAGGCTTATATTAGAGCACAAAATTCTTCTGGTCTGGGTGGAAGGTCTGGTACAACAAGTAAAACATTAGATAATGCTTTAAAACAAGCGAAGTAAACATCTAACATCTCTAATAAAATTATTTTAATACAATGTCATTCAACCAAACATTGTTTTGTCTTTGGTTTTTAAAATCAAAACAAAGTATTATTACCTATCAATTTTTTTTATTTTTGATTAGAGGGTTCAGTAATGAAATCAATACTAATACTTAGCACAGTTTTATCCTTTCTTTTAACATCATATTTATCAGGACAAATTAAACCTATGATCGAGTATAATAATAAAACTCCGGAAGGATTGGTGGGGAATGGAAAAAGTGTTGTAAAAGTTAATCCTGCTGGATTTCAGTTTCACACTGGCGGAAGTTTATTAGGAAAATTTAAACTTATTATTGAAGGTAGTGAGTTTGAAATTTCTTCAACCGATTCTTATTCGGAATTTTTCCCTGGGGGGGTTTATTACAAATTAAAATTAAAAGAGATAGAAACAGAATTTCTTTTCGGTGCTACAGAAGAAGACCCATTTATCATAGCTATTCGTGTCAAAGGAAAAAATAGAAAAGTAGAACTTAAAATTGATCAATCTGGCCATCCGGAACTTAAACCCGCTGGAATTATTCCAATTAAATTTAAAAATGGTATTGGTGAAATAGTACTATCAACAAACGAACAACCAAATAAACAAACATTTGAAAAACTAAAAACAGAATTTGCAAATCAATACAGGAATGGATTTAGTTTAAATTCTCCCAATCAACTTGTTGATCGCGCAATCCCATTTAATCGTTACTTACTTGATTTAGGATTTGATGGTAAACTTCATGTTTGCGAAATATTTCGCTGGCGTGATGTATGGTCCAGAGATTTGGGCTCAGGGTTAGTTCCGGGTTCAATGGCTAGCGGACAGTTTTCAAGAGCACGTACAACACTTGAATATGATCTTAACCGTTATGCAATAAAAAACCCTAAGGGATTAAAGGCTACTGAAGACCCTTCTCAAGGCGGTTCTGCTGAAGGAACAGCCTGGTTAACAAAAGCTGTTTGGAATTATTATTTATTAACCGGTGATAAAAATTTTCTTATCAAAGCAAAAAATATTTTATTGCCATGGGTAAATGCCTGGATTGATAGAGACTATAGAAATGAGGGATTGTTAATTGATGTAACTGAGTGGATGGATCACTCAAGATTTTTTCTTTTTCCTGATGGTGCAAGAATTTTATACTCAAATGCTTTATTTGTTGATTTGTTAAATACATTTTCTAAAGTCGAAAATGAACTTGGCGAAACTTCTTTATCACAAAATTTTATAAACATAAGAAATAGATTTATCAAAGGGATTAACAATGTTTTATGGAACGAATCCACAAACGAATATGACAATTTATCCTTATGGAACAAGCGTGATGCAAGATCATCTTCTGCCGAAAATATGCTGGCAATATTAAGTGGCTTAGTTCCGCAAGATAGAATACAGAATATTTTTAAATCAGTTGAGAAAAATAATTGGCGTAATGCCGGTTCAACTACGATATATCCACCAATGACACATGTTGAATTGTATATTGATCATAACTATAAAATGTGGCCTTGGTGGAATGCAGTAGAAGCTAAAGTAAGATTTTTAAACGGTGATATTAAGGGTGGAATTCATTTATTAGAATGTTGTTCAAAAACTCTTGAGGATGAACATTATCCCGGATTGATGGAAGAGCTTACTTCAATTGATGGAGTTACGGAAGGAGGAAATGCTTTTTTAAGTGCAGCAGGTTCATATCAAAATGCCATTGTTGAAGGTTTACTTGGAATTGAAATTCTTGAACCAGGTTGTAAAAGAATTAAAATAACACCAAACACACCAATGGAATGGAAAAATTGGAATGCAACAATTCCTTTACCTGAAGGAGAAATTATTTTAATTCAAAAAAATGGTAAACTTAAAATCCAGATAACAGACCCAAGAGTAAAATTTGTTGAAACAAAAAATGATGTTGTTGTAACCGGTGCAAAACAAGTTGATGTTTCCAAACCGACTTATATAGATTTAAATTCTTTACCGGAAATTGATCCTATTAAATATCCTGAATTTGCAGATAGGAACTCAGTGGTTTTTTATGATAGCTTGTTTTCGAAAAACATAGATTTTCCCAAAGAACTTTCAAATAAAATAATTTCAGTTGATCAATTAGCCAGACTAAATGAAATGGATATTACTGCACTCATAATTCCAGGCAACGCACTTCCACTTAATACATCTACTGGAATAGAAGTAAAACCAATTATTGATAAATTCTTAAATGATGGTAAAGCAATTGTGTTTTATGGTGCTACAATGAATACTCGTGGGACGATGGGAGAAACTGCCGGAATTATTGATTGGTATGATTACAGACGTAATTTAAAATATATTTCATTGGATGGATGGAAGATTAAAAAATCACCCGATGGTGTTTCTGTTTCGCACGAAAAAGAATTTGGATTAATAAATAATTGGTTTGATCCAAAATTAAATGAAGATGATTGGGAAAATGTTAATGTGCCATCATTCTGGGAAAATAAATTAGGACAAACTTATGATGGCTGGGGTTGGTATAGAATCCATTTTAAACTTAATGCTAACTTAAAAGGAAAAACAATTCTGTTTGATCTTGGTGAAATTGATGATGCAGACTGGACTTATTTAAATGGTGTTTTTATTGGATCAGAAAATGGTTGGCAAAAATTTAGACGGTACGTTTTAAAACCTAATGATCCAATTTACAACACATTAATCTTTGGCGATGATAATGTAATTGCTATTCAGGTTTTTGATGGTGGTGGCACTGGAGGTTTATATATTGATTCAACTAAACTCAGTGTAGAAACAGATATGTTTTCCTGGATGCCAACTGATGCAAAAACGGAAATCACTTTGTCTAAACCTGAAAGATTTGGTGTGATATCCTGGGGTGCGGGTGATTTCTTTAATTCGTGGGAAACTTCTCGAGGTTGTTTCGGATTTAAAATAGATGGAAATGGAGTTGAGTTTTGTGATCAACTTTCTGAGCTTTCAAATATCCAAACGGATGTACAGGAAGCATTAACAGATTTTGCAACTAGTAAACCATTAATTTTTCAACCGTTAGCATTTACAAAAACAAATAAAAATTTATTAATTCCAGATGAAGGGGAAAGATACCCCTGCTTGGCAAGAATTGTAAACACTGAGACAAAAGGAGAGTTTATAATAATTCCGGCTTCTATAACCAGAAATAAAATTGGACAAGAAGTTTTGAAAAAGTTGAGAATTAATTAAAAGCAAGTTTAAGTTCAGTTCACGAGTAAAATTTTATGATGATTCTTTTACGAATAGATAATTATAACTCTTTAGCTAAACATCTTTGCACAAAGAAATTAGTAACTCACCTTACGCAGAAGTCATTGAACAATTATTCAAATCGTAGAGCAGACTTATCTGCCGCGGCAGACTGCTTTACGGATTTAGAGTAAAAAGTAGTTTGGTGCATATTGTAAGTTAGTAACCGAAGTTATGTAAGAAAGTAAATAATGAATGTCATACCTGCGAAATCGGGTATCCACTATGCTAAATAAGCGAAAAATAGATTCCCACTTTCGTGGGAATGACAATCTAATACCTTAAAATTCATTTTGCGTAATTTCAGTTAGTAGTATAAAATCCTATTTATCACTTAACATATTTTCCAACAACTTTAGAAGTTCCCTTGAATCAAAAGGTTTGGATAGATAATGTGAAAAACCTTTATTTAAAAACTCAATTTTATCCGCTGAAGATGCAAATGCAGTTATCGCTGCAATTGGAATTGATTTATAAGATGGAATTTCTCTGATCAATTGCATCAATTTTAATCCATCCATACCTTTTTTAAGATTTATATCCAGCAATAATGCTGAGTAGTGATTTTTATTTATCTTGTCAAGAGCTTTAGTGGCATTATCGGCAGTATCTACATCATAATCTGAAAGAAGTTTTGTAACATACAATAATGTTATACCTTCATCCTCTACATAAAGTATTTTTGCTTTTTTAGTACTCTTAGGTTTTTTTAATACGCTCACATTTTCAGGTACTACTGTAATTGATTCATCAATGGCATCTGTTTCATTGCAAGGAAGTTCTATTGTAAATGTCGTTCCACTATCAAGTTTACTTTCAACTGAAATTTTTCCACCGATCAGCCCGACATACTTTTTTGTTATGCTTAATCCGAGTCCAGTCCCTTCAAATGTTCTATTAAATCCTTCACTTACTTGTCTAAAGTCCTCCCAGATTAAATCCAGTTTATCTTCTGGAATACCAATTCCATTATCAATTACATTAATAATAAAATATTTACTATCGTCTCTTAAAATAATATTAGTTTTAATTTCTATTAAACCGTCGATTGTATATTTAACCGCATTACTAATTAAATTGATTAAGACTTCTGTTAAAAGTCTTTCATCAGTTTTAAGTATGAATGATTTAGGATGCAGATTAGTGTTTATAAATGTATTTTGTTTTTGAGCAGTAATTAGGTACATATCTATTAAGGAAAAGATCAATTTTGAAACATCAACGTTACTAAATCTTGGTTCCAGTTTATCGAATTCTAACTTAGTAATATCAAGTATTTTATTTAATGTATCCATTAATCGTTTAGAAGATTTATAGATGGCTTCTGCCATTTCCTTTTCTTCTGAATTATCTAATTTTTCTTTCAGCAGCTCCGCAAATCCAAAAATTCCTACAAATGGAGTTCTAAGTTCGTGGCTCATTTGTGCATAGAAATAAGATTTTACTTTGTTCATTTCTTCTGCTTTATTCCTGGCTGAAATTAGTTCCTCTGTCATTTTCTTTATATGGGTAATATCTTCTTTAACAGCTAAAAAATTTGTTACTTCGCCTGCTTCATTAATGATTGGAGAGATTGATGCTAATTCCCAGTAAAGTTCGCCATTCTTTTTCTTGTTATGGAATTCACCACGCCATTCTTGCTTATCAAGAATAGTCTGCCACATTTTCTTATATTCTTCAGTTGGAGTATTGCCAGATTTAAGTATACGCGTGTGTTTTCCAATTATTTCTTCAGATGTGTAACCCGTTACCTCACTAAATCTTTTATTAACATATTCAACATTACCAGATAAATCTGTTATCACTACAGATGCTGGGCTTTGTTCAATTCCTGCTGATAGTTTTCTTATTCTATCTTCAGCCGCTTTTTTTGTTTGTTGTAAATGTACTCTATCCAAAGAAACAGCTAGATGACTTGCAAAAGCCATTAAAAATCCCTGTTCAGATTTGGTTGGGGCTTTTATTCCTTCTCCACCAAATGTACCTGTGCCAACAGAACCCAGATGTTTATCCATAAAGATTATTGGGACATTAATTATTGTCCGATTTTCCAAAATAGCAACAAAGTCTTTATTGGTACGAATGTCTGTTCTTGCATCTTCTACTAAAACTATTTTATCGGTAGTGAGGATTTCCTCTAACATTTTATCGCCCTCAATCTTTAATGTCGCAAATGTATTTAAGGAAAGAAGTTTATCTGATACAGATCCTTTTGCCACTAAAATATTTGCGAATTTCCCATCTTCACTAATAAGATAAACCCAAAGATTATTATAGCCAATCGTTTTGTTTACACTTGAAAGAGCTGCATCAAGTATTTCATCATAAGTTGTTGATTGCTCTAGTTTCTTTGATAACAATAATAATGATTGGTTATGTGATACAAGTTCTTGCAATGATAATTCAGCAATTTTTCGTTCTGTAACATCAGTAATAATACCTTCTATGGCAATTGGAATATTGTTTTCATCTTTAGATAATATGTTTCGTTGATTAAACCACCGTTCGGTACCGGATTTATGAATGATTTTGTATTCATAAGTTGGCAGCATAATTCCGTTTAGCAGATTTTGCCACTGCTCTTCAAAATATTTTTGGAAATCGGGGTGAAGTATTAGTTTAAAAAGTGCTGGATTATTATAAAATTCCGTTGCAGAATAACCGAAGAGCTGAGAGACAGCCGGACTTATGTATTCATATTTACCATCGGGCAATGACATCTTGTAAATAACATCACGAGAATTTTCAGCCAACATTCTAAATCGTTCTTCACTTTCTTTCAGACTATTTAATGTAATTAAACTTGTTAAGCCATCTGTTAGTCTTTGCCCAATCTCTCTAAACAATCTTTCTTCATCTTTAGTCCATAATCTTGCAAAAGAACATTGATGAATACCGAACTGCCATGGTTTGCCTGATTTTGGATAAATAGCCATCGATAAAACACTTCTAAAACCAAAACGTTCAGACGCAGATGTGGGAAGTGGATATTCAGATCCGGAACCAAACTTTACTGATCCCTCAGAATTTAATAATACGCGAAGTGTTTCTGCAACATGCTCATCCATCTGTATTTCAACCCCCAATGCAAGAACACCTGGATATTCGGGTTTGGTTCGTTCCATCGGTACAGTCCATACATCAGCAAACGGATCGCACGGGTAAAGCAGAAACGCTCTATCACAATTAAAGATTGAAAGCACTTCATCAAGGACATCTTTCATCATTTGATCAAGATCATTGCAACCCTGGATTGCTGAATTTACCTTATCTAGGTTTTCCATCATCCAGAGATGAGTTTGGCGGTCTATTTCAGCAATTCTTCTCTCAGTAATATCACGTCCAATTCCAAGTACCCCCAAACAATTTCCATTTGCATCAATTTCAGGAATATGTCTGATTTCAATGATTCTTTCGCCGTTTATAGTGTGCCATTTTATTTCTGAGGTATTAGATTGTTTGGTGTTTACTACTTCAAGAACTTTATTGAGTAATTGATCATTACCCAAGTCGTTTCCAGGAAATAAATGCCTAATAGTTTTACCTATGATGTTTTCAAGCTTAACTGAAAATGCTTTTTCAACTGAGGCATTCACGTAAGTATGTCTGCCTTCAGTATCAAATCTAACAATAAAGTCCGGGTAGTTTTCTGCAAGTGTGCGATATTTTTTTTCACTTTCGATCAATTCTTTTTCAAATTTCTTGCGCTCGGTAATATCTTGTACTAAGGAAAGTATTAATTCTTCTCCATTATATTTGAAGTAGGATGAAGAAATTGCAACTGGAAAAATTTCCCCATCCTTTTTGCGATGAGAGGTTTCAAAATTTACTAACTGATTTTTTTTCATATCATCCAAATACAAAAATCTATTTTGATCATTGTAAATTGGGTCAATATCTCTAAGGCTTAAATGAAAAAACTCTTCTTTTGTGTATCCAAGTGATTTGCAAGCTTCTTCGTTCACATATCTAAAATTTGCCTCTAAATCTAGTAAGTAAGCTGCTTCTTTTACTTTATCTAATGCAGTACTCATTAAACTAAGTTCTTGTTCAATTTTTTTTCTCTCAGTTATATCTTGAATAATACTAAGTAATACTTTTTCTTTTCCGAGTTCAATTAATTCAACTGAAATATAACCATCTCTTAATTCACCAGATTTTAGTCTAAACTCAAATTCTAAAGTTTGCTTTATTTTTTCCTTAACAATTTTGTCTATTAGTTGTCTTCTTTCTTCAATATTTTTCCAAAAATTAAGTTCATTAACCGTTTTCCCTATGATTTCCTCTTTTCTATAACCTATCATTTCAAGAAACTTGACGTTAACATCAATAAACTCTCCGGTTAAACTTGTAATACTTATTCCTTCTGGGCTAGAATGAAAGATTGTAGAAAATTTCTTTTCACTTTCCTGCAGCTGTTTCTTTTTTCGCCTATTCT
>JGI20214J51088_10003572_pt1 | contig 10244 bp, 7 predicted proteins | sample WetSurMetagenome_FD_51088 | JGI IMG/M metagenome (IMG submission 51088) | reverse complement strand
GACATCGGGTCGATCCCCGACTACTGGACGGCAACCCGTCTGGTCCTCTCCGGCATGATTCAAGGGGTTTCGCTGCCCGGGCGGGAAATAGCTCCAGGCGTCCGCACAGGCATCAATGTGCGCCTTGATCCCAATACCGTGGCGATCACCCCGCCGGTCTATATCGGCAGCAGCACCTTTATCGGTGACGGAACCAGGATTGAAGGGCCAACCGTGATCGGCGCCAACTGCGTTATCGAAGGAGGCGCCGTGGTCAGGCAAAGTCTGATCGATGACCACATCCGTATCGGTGATATTGCCGACATCTCGGAGAAAATAATTTTCGGCGGCAACTATATCGATCCAACCGGCCACTATCTGGACCTTCGGGAGGCCGATGTAGAATGGTTGGTGACCGATGCCAGGAAGGAGGTCACCCTCTCCGAAACCCATCTCCTCCTCCGCGAACTGGCCAGAGAGGCTGACAGCGGCAGGGGCCGGCCGGACGAGAAACCGTAAGGCATGATGCAACCCTCATTTTGGGGGACCGTGTCTCAGGAGCTTCGGACCAGCGTGTGGATGGTCACTTCGGGAGGACAGTGGAACCGGACTGCCAGACCGGAGGCCCCTGTTCCCCTGGACGTGTAGCCTTGCATATCTCGGTACCGCCAAGGGCCTGCGGCGTACTTTTTGGGGCAGCTGGCGTTGAACCAGACGGGAAGTTTGCCCGGCAGGCAGATCTGTCCGCCGTGAGTGTGGCCGCAGAGATAGTAGGCAACACTCGCATCGGCGGCCTCGGCAATGATTTCCGGCGAGTGAACCATGAGGATTTTGAGATGCTCGTCCGGAATGCCGCTGAGCGGTTTGTAGAGATCATGGGCTCCGTAGAAATGGACATCATCCAACCCGACGATCCAAATGAGCTTTTTTCCCCGTTCAATGGGGACCGCGTCGTTTAACAGCATGCGAATCCCACACGCCTCCAGACCGGGGATCATTTCGATGAAGTCGTGATTGCCCAGAATGCCGTAAGTCCCGCAGGGGCAATTTACCGAGCCCATGAGTCGGTTCATCCAGAGGACCGCCTCGTTGTAATCGCCAAAGGTGGCAAAGCGATAATCACCGGTGATGAGGCAAAGATCGAACTCAAGCGTCTCGATCAACCGGCCCAGCCTCTCCCCGCGATCGGGAATGCCGTCGATGTGGATATCGGACAACTGCAGCATGCGAAAACCATCGAAGGCTGAGGGAAGGTTGGGGATGACCACGGAGATTTCGTTGACCTCGTAGGCCATGGTGCTCCGCCGACCCTGATCCAGGACGCCCAGGGCTTTCAGTGAGGCCCCGAGCACATACGGCAGGATTTGTGAGTTTTCCCAATGGAAGGTGCCCAGTCCTGCACCGAAGAATTTTGCCGAGTGATCCACCTGGAGGCGCAATCGCCTGCCCAGGTGTTCCCGCCCTATCTGTTCCATCATTCTCTCGAAGATTTCCACGCCCGGAAGCCTTTCCACCGCGAACGGCCTTTGCGGTTCACTTCCTTTTCCTAAATCATTTTAGACACCATAAGATGATGAAAGTCGTCGACCCGGCGCATGGGCAAGGTTACGGGTTCGGAACTCAAGAGCGCCGCAAAGGAATCCTCGTGCTCTGGAGCAAAACCGTGCATTGCCGGGAGGGCCTTCAAGCCCATGTCACAGGGCTCAATCTGCCAGCCCGGGTCCATGAGCAGGTAGGCTTCCCCATACATATGATCAGAGAAGTTGATGCCGTAGCGCTGCAATTCTTCGTCAGCGAGCACGTGGGCGTGGGGGACCCGATGCAGGCGATCGAGGATTGCGGTTCGGGCTTTCTCATTGAAAAACCAGAAACGGCCCATGGTGGAATCGCAAACCGAAGCATATTCCTTTCCGAAGTCATAACCCAGGGCTTCGATCTGCCTTTGCGCGTCCACTACGCCGGTGAGAGTGGTCATGCCATGATCCGAAAACACGGCAAAGGTAATGTCGTCGTAGACCTTTTCCAGTTCCCGATGGATGCGGTCGATTTGCCGGCTGTACCAGTCGAGCTTTACGCCAATTTCGGCTCCGTTCTTGGTAACCCGATGGAGCAACCCATCCATGGCAGCTGTGTACAAAAAGGCGAAGCGGATTTCTCCCCGGCGAACATCGTCGAGGAGTGCTTCGATATTGGCCGTCTCGGAAAGCCGCCAGTTCGAGATGTGGTAGGGAATGCCTTTCTGTACCAACTTGTCGGCGAGGTTTCTGACCGGACTCAGTCCCCCGGGAACAAAGAGGTCCTTTTTTTCAATGTAGTCAAAATAAGGCAGTCGGTTGAAGGGCATGGCATAGAGCTCAAAATAGCCGGTAAAGCCGTAGGCTTTTTTCAACAGCCGGCTCAGAACATGACGCACCCGCCACCGATCGGCTATGGAGCGGGGCAAAAGACCCAGCCTCAGTTTTTTAAAGAACTGGAAAGGAGATTTTTCGGGAGCATAGTAATAAAAACTGAGATGCTTGTGAACGACAGGCCTTTCCCCGGTAAGGATGGTCGGAATAGCGGTGGATGAATACCCGAATTGCATCTGCACCCGGTATCGGTGGGGCATCAGGTCTTTGAGAAAATCCCGGTCCTTGATGATTTCCCACCCGAGGGCGTCAATGAACATAAACACGGCAATCTTCTTCATAGTCCCTCCCGCCAGATTTTGGCCGAACGCACCTGGGACGGCATCCCTTCCCTGGTGAGAACGACGTGATCGAAGGCTTGATTGTTGCGATCATAAGCGTTGATCACCAGCGCTTGCGGATTGACCTGTACGACGCAGAAATGGTCGGTATCGTTCTTTATCACTGCGGTATAGTCGTCCGGATAGGCAGGATAGGGATTGGTTCCCGCCAGAGCGGTGACGATGAAAAGCACCGCATGGGGGTCCCGGGCCGAAGCCTTCAGGGGATGAAACCGCTGATAGCTGTGGTCATGCCCGGAGAGCACCACATCCACCCGGCCGTCGACACAGGCTTGCAGAAAATCTTCCCGGCCGTCGAGAGTCCAGGAGTTGTCACGGTACTTGCCGTTGGTAAAGGGGGATACGTGAAGAACGACAATCCGCCAGTCGGCCCCTTTGGCCCGCTGAAGGTCTTCCATAAACCACTTCTTCTGGGCGGCAAACTCCTTCATCTGATTCGCACAATGCAGCACCGTGATATGTGCTGAACCATAGTCGAAGGCATAAGCAAAGCCCTCCTGAAAACGCGGGAAAGCCTCCACCAGAGCCGCTACCGCCCCTTCGGCATCCTGGTCGTGGTTTCCTGCCGCCAGATAAAAAGGCACACGCTCCATAACCCCTTGGAGGGGGAGGAAGAAATTTGTTGTCCAGTCACTGCCGAAAAGAGAAGATGATTGGCCTTTGCCTCCGATGAGCAGATCTCCGGTGTGGACGATGAAGGCCGGTTGATATTGAGAAAAATGGACAGCCAGCCGGCGGTGGCGTTGAGGGGCGGTGTGTTGGTCGCGCGAATCCCCGTAGGCAATGAAAGAACAACTCTTCTGTTGCGGCGCCGGGGTCCTGAAAGTGTGCAGTTCAGTCTTCTCTTTCGGCGAATTCTCCTTCTCCTGCGCCCAGGAAATCCGGTAGTGATAGGTCGNGTCGGGTTTCAGGCCGTGGACGGAGAAGTGGTGGTGACTCGATGGCGGCAACGAGAGGGTCGTGTTGTCTCCATCCTCACGGTGCAACGAGAGGGTCGCGCGGGTCGATGGCTCCGTGTGGAAATCGACTACCGCCGCATCAGCGCTGAGGGCGGATAGATAAGGACCGCGGACTCCAGCGCTGACTCCGGTGGCGAAAGCGGGAAAGAGGCAGGCGGCGAGGGCAAGCAAGGTTCGCAGCAAACGCATGATGTTCAGTCCTTTTGATCTATCCACGGAGTCACACGAAGAAAAACTGAGAAAAAACAACCGTAAATCCTTCATGCACGATCGTGTCTCTTGGTGGATTTCGCGGGAGGAAAAAGCCCGTTCCCAACCGATTCAGGCTGATCTGGAAGGGCTTTACGATCCTGGGTTGGGCTCCTTCATCNTCACCGGCTCCAGGCCGGGAGCCTCGATCCCGCGGCGGACAAGCAGTGATCCGTCGGCCAGGTAGAATTGCGTGAAGGCCTTTAGATAGTCGATGCGGGCCTGCACCTGGGAGACTTGACTCAAGACCAGATCGCGCTCGGCCTGAGCTACCCGAAACATGGTGGAGACCCCCTCCCGATAGCGATCGATCTCCGCCTGCAGTTTCTTTCCCTGGTACTCGCAAGTGATCCGTGAAGCTTTGATCTGCCTCCCCGTGCGGTTGATCTCCACATTGGCGGAGAGGACGTCTTCTTCTGCCAGTTGAGCCAGGTTTCTCAAGGCTTCTTTCTCCTGAGTCAGTTCGAGCGTGGAGCGTTGAAAGCGCGCCTTGGCCTTGCGATTGAACATGGGATATTCAAAAGTGAACCCGACAAAGATGTCCAGACCGCCGTTGGTGGCACCAATGTCATTTACGGCGCGGCCGAAGGTGCGGGAATAGCCGGTCCGCCCCAGCATGGCAAAGAGGTCCAGGCGGGGCAGAAGCCCATTCTTCGTCTTTACGATTTCCAAATCTCCTCGCTGAATGGCCAGCCGTGCCTGGTTCAGCTCGGGCCGCAGGCGCTCCGCCAACTTCAGGTGCATCGTTACCTCGGCAATGCTGTAGGGAACCACTTCGGGTATGGTCAACAGCTTGATCTGGCGGTTCCACAGAGGGGTTCCCGGAGGGTTCAGCCGCTGCAACAACTGCAGTCGGGTCTTCTCGAGAGCACTCATGGCGTTTATCAGGTTCTGCTCCCGCACCGCTGCTTCGGCTTGAGCGAAGTAGATCTCGGTGCTGGCCAACTGCCCCAGGGCAATGCGCTCCCGCGTCTCGCGGGTCAGGCGATTCGCCAGCTCCAGGGATTTCCGGTAAACTTCCACTTCCTGCGCGGCCATCAAGTGGTCCCAGTACGTATTTTCCACTTCGGCGCACAGGGCTTGCGCCAAGCCTCGCAGTTCATATTCGGAAGCCCTGGTGTCCAGTCTCGCCTGCCGGAGGGAAGCGAGATTGACCTCGGTCCCGGCCCCCCTGAGCAGGGCTTGGGTAATGGTGAGATCAACGGAGGCGCTGTAATTGCTGTTGGGGTCGTTGGTGTAAAGGTTGTCTTTCTGCTCATCGGCATTAGCCCCCAGGACCACCGTGGTGCCTGTGGGAAGAAAGGTGGTAGCAGCGGCGGAGGCGTTAAAACCCTTCGTGGTCTTGGTCGAATCGGCACGTACCTGACCGACCTGCGCGTCTGCCGTGAACACCGGGTCAAAGCGTGCCCGCTCCTCCTCCTCTGCCGTGTAACGCACGGCTGGGTCGAGTTTTCTGATCTGGAACTCGTAATTGTTGGCGAGCGCCAGCAGAACGGCGTCCGGAATGGAAATTTCCAGAGCGTTCTCCGCGGAAGGAGCTATGGTCGGGGGGAGCGGTTCCAGCTCCGGGGTTTCTTTAAGCTCCCGGAGCTGTTCTTCAAGCTGCAGTGGCAGATGTTTCTCCGGAGGTCCTACATAATTTTTCGGCGGATTGAGGGGAGGGAACAGGCAGGAGTTCAAGGAACAGCAGAGGAGCAGAATAATGAGTGCCGCCGCACAGCGACAAAAAGCCTCACGAGTCAGCTCAGGCCTTGTCATCCTTCCACCTCATGTCGCAAAATGATCCTTCGTTGGAAAAGAATGAGTATAAGAGTAGCGTCATTATTACCACAGGCCGTCCGCGATGAAAAGGGAAACAGCGATCTCCCGGAGGGGCTCCGCTCGGCCTGTCCATAGGAGCGATGGGAGTTGAATTCTCCCTTGCTTTGCTCCAAAATGTCTTGAGAAAGTGTTGTAGCGCGGTTGGCCGGTTCTGGAGGAGGTTCCGCGAATTTTATATGAAATCCCCCAACCCGTCACCCCGGCATGCTTTTGGCCGGGGTCCAGGACTTTATAGAACTGGATTCCAGCAAAAAGCATGCTGGAATGACGAAGAGGGGCTTTCATCCTTCGTTGTGACCCGGCGGGTCATGGGGGGGGTAGGTTGAAGGAATCGCCTTGGAGACAGAAGACTCCCTGTATTATTTGGTTTTTTTGACCGCGTTGGCGATACAGACTGGCCTAGTCATTGTGTTTTTGCTCTTCTGGCTCTCTCGCAGAAACACGGGAGGGGCGCGAGCACCTGCGGCCGGGAGCGGCAGGCACCACCCGAGGACGCGGCTGACGGTCGTGATTGCCGCCGGTAGTCTTACGGTAGGTATGGTTGCCGCGGTCACCTATCTGATTTTCCGGTCCGCCTCCCTCGTCACGGAAGACGTCAGGTCCCGACTTGCAGCTGAAAAGGCACCGGCGATCTCTGCCCTGGATACACCCCGATCGCCCGAGGTTTCTTCCTCTTCCAGGGCCAGATCCGCTGAGCCGGCGAAGGAAGAAATGGGATTGGGTCCCGAGAGTTGGGATACCTCGAGAGCTTTTCTCAGGGGAACGGTTTCCCGTTCCACGGAGTTGAAAACAACTCAATCGAGTCCCGTTCCTCACACCTATTTGGACCTGATCAACAACTGGCTCAAGGAGGAATCGGGTGACCGTGCCGGGGCTTCACGACCTGTTGATGATCTTTATCGAAGACTGGTCAAAGAGTATGATTTTAAAGGCTCCAAAGAAGTTGTGGAACGTCATCTTTCGGAACCAAAGGAGCGGAAGTCGAGGCAGACCGCGGAACCATTTCGGTTGCTTGACCGGGAGTGCGGAAAGGAGGCAACGGTCCGATGGGAACAGAAGACCTTGCTCATCGCCGGGCAAAGCACGCCGGTCTACCTTTTCCTGATGAGATCGCGATGGTCGCAAGTCTTCTTCATGAGAGCCTTTGCGAAGGAGAACCTGGAAGCGTTTCTCGAAGCTCACCGGCAGGCTTTCGAGTTCTTCGGGGGTGGTTTTGCCGCCATCGATTATCCGGATCTCCCCGCAGACCTGAGGGATGTGCTTCAAGATAAACAGGGCAACGTTGGAAAGATGTTTGAAGAGTTCTCGGCCTACTATCATTTCCAGCCAAAATTGGACGCCGGGGGAAATCTCGATAGACCGCTCGGAAGTTCCGCAATCCCTGCTTATCCAGAAGAAGCGGCAACCCTGGAACAATTGAACCAGGAACTCGCTGCCTTGGGGAAAATATGGGCACGAGAAACGGAAGGCGTTCTGCGGCTCTTTGAGGACGAACGGCTTTGCCTTCTGATTTTACCTGAAAGACCGTTCAACCTGCCTCCCCCGATTGGCCGGTAAGCCCGCTGATGGGGGAGGCGGCAACCGTCACGCGAACTAAAAGTGACTGCGAAAGAGAACGTCAAGCAAATGAGCGGCTTTTGCCATTCATGAGGAGAGGGTCCATGGGCAATCACAAACAAGTGGACGGCGGGTTTTCCAACCCGCCTTCTATTGTGCTTCTGTTGCCCTTCTGGAGTGATGACCGGAGAGGGGAGACATGCCTCGAATGAGTCAACGATCCGGATAGATCGGGGTTGTCGTGCTGGCCCTGGTTTTCTCAACTGCGGTGCTGTTTGGCGTGTACTGACACTTTATGACCTCGGAATATGCCCGGCAGATCGACCAGACCGTCAAACTTGCCCGCACCATCGATGCCCAGGCGATTGAACGGCTGCGGTCGTCTCGATATTCAAGATCAATCCCCATCGGTCAGCTTACGAAAATCGGCACAACCCTTGCATTAAAATTTGGAGGGGTTGGAGGCAACTTCACTGTGACCGGGGATGGCAGCCGGATAGCGCCGGTCAACAAGGCAGTCGAAGGGGATTGATGGAGCCCGGCGCTGGCGTGCTGGCCGAAAAGTTGCGGGAATGGCTGCCGGGATGAGTATGTCTATGTGGTTGACGTCTTTATGGAATTCTGTTAACCAATCTTCAGGATGAAGAGGCGATCGAGGTGTCGGAGGAGGGGTGGCCTCGCAAGACCCCATGACGAACAAGCAATGCCCTGCAGGTCTTTTTGTCGAGCTGAGTGGGAAACTCAGCCAATGGCAGGAGGTTATGGTGCGGAATCGCGGCAAAATGGTGGTTGTCTGTGCGGTGCTCATTCTCCTCTCGGCCCGGGACTTTCACCTGCTTTCCGGTTCTGCATGGGCGGGGGAGAGCGGGGCTGCTGCGGTTCTCTATGATGACCAGGTTGATCCTGCCTGCCTCCAGTACAGTCAGGCCGTGGCCGGTGAGGGCATGGACGGCGGTCAGGCGCTTCAGCTTTTGCCCGACCCGTGGCATCGGCCGACCTATAAACTCTACTGCGGGAGCGGCGCCCGCCGCGATTTCCGGCCCTACGATGTGCTCCAATTTTATATCCGGAGTCCCCATGCCGACCCCGGTGCTCCGTCCCTTTATGTGCGCACCTGGAACCAAACCGGCCAAACGGTGGCCATTCGCGATCACATAGCTTCCGGCATCATTGACGAAACCTGGCGCCTGGCGACCATTCCCATTGCGGACCTGGCCACGGCTCAGTGGGACTTGGGCGACGTCGAGGCTCTGGTCTTGAACAAGGACAATCAAAAGAGGACCTACTATGTGGACCGAATCGCCCTCCGTCAGGTGACTCCTCCGGCATTGATCACCAGTGGCGATGGAGCCCCGTTTTGGGAAAGCAATCGGGTGCTCCGGCTGGTTTTTACCAAGATCTGCAGCGCACTCACCGCCAGGGATCTGCAAAACTACTCGCTTCAGAGCAGCATCGACCTCGCATACGCAGCTCCGCTCTCTCCGGTGGACAGCAGTGTAAATTTTGGAGTGGAACGGTTTAGTCCCACGGGAGGGCCGGAAATTCGTTACGAGGTGTATCTGGAATTTCCCCAGGCTCTGCGCAATGGGTGCGCTTATCGGCTCACCGTTCAGGGGCTTGCCGATGACGCAGGAAATTCCATGGGGCCGGCGGTTTTTGATTTCACCTACGATGACCGGACCCCATTCAACCCCAACCTCAAGGTCAACCAGGTGGGATATCTCCCCAATGCTCCCAAGGTCGGCTACTTTGGCGGGTTCCTTGGCGACCTCGGAGGAGGCGTGTGGGCGGTGGGCGAGCGTGGCGCCCTGTATCGCTGGAGCGAACGCAAGGGATGGGAGTCCGCAGCGCCAGTGACCGAAAAAACCCTGCGGGCCGTAGCCGCGACTCGCGAAGATGACGTGTGGGCGGTCGGCGATGCCGGGATCATGCTCCACTGGGATGGGAAGAACTGGATCCAGTTTGCTGCCGTGACCTCCAAAGACCTTCATGCTCTGAGTTTTGGCCCGACCCACAGCGGTTGGGCGGTCGGGGCCGGAGGGACGGCCCTGAGGTATCGCCAGGGTGTCTGGACGTTGGTGCCTACCCCGGTGTCGCATGCCTTGAGGGGTGTCTGGACGGGTCCCGGAGACACGGCCCGGGCGGTGGGCGACGAGGGAACGATTATCTTCTGGAATGGCGCGGAATGGGTGATGGATGAACGCCCCACCGGTGCCGCTCTCCTCGCTGTTCACGGGCCTCATGAGGGCTGGCTGTGGGCGGTGGGGGAGAGCGGCACCGTGCTCGTGCGGCGCTATGGGCACTGGAGCGTCTTTACCGATGTTCCGGGAACGGAGACGACTCTGCGGACGGTGATCACCGATCCTGCCGGGCAGGTGTGGGTCGGCGGAGACAACGGGCTGCTCTGGCACAAGCCCGGGTTCGGGAGTTCGGCTTTTGCGGCCGAGCCAAGCGGTACTTGTTGCTCGATTCATGCCATCGGCAGGCAACACGGGCGGCATCTCGTCGGTGTGGGTGAAGAGGGCACGGTAATCATTTGGAAAGGCGCCGGTTGGCAGGTGGAGGCGCCCCTCAGCGAGAATTACCTGGCGGCCGTTTTTGGTCTGCCTTACGGAGCCCTGCGCCTGTCCCAACCACCTCCTTGGGTGACCATCGAGAATACGACGACCGGAGAGGTGGTCCTCTCGGTCCCCCTTAAGCTCGAAGCCGGCAACTGGCATCTTTCCGGGGAGGACGTTTATTCCTTTGACTTCTCCTCCCTGTCTGTTCCCGGGACCTACCAGGCCTATCTTCCTGGAATCGGACGGTCTGTTCCTTTCGTCATCGGGCATAGCGTGCTGCACCAGGCGGCGGTTACGGCGGCTCGGGGCCTTTATTACCAGCGTTGTGGAACGGCCCTGGTCGCGCCTTACGCGGAACCCCTCTTCACC